>Ga0209091_10000452_pt1 | contig 39514 bp, 37 predicted proteins | sample ArcticOcean_MG_C_6_FD_187438 | JGI IMG/M metagenome (GOLD analysis project Ga0209091, IMG submission 187438) | Marine microbial communities from western Arctic Ocean - ArcticOcean_MG_CB8_128 (SPAdes) (version 2) | ecosystem: Environmental > Aquatic > Marine > Oceanic | place: Arctic Ocean...
GAATGGCAGGTGCACAATTTGCCTACGGGACCTTTCGGTGCTGGAACCACAAAATTTAACCACGCGGCTTCAGCAGATATCGACAATGACGGAGATATGGACATTGTCATAGGGACCACGAGATCTGCGCCTTACTACGTTGGGCGATTCCTGCAGGTTCTTGTGAACGACGGCTCAGGACATTTCGACGATATTAGTGAGGAAGCACTAGGTGAACAGCCCAGAGCATTAAATCACCAAGACCCTAACCTGCAGGTTGAATGCACCGTCCAAGGTGAGGGACAGGTCATTCTCCTCGACATCGATAACGACGGGGACATCGACATCACTGATCGAACTAACGGCGGGAAGGACGGAGCATCAGACGCGTGCCCAGGGATCAGTATCTATCTCAATAACGGTAACAGCATTTTTGTGACCGACAAAAAGACACAGCTAGCCAGCGTGCGTCAGAATCAAATCCCCGGATTCGTCGCTTTGTCGAATGACCATGAGATCGGTAACGCCATACCTATAGACCTCGATGGGCGCCTAGGAATCGATTACGTCAGTCAAATAAAATCGCCAGGGGAAGGTGCCGGCTCATTCTTGTATCAACTTATGTCATTGAGATAAAAGAGATATCGGTTTGTGGGAAACAGATGACCTGAAACTATATGTCGTTGATGTAAGAAGTAACTGCGCGACACCTGCAGCGAACAGCGAAACATTTAGGCAGCGCAGCTTAAGCTAGAGTAGGTCTGTCAGACAGATTCCTTAGAATCTAGTGGCTCCTTCATGGGAGAACGCAGATGCTGTTAGCTGTTGCATCAACAGCTAAGTTGCTGGTTTGTGACAAGTATTCAGGCAGCGACACTAACTAATGCTCACGTAGTGGGATGATTCGAAGCGTTTCGGTTGTCGTATCGCTCGTCTCTTTTTTTCCCTCGAAGCTCCATCAAATAATAGCCAACGCCGAAAAAAATAGCGAGCGCCACAAGGGCAATCGCTGACCAGGTAACGGAAAGCGTTGAGTCTGTAGCCGCAGAGGTGCTAGCGCTAAGAATTGTAAGAAGCATTTGCTGTCACTCTTTCACAAAAATAGGCCAAGGAGCGTTATTTGCCGTCCCCGAATCGGTATGTCACCTCATGGGCGTCTAGCCCTACAAAAATTTTACTAAAACCAAGTTCGTAATGTACTCGTCAGCACACAAAGATTATGAGAATCGATATTTAACCAGACCCGTTTCCTTAGACACAGACACCAGCAGATAACTAGCCGCCAACGCTCAAACTAATTAGTAACTCTGCGACAAGTTCGGGACGATACACAAATGGTGAATGATCTGTATCCCATTCGACAGATGTTGTGGCTCGGGCAGCCATTTTGCGTTGGCCCTCCGCAGGCAGCGCATTATCGTAATTGCAAACAACATAAGTTGAGGGTTTAGTTTGCCAAGCTAATTCTGATTGCCCCGCAAACGGCTTGTGGCTTTGAGGACGTAATTGCTGCGCTGCCCAGGCGAAGTCCGCGTCATTATGCCCATTATAAAACACCGCTTTACCCAACTCAGATTTCACTGTGGTTGTTCCATCATCGTGAACATCTAAACACTTACCTAATCCAGCAGACACGTAAGGCGTAGTGTCTTCATTCGCCAAACCAAGAAAAGCTGCTAGATAAACCAGATGCCCCACTCGATCATGTGTCCCTGCCTCAGTTATGACTGTTCCGCCTCGGGAGTGACCAAGTAAGATCGCTTCCTCAGACCCAGACAAACCATCAAGAGCATCTCTGACTGCGATATCGTCTTCGGTCTGGTTTGCTCCCTCTGAGGCAGCTAGCACACTCGGCAAATCTGGGGCTACCCACCTAATATCGGCGGCATCAAGGTAAGGAGTCACGCGACCCCAACACCAAGGTCCATGCCAAGCACCGTGAACGAGTACGACCGGTTTATTCATAGCTTTACGATAATCCAAAACCCAGATTACGAAGCACTCATCTAAAGTTTCTCAATTAGTACACCCGAAAGCGGTCCCTGCACCGTCTATCTCGAGATCTAAATCCAATCCTGAAAGTCGCATATTTGATACCGTTAAAAGATCTAAAGAAGCAGGACCGAGAAGCTATTGGTTAGGTAAAAATCGTGAATGCTGCAACTGTTATGCCTAAAACTTTGCGCATAGGGTTAACCCCCCGAAACAACTCATCTGCTGCGAAACCCAGCCAAAAAACTTTACCGATTACCAAAAGCAGTGCAACGTCATTGAAGAAGAAGTTGGCCACCGTCCCAGCGAAACATAAGCAAAGAATCAAGTTAGGTTTCTGAGCTACTACCAGTTGTCCAGTGGAGCGATCTTCTAACCACCATCTGATCGAAAACAGTGCAAACGACATAGCTTTTACCCTATAAGCAGAAGACATGAAATTAGCTCTCCGAAAATAAGCTGATCAGCCACCAATACAGTCATTCATCTGCGCTGCGACTTAGGCGAACAAGAATTTCCTGATCTGCTTACTGCCTAATCAGGACCCTGATGTTAGGACGATGTAACTACATAGAGAACTTAACTGAGAGACGTAATTCTGCTTCGCCTAGATTGTCTGCGTCGTAGTAATCAAAGCGAAAAATCATTTCAAGACTAAAATTGGACCGATGCGCTATTAGCGAGAGTCCCTATAGCCTGAAATGAGTCGCCGTTTTCGCTGCACGAGTGAACGGTTATATAACTCTTACTGGCGGACAAATATCTGTCAGCGCGGAAGGTATCGATTCATGAATTTACTAGTAGTCGTCAATGGTGTCTCTGATTATTCAGCGTGGCGACAAATCTTTGATGAAGATGCTGCTGAACACGCAAAATTTTCGTCATCAATGATCGCAGGCCCAGTCGATAATGGCCAAGTCGCAATTGTTGGCTACGACGTAGATATGGGCGCCATGGGAGCTTTCATGGGTACACCAGAATTTGCGGATCGAACAAGTGCGATACAGGGCGAAGTAACTATTTATGAGTTGTCAGAAATAGCCCCGCCTGCGTAGTAAACAAACGAACCGGAAACGGTGCCTGAAAGAAACACACATCATGTTTCTGATCGTGCAGCCCCTCTTCAGCTATTCCTATCGATTCTGCCCCACCGATAACGATTGGAACAACCTCAGGGGAGCGAGGGCAGATGCTAGGACTGGTCCAAATGCTAGGGAAAACTCCGCTGCCTATATTCGAAACAACAACTTGTTAGTAGTTACCAGACGCTTGTAAGGCCCTCTCGAGTGGACCCATCTGATTTTCACGAATTAATGAAACAGTGATCGAAACAGTATTCGGTTGAGTCTTGATTGCTGAATCGTGGCAGTCTTCAATGATGCGACAGGGTCTTAACAGTAGAAACGGTTCTTCGCTCATTCTTTTAACGGGCGCGTTGTTTAGTTTCAGCCCTTTGTTATTTCGGTGGACTTCCAGCGAAAGCTCTGAATGGCTATTTCTTTTTTGGCGTTCAATCGGGATGCTTATCGCTTCGCTAATAGCGTTGAATGTGGGACATTATTCAAGTCTCTCCGCTCGGATCAGAACTGGTTTCGCTAAGAATCTGTTAACAGGAGCTTTGATGGCGGGTATGTCTACCGCTTTCATTGTGTCGATCTCTCGTATCGACGCTGCTACGACGCTTTTTCTGCAGAGTTTAGCTCCATTTTCTGCTGCACTATTGGGCTGGCTACTGCTACGTGAGCGAGTCGACAGTCATACATGGGCAGCTATGGGAACAGCAGTTGTTGGCGTTGCGATAATGGGAAGTAGCTGGGATTTGAGCGATGCGCTTGGGGTTAGTGCAGCGGCATCTATCGCTGTGATGCTCGGCGTGTACACGGTGCTATTGCGCAGTTCTCAAAACCGCGATCCGCGCGTACCAGTCATTTTTGCTGCATTAATTGGAATTCTGATTGGTTCAGTTGGTGCTGCCATGGCCGGTGGGTTTGGCCTGCCGATGAGCGATGCATTGTTGGCGCTAGCCAGCGGTGGGATTCTGTTAGGTATCGGAGTGCCTATCTTTAACTTAGCTGGGCGTTACGTTCCTGCAGCGCGCGCAAGTTTGCTGTTGCTGAGCGAGATTGTTTTGGCTCCTTTCTGGGTTTGGCTGATTGTCAGTGAAACCCCAGAACGTAATACTCTGATCGGTGGCACAATAATTCTCGCAGCCTTAGTTTGGGTAGCAAGCCACCCTCTTCTACCTCAACACGAAAACTGATTTGATAACTAAATTTTTGTTCGTTTGAAAGCTCCTTACCAAGGTGTAGGAGAGCTCGCAAAATTTAAGAACTTAATGTCTTACCATCAGGTTTCTAATAATGGCATTGAGATGTGTAACGCCGTTTTGCTTCTATTCCGTTGCGGAAAGACCAAAAATAAGAATCATCAAAGTTGTGGACAAACGAGACTTTTCCCCTGAGTACTCATTTGGGTGTACTTTTTCATCTGGTTCATATCTAATATTGACTCTAAAGAGAGCGTGTCGCTGTATGAACTAGCGAAGGTAGTGGCTAATTCCGTTGCTACGCGTTGACGCAACTCGCTACTTCGTCCCGGACCGACTTTTGCTAAGAAATTCGGGAGAAGCCAACCAGCGACACCCCATGCCATCCCGTAGCTTCTTTTGAGGAGAGTGGGTCCTCGGTCTAGTCCACCATATATGTACATCTGCTTATGAGTTGTGGAACCGTACCGGCTGTACTCGCCACCGTTTGAACTCGCTGCTATCTCCATGGCGTGGAGGATTTCTGTAGCTAAATCTCCGCCGCCGACAGCATCGAAACCGATTGTTGCTCCGGTTTTCGTGCACGCATCAACCAAATCCTTGCGAAAATTAGGCGAACTTGAATTTACGACGTATGACGCTCCTTGGTTTTGTAAGAGTTTGACATGCTCTTCGCGCCGCACAATGTTGACCAACTCTATTCCATCATCAACGCATATCCGGTTGAGCATCTGACCTAAGTTCGAAGCCGCTGCTGTGTGAACTATCGCCGAGTGGCCCTCAAGCCGCATGGATTCTGTCATACCTAAGGCCGTAAGCGGATTCACAAAACATGATGCGGCATCAAGAGCTTTGGTGCCTTCTTCGAGAACTAAGCAATCCCGTGCTTTCACTACGCGATGGGTGGCATACATTCCACCGGCTAGAACGGCGACAACCTTCCCATGAAGCGCTCTGGCTTGCTCTCCGCCCCCAACCTCGATAACAACGCCAGATCCTTCATTTCCCACCGGCATAGGCTGGTCCACGCGACCAGCGAGACCGTCTATTGCTCCGTCAGGAAGCGATAGGGTAAGCCCATTTCCCGACGCTGAGACAGTTGATACATCGGCACCGGCAAGAAGGACACCTAGGTCGCTTGGATTGATTGGTGATGCCCCTACTTCAATGAGTACTTCATCTGGTCCCAGATCTGGCACCTGGAACTCTTCAATACTTAAATGGACTTTTGATCCTGAAGTAACGGTCGAGATCAGTCGTTTGCCATTAGACATATGCACCAATGTTCTTTCTCAAGTTGGAGAACGATTTACTAAATTGGAAGGGAAACCCTATGGTTGAGGCTAGTACCTGTTGACGCCCTCTCGTTCGAACCATACAACAGACAGCTCTGCCCAAGTAGCAGGGCAAGAGCGTTAGCTATGTCCCGATGTGACTATTGATGCAATGAAACTAAAAACTTCCCTGCACCCATCACACTCCTCTAAGTTGCCAAATTTGGCTTTGGCTTTGGCTTTGGCTATGGCTATGGCTAATGAGCACCGAGCAACGCTTGAGGCGGGAATCAATTCCTTTATGGCTCGACACCAGGCAACCTTTATCGGAGGAACTCTCGATGAGCTGTAAGCAGCAACTCGAACACCATTTTAGGTTTGCTCATTTTGTGATCGTAATCTAAGACGGTTTTTGGAAACTGCGAGCTCCCGGTAGCCTGACAGAATGGACACACAAATCGTGAAGCTTCGTAAACTGAACGTATTCGCCGGGTGTCTTCACCTTGCGTCGTTTATCGCAATTTTAGTGCTAGCGGACGACAGCTCTCTTCCCGTAGTGGCCACCTACCTTACCGAGGCCCCAGGAACTGGAAACTTCTCAGATCCAGTAAACCTATTCAATCTGAATATCAGCTATATGGTGGCTGGGTTCTTAGCGCTCTCAGCTTTTTTCCATTTCTTTGTAAGCTCACCACTAATTTTCCCCAAATATGTTGAGGGCCTGAGCAATCACATTAACAAGTACCGGTGGGTTGAGTACTCACTGTCGTCTTCCCTCATGATTGTCGTCATTCTCCAACTAAATGGCACCGCCGATTACATCGCCCTACTCGCGATCTTTGGCGTCAATGTCAGCATGATCTTGTTTGGTTGGCTCCAAGAGCGTTACGCCACACCAGGCGACGGCGACATGCTCCCTTTCTGGTTCGGATGCATCGCCGGAGCGATCCCTTGGATTGCCGTGACCCTAAGCATCATCTCGCTGAAAGGCCCTGCTGAAGCCACAGTTCCCGGCTTTGTCTATGGAATAGTGATCTCGTTGTTCATTCTCTTCAACTGCTTCGCAATTATTCAGTGGAAACAGTATCGGGCAAGGGGAAGATGGTCTGACTACTTCTACGGTGAACGTCGCTACATCCTGCTCAGTTTCATTGCGAAGTCTGTGCTCGCTTGGCAGGTATTTGCCGGAGCACTTGCGTCTTGACTGCTGGAAAGCTTGCAAATCGTCGCTTGTAGGAAACGCTGCATTGCTCCCGTTAGAATTTCAACCCAGCGTTTGATTAACTAAAACCGCCCCAAGCGGTATTCTGATGCTCCACGCTGCAGTACGGATCCAATTGACCTTAATCAGCTTTGGAATCAATTCAGATTCCCCACGTCCAATTTTCGCGTGCAATGGCACCGCCTGGAACAGGGTTACAGAAACCGCAACTACCAGGAAACAAAAGCTAATGAAAGCTATGGGAAGCGCATCGCTGGGCACGACTAAAAATGCTAAGGCGCTTGAAGCCGCCTCGATGACCATTACTGGGCCAACCACTCTAATTATCAAATTTTGGTGACGACGAGATACTTCAATAATTGACTGAACCGGGACCTCACCCAGGAGCGGATAATGAACGACTTGTATGACCCACAATACTCCCGCCATGAAAGCTGCGGAGGTAACGGATACAAGTGCTATTAGCGATTCCATCGTGTGTCAACAGGTTGAGTGGCGCACTCGACACCATATGTGAATAGACGCAAACGGTTCATTCAGGGCTAGACCCATTGTTGGGAATAATTTGAGGCGATGAGCTTTTACTATCGGCTTCGCGCCCATTCGCGTAAGCAGCAAGAAGTACAGCCCAAATAGTTAACCCGAATACTGCTGCTCCAATGGACATCAATACTGTTTCGTTCATTGCGAGCTTCGATCGTTCGTCAATACTAGATTGCCTAATGAAAGAATAGACGGAACCCAAAGACCGACAAAGATTCCCTGGTCTTTCGAACCGGTGTACCAAAGGGTTACTGACAGAACAAGAGACAGAAAAGCTGCCACCATGAACAAGATTTTTGGCTTAGAAAAAACAACTTGTGTCGACTCAAGATTCGAGAACACGAAACAACTCCTTAATTAGTGCTAAATGAAATACCATAGCAAACTATACCGACGCTCAGGCTATATCAACTCATTTACCAAATAAGGCACTTTTGTGAGGCCCGCCGATAGCGCCGGTAATTCGCTGGTGTGTTGTCAGTAGTGATCTTTGTGAAGAGGCTTCGAGCCCGTTTTGACCGAATGCTCAAATGTCCGGATGACAAAGAAACAGCGTTGTTCTGAATTCATCACCAATGGGTTAGTTATTTGTGTAAGGCGTTCCGCATTAACTTGGATCATCACGTATTGTTTAAGCCGAGGTGCCCCAATGCGTGTTTTGACTGATGATGAGGTAGAGGAATTTCGCTCAGACGGCGTTGTTCACATACGTGACGCTGTAGACATTGGCTTGGTGACTGAAATACTTGCATCGGTAGAAGAACTAATTCATGCTCCTGGACGATTTGGCGGAAGTATGACTTCCCCCAATTCGGCTGGTATGTATTTCCAGGATCGATACCTTCACCCAACGAAAAAAAATTTCCGCCGATATGCGCAACAATGTGGTCTTGCGAAAAGTGCGGCAAAAGCGACAGACTCAGACGCGATCCGTCTCTATTACGACCATGTGTTTGTGAAGGATCCAGGTACACAAGAGAGTTTTGTCTGGCATCAGGATCGACCGTATTGGGCAGTCGATGGCACTCAAATTTGTTCAACTTGGCTGGCGCTGACCGATTCAAATTCGGGTTCGAGTGCTCTGGAATTTGTGCGCGGTTCACACCTTTGGAATCGCACGTTTAAACCTGAATACCCGGCTCTTGAAGGGCTTCCTGCCAAAGAAGTCGAGGAAGCCCTCTGGGCAGGTGTAGCTAAACATATCGAGTCCTTTGAAGAAAGTTGTCCTGCTTTCGAAGAACAGCCAGATCTGTACGAAGTTCTCAAATTCGACGTGCGACCTGGAGACGTGCTGCTCTTTGACTTTCGCACCGTGCACCGAAGCGGACCCAATACCGGTAACCGACGTAGAGCCGCAATCTCGTGGCGGTGGCTCGGCGATGACGCATTTTGGGCACCAAGCGTTGGCTCGGACCCGATAATTAGAGACCAGGACACAGTGCTCGAGGCAGGCGATCTAATTACTGATAATGAGACTTTTCCTCTCATGTTTGGTGAGTAGCGCCGAAGATCGTCACAACAAACGAAATCTAGTATTGAGGCCATGTCCGCTGGAAGTAATTTTTAGGAACCCCACACGAGTACCGAAACCAAGTTCGTGTTTCTAGGCGCCCGGGGCCTCCACCTGAATGGCGGGATGATTTTGGCACCCAATCCGGGGCGATACACTTTCTTGACATCGGCTTAATCCAAGATCTCTGAATTCCTGAACCGACTAATTCTGAATCATGCCACATTCTAAGAAATGAGCGAACAGACAAGTTGTAACCTCTACTCACTGGACGAAGGAGCATAAATGGTCATCCAAAATGTTGATACAAATGTTAGTGGATACCAAAATGAAGGTTGGTGGTCTCCCATAGACGTTCTTCGACCTGATGAAGTAGCGCAATGTCGAGAAGGCCTAGAAACCTACGAAGCATCAGTTGGACACCCGATCGAATTTCCTGAAAAATCAAAATCCTACCTCTTGTTCGAATGGGCAGATTATTTAGTGCATCACCCTAAAGTACTTGATGCAGTTGAAGCAGTAATTGGACCTGACATCCTTGTTTATCACTCAACGACATGGATTAAAGAAGCGCAAACTCCTGCATTCGTGCACTGGCATCAAGACGGAACATATTTCTTTCTAGAACCTCATCTCCATGTAACCGCTTGGATCGCACTATCAGAATGTCCGCCCGAAGCAGGCTGTGTGAGGGTTGTCTCGGGAAGTCATAAACTCGGACAGTTTGATCACAACGATGATCCAGGCCAATGGAATATGATTAAACGAGGTCAGGGAATCTTCGACCAGTTTGATGATGATGCGGGTGTGCTTATGCCACTCCATGCTGGGGAAATGTCATTGCATCACACTGACGTTGTTCACTCTTCAGCAGGAAATGAAACTGACCACCGACGCGTTGGCATCGGCATAAGCTACATCCCCACAAGCGTCCGTCCGGTCGGAGAACCCACTCCTAGCGCTCTACTCGTTCGAGGTAAAGACGACTACGGGAATTTCATCGAGGAGCAACGCCTAGGGGTGGAACAGTCACCTGAAGCTATAGCTGCTCACAATGAAGCCAACACTAGGTTTAGGGCGCGCCAAGATTTAGGCGCAAATATGTCGTAATTAATTTTTCTTCATTCGCACCGACGTTTCAACCAAGATAAAAGTTTGTTTGTTGCCTTTAGAACCGAAACTCTTGTCATGAAGCAGATCTCTGGAGACTTTCTTGTACGAAACTTCAGAAGGGTTTGCTAGCTAAGAACGCATAGGTTAAGAAACATTATACCCATTGGAGGAATAGCTTTGGAAATCTTTATATCACCCAAACCTATTTTGTCTGGATCGGTGAATCGACACTGGGTCGCAAGAATTGGGTTGGTAGTGGTATCAGTCGCAATGCTATTGGGTTGTACTTCGGAGAGCATGGAAGCTGTGTCCGAAAAGCCTGCAGTAAACCCTGAAACAGACGACGGCTGCGCACAACAAACCAGAAATAATCTTGAAGACCGGATTCTCGCACAACTTGACGCACTCGGCCGTAGGTCATTTGGTGAAGCCCTCGACCACGCTTCGCTTTCATTCAAACAGTCAATTGATACGCGTAGCTTCGAAGCAATGATTAGATCTGGGTTTCCGATTCTTTTAGATAACGAGATTGTTTCTTTCGGGCGCTGTCAAGAATTCGGTGACGTAGCGATGATTGAAGTTTCTTTCAGAGGCCAGCCTTCTGCTGGTCTTATCTACTCTCTGGGTCTCTCCGATAGCCAGTGGTGGATTGAGGCAGCCTCGCCGTTGAGCGATACATTCCCCAGTCAAAAAGAGTTAAAAGCACTCTAGTCATCTGAAAATTTGCTCAGTAACTTTTTTGAGCGGAACCTTCTTTAGTCAAAAATTCCCGGGGGTCACAGTCTCAAATGTGACCCCCGTTTCGAATCTCTGTTCAGCTTGCTCCCATAATGGCTTTAGTCTCGAGGAACTCTTCGAGACCATGTTGGCCCCACTCGCGACCATTGCCAGACTGTTTGTATCCGCCGAACGGAGCGTTGAAGTCAGGCCCGGCTCCGTTCACATGTACATTGCCGCTTCTGATGCGGCGAGCCACTGACATTGCGCGCTCTGGTGACCCCGAAACATAGCCCGAGAGTCCGTAGACAGTTTCGTTAGCTAAACGAACTGCGTCATCATCATTTTCATATCCAATCATGACTAAGACGGGTCCGAATACTTCTTCTGTGGCGATGCGCATGTCATTAGTTACGTTTGCGAACAATGTTGGTTTAACAAAGTAGCCGCTCTCTAGACCTTCAGGCCTGCCGGTGCCGCCGGTAACTAGAGTCGCACCCTCGTCAATGCCCGCTTGGATAAGATCTTGGATCTTGTTCCATTGGATTTCCGAGACAACTGGCCCAATAGTTGTTCCAGGAATAGTTGGGTCACCTACTGATACTGACTCCATCGATGACTTTGCTATTTCAGACGCCTCATCCATTCGATTAAGCGGCACGAACATACGAGTTGCGGCATTGCAAGACTGTCCAGAATTAGTACACATTCCGAATGCGTCTCGTCCAATTGCTTTGACGAAATCAGCGTCATCCAAAATAATGTTAGCTGATTTGCCACCGAGCTCCTGAGCAACTCTTTTTACCGTTGGCGCTGCATTTTTAGCAACCTCAACTCCAGCTCGTGTTGAACCAGTGAATGACATCATGTCAACCCCAGGATGAGCAGATAGATGAGCGCCGACTGATGGACCATCACCATTGACTAAGTTAAACACGCCAGCTGGAACTCCTGCCTCATCGAGAATCTCAGCAAAAAGAATGGCATTGAGGGGAGCGATCTCGGAAGGTTTCAGAACCATGGTGCAGCCTGCAGCGAGAGCAGGCGCAACCTTGCAGGCAATTTGATTTAGAGGCCAATTCCAGGGAGTTATCATGCCTACAACTCCAACAGGCTCTTTGGTTATGAGCGACTTACCGAGGCGCTCTTCAAATTCGTAGGTAGTAAGGATGTTGGCCATAGTTGCGAAGTGAGCTAATCCAGTAGGTGCCTGGGCTGCTTTTGCTAATCCAGCTGGAGCACCCATTTCGGCAGAAATTGTTGAAGCCATATTTTCAGACCGCTCGCCTAAAAGTTCTGTAATCCGGTTGAGAAGTCCGACACGGTATTCAACAGATGTTTGTGAATAGCTATCGAAAGCATCTTGAGCTGCGCTAACAGCGGCATCGACATCACTTGGGCCACCCATAGCGATTGACGCGATCGGAGCTTCAGTGGCAGGGTTAATTACGTCTAATTTTGTGTCTGTCTTTGGTTCGACCCACTGTCCATTGATATAAAAAAGTTCGTTATTGTTGCTCGGCTCCATGAGACATCTCCTTCGTCGGTTTAGATAGATTTACATAAATTATGAAGCTATCCTACCGATTTCTCGTTTGCATAAATTAGTTCAGACCGTAAGAAAATTTAGTTACAGTTCATGGACCTGAAAAGAAAAACGGCGTAGATTGTAACCAGATTTTTGTTTATGAGAGGTTTGCCGGTGGCCGTAGAAATCAGACTTGTCGAGTCCGCTGATGTGCAGGAGTTGAGTGGGTTGTTAGCTCGGGCTTTTGAGGAAGACCCTTGGATGTCGTGGATGTTCCAAGAACCGAAATTTCGTGCGACCCTGGCAGCAGCCTGGATGAAAGTCGAGATTCAATGCGCTAGAAATATGGGCTCGAGCTGGCTTTCCCTAGAAAACGGTGAGGTTGTTGCTGGAAGCATTTGGGCTCCACCGGGTAAAGATCTTCATGAAGGCAATACATTTCGCCAGCTGTGGTACTTGGTGCTGGGTGCGAACCCAGGCCGTGCTGATGAGTTACTCAAAGGTCTATCCAAAATCGGCGAAATGCACCCGAAACAGCCTCATTATTACTTGAACACTGTGGGGGTTGAACCAGAACTAGTAGGGCGAGGCCATGGCGGCGATATAATTCGTCATACATTAGATCATGCTGATCAACAAAAAAAACCCTGTTACTTAGAAAGCTCCAGCGAGCGAAACATTCCGCTATACGAGCGCTTGGGGTTTAAAATCATTCATGGAATTGAGATGCCAGATGGGCCAACGATGTGGGGTATGTGGCGATCAATTAGCTAATTGTTGAACTGCGTCTTTAGACCTGGCTTATTAAAAATGGCGATGCGAAACCCAGCGGACGTAATCGGTGCGTCAGATAATACATCTAAAACAAATAGTGAAACCTCTTCCCACGCCTAGTTTCGCTTATGCTCGAAGACGCTGTTAGCCATTGCTGTAAGCTAGAAAGTTGAAAGCTTAAGGAACTAGCTAACTGGCGATGTGACCAGAAAGGTGACCTGATTTATGTCTGAGTGTCGAATCGAAGTTCAACGAGCAATTGCAGCTTCACCGTCAAAAATTTTTGCACTGCTCAGCGACCCTAGAGGACACGTAGAAATTGATGCCTCGGGCATGCTGATGTCAGCGACCGATCCTAGAGTGACTGCAGTCGGTGATCGTTTTGATATCGAAATGGACCGTGACTCATTGCGAGACTTTGATCTAGGCGAGTATCGTGTCACTGTCGTCATCGAAACCTTCATTCAAGACCAAGAGATCGCATGGAGCATTGACGGGGTTACTCAACCCCCGATCGGGCACATTTACGGGTATCGCCTGCAAGAAACTGAGGGGGGAACGCTCGTGTCTTCCTACTATGACTGGGCGAACACGCACCCAGCACATGATGAGCTCGTGAATAAAAATTTCCCGATCATCTCTGAAACTACCTTATTAGCAACACTGGGTATTCTTGCAAGAACTGTGGCGCCAGGAAAATCTCGGCCTGGAGCTCACCGATCAAATTAAGTATCTTGCGTTACTCGTTAGACGAGATGAGCCTGAAGCTAACTCACTTCAGTTGAAGTAACCGGCGAACCAATAGTTATTGTCTCCGTTGGCGATTGACGAAAATTCGGCAATTCTTAGTACAGAGCTTCAGCAGCTGCGAGGTCTGCGATCTGATCTCCGTTATAGCCCAACATATCGCTTAACACTTCAAAGGTATGCTCACCGATTGGTGGCCCGCCCCATAAGGTTTCAGAAGGCGTTCTACTCAATTGATAATGTGAACCTTCAACGATTGTTTCACCAGCATATGTCTGAGGAACACGGCGAAAGTGATTTCGGTGAGCGAGCTGAGGGTCAGCAACCGCATCAGCTGAGTCAACAACGACATGGGCTGCGATATCATGGCTCTGAAGCATCTCTTGAAGCTCGAATCGGTCTTGGGTGATCGTCCACCTTCCAATTACCAGGTCATCTAGGCCCTCAACTCCTATGAGCTGACAGAGGCGATCTTCGGCTTCTTCGCTCTGGCATACTATCGCTACCCATTTGTCATTGCCTTGAGTCGGATATACCCCATGGATTGAGTACCGGTCGCTAGCATTACCGGCTCGGGTACCAACTCTTTCATTTACTATCTGGTCTAATAAAGCCGGGCCAAGTAGATGCAAGGCTGACTCGTGCTGGCTTAGATCGATATAACAACCTTCACCCGTTCGACGTTTCTGATCTAGAGCTGAGACAAGAGCTGTTACTGCGAAACGTGGGCCGGTGTAGTCGGTGTACGCCAGGAATGGACCCGTAGGTGGGCGATCTGGCCAGCCAGTGATTTCGTAAAACCCGCTCAAGGCACCTGCTAGATTTCCAAAACCGGGATACATATTCATTGGTCCGGTTTGCCCCATGAGACAACTAGACAACATCACGATCTCTGGCTTTCGCTTCTTGACAGATACGTAGTCGAAACCCCAATTCGCCATTGCCTTGGGCGTAAATGATTCGACAATTACGTCAGCCCAATCGACCAGGTCCCAGATGACCTGCCGAGCGGCCTCCTTTGAAAGGTCAAGGCTCATCAAATATTTGCCTGCATTTATCGAGTGGTACTGAGCCGTATTGTCTGGGTGAGTTACATCGTTGACAAATGGGCCAGCATTTCGAATTACGTCCATTCGCCCCTCTGATTCAATTCTCACGACTGTTGCGCCGTGATCAGCAAGACTTCGCGTGGCCATTGGGGCTGCTACGGCCCAGGTAAAATCGAGAACTTTAACTCCTGCTAGGGGAGCACCTGTTGGTGGTGTCCCCGCAGGCTGCGAGCATGCTGGTTTCCGCCGTAAATCGTCGAGTATCTCTTTTGTGTGTTGACCAAGTTTGGGAGGCGCCCCAAGAATTTTTAGCGGTGTGCTCGCTTTAGCGAAACGACCTGGGAATTTGTACCCAAGCTGATCGACTTCTTCAAAAAACTCTCGAGACTTTAGATGGTCAGACTCAACTATGTCTTTGGTAGTTGCTACAGGAGCGATGAGTAGACGACGTTCGCTGTTCGCCGACATCAGCTCTTCTTTGGATTTAGTAGCGGTGAGAGCGGCTATAGCATCTTGAGCACGGTACAGAGCAAGGGGATCAGCTTGCCCTGAAAAAATCATCATAAAAAAATCGACCCAGTTCTGGTCACGAGTTTCTTTGTCGCAATACCCTTCCTCGTATACCCAATTCATCAGTCGCTGGCTATAAGGCCCAAGCATCGAGCCGAACATGAAGGTGATTGACACGAACCCGTCAGTTGCCGGGTAGACAGTCCTAAGCACGTACTCTCCGGCTTTAATGCCTCCCCCTGCGCGAGCGACTGGGGGAGCGCCAACAGCAGTTGTCATGAGATAAGTTTGTGTGCACTGGGTCACTGCTTGTTGCGCCGATACATCGATATGTTGCCCGAAACCTGAAGCGCTGCGCTCATAAAGGGCTATTGTCGTCGCTTCAGCAGCTTCCAAAGCTCCATGCAACCATCCTTGAGGAACTGCGCCGACTTGGACGGGAGCTCGATCTGGATCACCTGTAAGACCTAGCTGCCCGCCGCTGGCTAACAAAGTCAAATCTGTCGCCAACCAGTCATGCTTTGGGCCTGATGCCCCGAAAGGGGAAAGCGTAACAGTCAGAAGCGAAGGGTTTTTCTTACGTAAGGCTGACAGGTCAAGATTTTTGAAAGCGCCACAATCAAGAATCACATCTGCTGTGCTAGCTAAAACTTCTATTTCTGGGATACCTCCAATTACAGATTTCTTACCGCGATTCCAAGCCCAATGAGTGAGTGAACCCTCGACATTTGGCGAATCGTCGGCAAAAGGACCTAGGTGTCTAGCACGCGTTCCTTCCGAAGGTTCTATGGCAATTACTTCTGCTCCGAGCTGAGCCAATAAAAGCCCAGTCAAATTAGACCTTTCGTCAGTGAGGTCCAGTATTCGATACGGAGAAAGCATGAAGTTCATCTTGCACGATGCAGGCCATGAGGTCCAGTAGCTAATAACTAAACTTACTTTACAGGTATCTAAATTTTAGTCCGTTAGTTATGGAACTATCTGAACTGGGATTAGTTGTGAGCTGCTAGAGATAGAAGCATTTGGCGCTAAACCACTTATAGACAAAAAAGAGCGATTCCGCATCGTGCTCTGAGATTTGTTTTAATGTTTAAGAATTGGTTTTACCTATGAAGCAGATAGCTAATGCCGCAATTGGGCCGGTTCCGGCTGTTATCAACCATGCGTTGCGAAATGATTCTAAATCAGAACCCTGCCCAACGACGGTGATTAGAACCGCAACACCAATGGTAGCTCCGATTTGTCTGCCCACTTGGTTCAAGGAGCCACCAACTGAGAACTCAGATGGTGGTACTTGACTTACCGCTGCTGCGCTCACGATTGGGAAAGTTGTTACAATTCCGATTCCAATCAGAATTGATGCGGGAAACCAAAGACCCCAATAATTTGGGCTTTCGGTAACGAAAAGAGCGTACATCAGAACCCCTGCTCCCCAGAAGAAGGAACCGGGCACAGCAATAATACGTACACCATATCGCGCCCCCAGTTTCCCAACCCATGGAGCAGTTAACGCCACAAAAATTGGAACCGGAGCCGATGCTAACCCTGCGGTCCGAATGGAGTAGCCCCAACCTTGAGTAAGCCATAAAACGTTGATGATTAGTGATGCTGAGAGGCCAGCAGCTTGAATAGTGGTAGCTAAGTTAGCCATCGATAAGGAACGTATGCGAAAAAGGTGGATAGGCAGTGCTGGAGCTTTATGGCGACGACCTTTAATCAAAGTGATCATCAGGAAAATCAAAGAGATGCAGGCAGCACTGAGAACTCCCTTAGATGACCAGCCCCACGGCCCGACTTGGACAATCGAAAATGCTAAGAGCGCCATTGACGTCGCAAGAAGAATGGCCCCAACAATATCCGGAAATGGAGCGTTCGCATCTGCTGGTGTTTCAGGAAGAGTATTTTTGCCGGCTAGATAGCTTAGAAGACAGAAGGGAGGCAACACGACAAATGCCCAACGCCAGCCATGAGAGTTGACAATCAAAGCTCCCAAAACTGGTCCTGTAGCAACTCCGAGAGCTGTAAGTGAACCCCACTTAGCAACTACAGCCATCCTCTCTGAGGGAGGAGTTCCTGCGAGCAAAAGACCCAACGATGCTGGAGTGAGCAGAGCGCCCCCAACTCCTTGAGCAACACGCGCAGCGACAAGTATTGGAAAAGTCGGTGCTGCTCCAACAAGGAGAGATGAGACAGCAAACAAGCTTAGACCTGCGGTAAACATATGACGTCTGCCGAACCGATCAGCTAATCGTCCAGCAGGGATTAGCAGAGCAGCGAACGAAATCGTATACGCGTTAAGTACCCACGTAAGCGTGCCTCTGTCTGTATCAGGGAAAGTCTGCTCTAAGTCTGGAAAAGCCACATTCATTGTCGATACGTTGGCGGTCACAAGGAAAGCCCCTAACGCCGTCGATAAGAAAACAAGTCGGGTGCGTCGCAGGTCGTTGGCTTCGGCGCAAGAGCTCGACCCATTACTGGGATCGAGGGGCCTAACGTTGAAGACAAAAGACTTGGCAGCGTCACGAATGTTGGTGTCTCTATCTGCCACTGCGACGTGTCTTCTGGACTAGCAAGGATGTCCTTTGCGGTTCTACCCAAAGTAGAAATGCATCTGAGCGTATCCGGAGACGGTAACACCATAAAAGTTTGAGTGTGCAGAAGCTACGCCCTAATGATTTTCGTTAACCATGTTCAACAAAGTTTGCAATTGCACAAATCTCTAGAACCGAACTCCGCAGCGCTTAGCCAGGGATCAAAAAGTGAACTTCGTTTAACCGGTGACTCCTTGAGAACCATCACAAGAGCTTTGATTTCCCTTGGCTAGGCGAAGCAGCACTAACAGACCGGCCGCAATACGGCTATCCTGAAGCTTGGTCTCTGTTGCTCGCCGCTTCGGAGACCATTTTAGACGAACCCTTGTTGCTTCACGGCAACAAGGGTTCTTTCTATTTGGAAGGAAAGCGAATTTGAGTCCGAAATCCCTGAGTTTTACATAAGCGGATAGACAAAAGTCGATTTTATGTCTCGACGCAATCAAACTTTGTTAAATTTTTTAGATGGAACTTGGATTTGGGCCGAGAGTGCGTTTATCTCCCTTCTTGGGTCGCGCTATTTCTTCTGGCATAGAAGTCGCGTCGGTATACAACCACATGGTTATGCCTGTCGCCACATCAGACCCAGAAGCAGATTATGAAGCGCTCACTGAACGAGTAGCAATTTGGGACGTCGGCTGCCAACGCCAAGTCCAGGTTCAAGGACCTGATGCAATCGAGTTTTGTTGCTATCTAAGTGCCAGGAACCTCAGCGATTTAGAAATAGGGACGGCAAAGTACGCGCCGCTATGCGATTATCAGGGTTATCTGATAAACGACCCTATTGCGTTGAGAGTTGCTCCAGATACCGTTTGGCTTTCGATCGCAGACTCAGACATCGGGCTTTGGGTTCGTGCTATCGCTGGTGAAAACGGAGCGAATGTGAATGTGTCGGAACCAGATGTATCACCATTAGCGATCCAAGGTCCCAAGGCCGAAGACACTGTGGCTGATGCATTGGGAACCTGGGTTCGAGACTTGAAGCTGTTTCAGTTCAAACGGACTATCTCTGAAGGTATCCCTCTAGTCGTATGTCGGTCCGGGTGGAGCAAACAGGGAGGATTTGAACTATTCCTAGAAGATGGCTCCAAAGGAAACGATTTATGGGATCTTCTCTGGGAATCTGGAGAGGGATATGGCATTCGAGTCGGTGCCCCGAACAACAGGGAACGTATCGAAAATTTTCTCTTGTCTCACCGTTCTGACACAGGTAACTATCTTGATCCATTCGAAAGTGGGATCGGACAATTTGTTGATCTTGACTCCCCGCACGAATTCATTGGGAAAAGTGCGTTAATTGCTAAAAGTGGATTACCAAAATTACGGGAACTCAAAGGCCTATACATCGATGGTGATCAAATGGGGCCAAATCATCAGCCATTAAGAATTGAAACACTTGAGGGCGATTTCGCCGGGCAAATCAGAGTCCTCAATTATTCCCCCAAGTTTCGCCAAAATATTGGGTTAGCTATTATTGAGTCTCCTCACAATATTTCCGGAGTTTCCCTAAAGTTCCAGAGCGAAAATGGCTTAAGAAACGCAACGGTTTCAGATCTACCATTCATCTGAGTACGACCACTTTCAGTATGACAATCATAGGGTGCTCATAACATGCGTGATTAGCCGAATCAGGTTCACATACGACAAACGAGTTAACTAATTTTGTAATTTATTTTGTCTTTGCGAACGCAAAGAAGGGGCGGAGCCGAAGCCCCGCCCCCTCTTAATTACGTATCAAAGATAACAATTTCTACATTGGATGTTAGCTATCAAGCGCCTCGTGCAGCTGAAAGCCAGCCATCAACAGTAGCCCTATTAGCAGCAATCCACTCAGCAGCAATATCTTTAGGATCTGCACCGTCGCCTTGGGCAACGTTAGCTACTGATACATCCATAACCGAAAGCTTGATTTGCTTCAGCAGCTCTTCAGCAGATGGGTTAGCAGCAAGGAAATCGTTGTTTGCCGCAGCTTGAATGTCCGCAGCAGCCCATCCGATCATGCACTGACCATCAGCATTTTGAGCAGGACACATATCTGCACCAATTGCGGCGACACCTGGTCGCTGATCCCATTCTGCGCCACCCTCTTCACCAGTTGGATTGGAATCATCAAGGATGTATTCCATTCCAAGCCAGTAAGCGTTGTCACCTGGACGAATCTGAGTGATGTAAGCAGATGGGGTCCAAGTGTAAGCAATGACTGGTAGACCTTCTTTTACCATGTCTACAGCTTGCGCCCACATTGGGTCATAACCCGCTTTTACCTGTACTAGCTTTTCGTAGCCAGCACCTGCGAATTGTGCGTTGATGATGTTATCGCATGTCCAGTCCTCTGGGCAGCCCATGATGTCTACCAACCCATTGTTTGGGTTGGCGTCAGTAGCGTCGTACGCTGCTATCGCATCGGCATTACCTTCGAGGTCTTCGAACGTTTTGATCCCGTATTCGTCGGCGAATGTCTTTTCTATTAGGTAGCCCTGAAGCCCACCTGACATCATTTCTTCACCAACTACGGTTACAGCTTCTCCAACAAGGGAGCCATCTGTGCGTTCTGCCTCAAGCCAACTTTGGTGCCCTGGCATCCACGTATTTGCCCAGAAGTCCATTTGGCCTTCAGCCATTGCCATAAAGGCTTGCTGAGGTCCAAGTTCCATGTCACCAGACTCGGAAACTTCGTATCCGAGCTCTTCCATTAGAGCGGTATAGATTTCCGCCTGAACGTATCCGGTACTCCAGCTAGCGCGACCAACGGTAACGCTGATGCCTTCTCCTGGAGTCATGGTTGCTTCACTCGAAGTTGCTTCAGTCGTATCCGAGCTATCGCTAGCACTGGAGTCGTCATCGCTCCCGCAAGCGCTTAGCAGCAAGAGTGCGCTAACGGCAATACCGCAAGCGCGAAGAATTAGTTTCTTTTCTGATTTTTTATTCATAAATCGGGCCCTCCTCAGAGTCCCTTTCGCTGGCAGAGGCCTTAGTGGCTATTCAACAGCACTAACGACCTTAGCCGAATGAGAGCGCATGGCAAGCGTATAGCGAAATTATACTTTTTCGTAGACTTCTTTACGCGTGAATTCAGCGAGCGTTTGACGCACCGAAGAGGCAATCGAAACGCCCCCTAATAGTACGAATAGGGACCCGACACCAGAAACGAGATTTGGGTCTGCGACTCGGGTGATGCTTGCAATCCAACCAACAGCAAGTGCAAATAATCCTAAACCCAGACCACCAACGATGGTACACCAACGATATAGGTAATCTTCTTCTCGAGAGAAGAGGCCGGAGGCAGGCAACGCACATGCGAGGGCTATGAGCCCAAGGATAAGAGCAATCCAGCCGAGCCCTGCTCCTTGACGAGTGAAGCCATCGAAGATCACGTCGCCAGTTCGTTGTGCTTGAGAGATCATTGCCGTGTATTCAGCAGCTAGACTTCCTGCTTTTCCTAGATCTCCAGCGGCTTCTGCCTGCCTACTGAGCAACTCTACGGCATCTAATCGTGCCTGTAGATCCGGCCCGATTACCGATTCTGCTCTGGTGTCGAACGTCCATCCTGAATAGCCGCCCATGACTATGAAAAGTAAACCAAAGGTTAGCGAAATAAGACGTCCAGAACGAACTCCCGAAGGCAGCGGACGTGTAGCCCCCATGGGAGCTTGCCATAGCCATAAGATGCTGCCCAGCGCCATCAAAAACGCGCTTACGACAGCAATATATGCACCTAAGCCCCTCGTGAGTATTGTGACGGCGTCGGGCTGGTTCGTCAGGAGATTAGTAACGGCTAGTACTAGAGCGGTAAGACTAGCTAAAACAGCTCCGTCCGGACCTAGCCATCTATTCCCCCGTCCTGGGTATCTGATGGTTGAATAAACGCTACTTGCGCCCACAACAGCGCAGACAATAAGAAGAATCCCGGTCCACGATCCCCCCGATGCCTCAATTCCGTTAAAGCTTTGGCCGAGTAAGTTAGTGTCAGCGCTGCGAGCATATGCCGATACAAGACCCGAGTTTTTTGTCCATGGCAACAGCAGAGCGAACAGGATTCCTATGATCCCAATTGTGGTCAGCATGATTGCTTTGCGCTCTTTGATTTCTAATGGAGCGTAGACAGGGGTTGTGTCATCAGGAGAGGAGAAGTCCTCAGAGGCTCTCGCAGGTATTAACAACTCAGGAGTTTTCGTGTTTTGCCACGCTGCAATAATTCGGGGAGCGAGTCCTTTATTTTTTGTGCCATTGGGTTGAGTGAGTCGGTCCAGAACTACTGCGACTATAAAGAAAGCGAGACCACCTGAGCCCGCTAGTGCAATATCTTGATTAGCTATAGCTCGGTATAGAAGTCTGCCTAATCCTCCAGCACCCATAATGGCAGCGATTCCAAGCATCGAGATAGCTAGCAATAGTGTCTGGTTGATACCGGTTAAAATAGCTGCTCTCGCTAGTGGAAGCTGGACGTCTGTTAGGACCCGTCTCTCAGACGCTCCGTATGCTCTCGAGGCTTCAACGACATCTTCAGGAACCTGCCTGATTCCTAAGTTAGTTAATCGTATTAGGGGTGGGAGCGCGAAAACCATTGTGACCATCGTGGCTGAGACAAAACCGACTCCGAAGAAAAACACGAAGGGCAACATGTACACAAACGAATGCACTACTTGCATCGCATCCAATATTGGGCGTACCACGCGCCAAACTCCGTCGAGCCGTCCACAAGCTACCCCAATTGGAATACCGATTAGGACGCACAAAATAACGGCAACGGCAATAAACCCAATAGTTCTAGCAGTTTCTTTCCAATACTCGTCACCGAGAAGGCCGCATATCGTCAATCCTAGGAAAGAACCTGCAGCTACTTGTAGACCTCTAAATGCCCACCCGACGAAGAAAGTAATGAGACAAACAGTGAGCCACGAAAGCCCTAAAAGCCATTGATCTACAATCACTTGCATCATGGTCTGGAACGGCCATTTGATTAATGCGAGAGTCTCCTTCATATTAAGATCTACCCAAATGGTTACTTGCTCCACCCAGTCTCCAACTGGGATGTTCCATTTGTCTAAAATTGAATTTTGTCGCTGGTCCCAGTCTTCAATAGCGCGATACCAGATCACGAATATCAAACCGATTCCACCTGCAGCTACAGAAAAAAGCTTACGTCCTCGGAACCCGCTTATTAAGAGGATCGCAGGCAACACAAAAATTAGGGCTAAAGCTAAATATTCGATTGTGACCGCGGCTGCATCTGCGACCTGGTCGCCTGTCTTAAGGTCGGTGAGTTTTCCTACCGTTCGGTCAACGAAATGTCCATTATCGCTTGCTGCAAGTATTTTCATCACATGAACACCTCATGATCGAAGTCATCGGCGAGCGCTTCGACTCGGCCTAGTTCTTCGAGGACCTCGTTGGGGTCCACTCGCCCGATCAGCTTGCCCGAATCGTCAAGAACTGCAATTGGTAAACCGCGACCTGCATCGGCGTAAACCTCGTTGAGAGTCTGAGAAGCTTCGGCTTCGGAAACGTCTGTGCGCATAGCTGCTGATAATGAAGGACTACTTAATGAACCGACTCGTTCAACATCTGAACGGGTGATGAAGCCGATGCAGCTGCCGTTCTCATCAACGACAAATCTTCCAGATCTTCCTGAAAGAGCAGTTAAAAGTTCATCAAATTTAGTATCAGAACGTATTGGACGGACCTCGCTCATGATCTCAGCTAGTTTGATGACTCGCCCTTGGTCCACATCTTTTACGAACTCGGCTACGTAACCAGTCTCGGGTGCGGTCAAAATTTCTTCTGGAGTGCCGATTTGAACAATTTCTCCGTCTTTCATGATGCAGACGCGATCCCCAATCCTTAGTGCCTCATTCAAATCATGGGTAATGAATAAAATTGTTTTATGTAACTCTGACTGAATCGCTAACAGTTCATCTTGCATCTGTCGGCGTATAAGTGGGTCGAGGGCGCTAAAGGCCTCATCCATCAGAAGAATGTCTGGGTCTGAAGCTAAAGCTCTAGCCAAACCAACTCGCTGTTGCATGCCACCAGACAATTCATTCGTAGCGTTATGCGCATATTGCTCAAGTCCGACTAGGTGTAACGCCTCTAACGCTGAAGCGTAACGCTCGGGTTTTGGTACTTTTTGAACCTTTAGCCCGTAAGCCACATTTTCGATAACGTTGCGATGGGGGAATAGTGCAAAATGCTGAAACACCATTCCCATTTTTTGTCGTCTGAAAGCTTGGAGCTCTTTATGGGCGAGCTGCTGAACGTCTACTCCATCTACTATTACCTGACCATGGGTAATATCATGAAGCTTGTTAACGGTTCGTATAGCGGTCGATTTACCAGATCCTGAGAGACCCATGACTACGAAAATTTCACCTCGACGAACTGAAAAAGAAACGTCGCTGAGTCCCACGACATGGCCGCACTGGCGCTGAACTTCATCTTTTCCGACTCCGGCTGTAGCGAGATCAAACGCTCTGCCCCGAGGCTGAGGACCAAAAATTTTGAACACATTTTCAAGTCGAATTATTTCTTCATTTTCCGGCATACGGAATAATCAGCCCCTCAACATGCCTTAGGTCGACGAATCGGACGGCATGGATCGAAAGTTAACCTAACAGCGAAGGCCGCTTCTATGGTAGTTATTCAAAAATCAATAGTCGCTAGTGAGCCGTTAAATTGCCGCAACTTTAGTAGCTAAATGCTGGCGGCAGTTGAGAAAACTGTAAGCGCGCACGAAGCCTACAAAAACTGAATTCGATCATAAATTCATTCTTGCCCGAGGCTCAGTAGGTATTAATACGATGTTGCCCAGTTGGTTTAGGTTAAATGATTTCAGATACTTGAGCTTGAATTGCTGCCTTTTTGAATTTCGGCAATTTGTCGACTACCAGATCAAAGCTGTCTTCGACCCAACCAGTAATTAGTTCATCTGTGATTGACTCATCTACCAGGACGTAGTTCCAGTGCTTTTTTTGAAAATTCCATGCGGTAACAGCTTTGTAACTAGAACGAAGTGTCTCCGCAATCTCAGGGTCGCATTTAACATTAAATCCCAGGTCGCCTTGAACATTAACCATCGCAAAAATTTTGTTACATACTTTGTACACCGTCACGCTCGGACCGAATGGGTATTCTTCAGTCGCCTCAGGTTGGTTAATGCAAATTGATTTTAAAAGTTCTCGATTCATTCTTGAATAAACCTCTGGCCGCACTTTACTCAGTGTGATCTCGTTACCGCTTGACTATGCCCGAAGATCAATACAGGCAAAACCACAAAGGTAGCTGTTTCTTTGGAAGGTGAACTAACAGTAAAGGTGAATGCACCTCACAATCAGAGAACCGAATGAGAACCGATGTTATTTGTGAGAGCTGTTGGCGAAGAAAATTAGTACTTAAGGAGTCGACCTAAGCTGCCAAAGATCAGCTCTCGTTTTGTGAGAAAATTCAATGAAGCGCCATAAGGCCAAGTAGTCTCGCGAACGTTAAACCTTTTTGCGTTGAAGTCAAAGCGAGAGAATATGAGTCGTTTGAGTAATAAGCAATTAAGAATAATAGCGATGGTTCTTATGTTTGTCGGTGTTGCTTTACGTGGATTCGCTGAGCAGCCTGTCATTATCCAAGTGCTGTCTTACCTCGCATTACTCCTTGGCCCTAGCATCCTTATCTACAGGTACCGCAAAAGTTAGTTAGCAGCACCAATGTCCGCAGTTTTGGTATTCGGCCTATTCCAGGAGTAGGTCACTGGCTACAACAAATAAGAAAGCCGATGATAAATGAGCCTTAAAATGTGGAGATATATAGGTTTGGCTGTGGTGGTGGCATACGTGGTCGTTATGTGTCGAGCAATCTTGTAAATTCGATCTCACATATAGTTTTATTTATTCTTTGAAAATCGTTAAAACTGATGCGAAATATCGTGAACCTATTGAAGGTTTGGCATCTACTGAGAGTCTTGCCCGAGATACTTAGCTGAAGCAGCTTGATTACGATAGGTCTACTCTGTCGGTGAGCCTTCTAGAATTATTCGTTATGTCCTACCCGACAGCGACGCTGTTACTATCGTGCCCCGACCGACCAGGCATAGCTGCGGCGGTAACTTCATATTTGTTCGAACGAGGCACAAATGTGGTCCACGCGGAACAACATGTTGATGTTCAGGCTGGGATCTTCTTTCAAAGAGTTGAAGTTGAGATTGAGAACCTGTCAGGGACGCTAGACGAATTTGAAATCGGCTTTGCTGTAATCGCTGAATCCTTTGCGATGGAATTTAAGATCCGATTATCAACTGAACGGCCTCGAGTAGCGATCCTGTGTTCGAAACAAGGACATTGCACATACGACCTGCTAGCCCGCTGGAGCTTAGGGGAAATTCCGGCACAACTCGCTTTCGTCGCAAGTAATCACGAAACTCTTCGCGAGCCGACAGAACGCGCAGGATATGACTTTCATCATTTACCAGTGGACCCAGCAAATAAAGAATTGCAGCAAGAAACTCTGCGACGCTTACTCGTAGACAACGATATTGACCTTGTGATTATGGCAAGGTACATGCAGGTGCTGCCAGCCAGAGTTGTTGATCTGTTTCCTAGCCAAATCATCAACATACACCACTCTTTCCTTCCAGCATTTCCGGGGAGTAAGCCATATCATCAAGCCCACGCTCGGGGTGTGAAGCTCATAGGTGTCACTGCTCACTACGCTACGGTTGCCCTTGATGAAGGACCGATTATCGAGCAAGAAGTGATAAGAGTCACGCACCGACATTCGCCCGAGGAACTTGTTCAAAAAGGACGAGATTTAGAAACGATCGTTTTAGCGCGCGCCGTGAAGGCCCACATAAACAACCAAGTACTCGTTTATGGGAATAAAACAGTTGTATTTGGGTAAAATCTACACCACTTATATCTCACTTAATTGGGAAATAGTTTTTGAAGTACTGAGTGCTAACTGGGTTAGATGCACCTACTTGGGACAAGATTAAAGAGCTCTGGAACCCCAAATCGCGAATTTGTTAACCGTCTGTTTACCGAAGATCATGGCTTCGTTAACCGTGCACTTACTTGTTAGTTAACGAACGTCTCTAAGTTACGATCATGAACTTAAAGAGAGTATTATCCCGATTCAAATATCTAACGTTTGTGAGCCTCATAGGTTCAATCGCGTTGGTTACCGGAGCCTGCGGGAGCTCTGATTCGGATTCGGACTCCTCGTCAGCAAATTCGGGCTCTTCGTTAGCAAGTAGCTCTGCGGAGTCCAGCTCTGATGCTGACGCTGGCATGAGTGGCTCTATAACGATCACGGGCTCTTCGACAGTCGAGCCCGTCACTAACTTGCTTGCTGAAGCTTTCTCCGAGTTGCATCCTGATGTCGCGCTCTCAGTGTCGGGGCCTGGTTCTGGCGACGGGCACAAGGCTGCCTGTGCTGGCGAAGTTCCGATTTGGAACAGCTCACGCCAGATCAAGGACAAGGAAATTGATTGCCTGCAAGAAAAAGGCATCGATTTCATTGAGTTTCGCGTCGGTATCGATGGTATCTCCGCTATTACCTCAATCGAGAATGATTCTGTTCAGTGTCTAAATTTCGCCGACTTATACAGTCTCGTCGGTGTTGAAGCGACCGGCTTTAGCAAGTGGTCGGACGCAAATAATCTCAACGCAGAGATCGGCGGAACGGGACCGTTCCCGGAAGGTGACCTTGAGATCTTTGCCCCAGGCGAGGAATCAGGAACATTCGACAGTTTCATTGAAATTGCACTGGAGGATATTTGGGAAGAACGCGCCGAGGCGGGTGAAGCAGACGCCAATTACGCCGTTCGCCCGGACTACAACGCCGCAGCGAACGACAACGTAATTATTGATGGAATTGCGGGTAATAAGTACAGCTTGGGTTGGGTTGGATTTGCGTTCGCAGACGCAGCGAGGGACCAAGTAAAGTTGCTCGAAGTCGATGGGGGCGATGGTTGCGTGGCGCCATCTCCCGCAACGATTGCTGATGCATCATTCCCGATCGCTCGATTCCTATATACCTACGTAGACGTCTCCCAAGCGGACGATCCAGCGGTGAAGGGCTTCATTGACTTCATGCTCAGCGACGAGGGCCAGAAGTATGTCGTAGATGCCGGTTATGTGAACTTGGCAGACTCAGATCTTGCCCAAGTACGCGATAGCTGGGCAAATAGAACAACCGGCAAAACTTTTTGATCGAAGAGCCCCAGCTTTACTCGCTAACAGGATAAGAATGAGTGATTATGACGACTATCTCCGCTGAGGAGTTACAAACAGCTAGCGGAAGGCGCTTGCGATCATCGCTTGCTCGTTGGATGTTTCTTCTGGCGTCAGCGATAACGATCTTGATAAGCGGATTAATAATTTGGACAATAGCTTCAGAAGCATGGACTTTTGCTAGCCAGGTCGCCGCAGACCAGTTGCAAACAATTGGATGGTTCCCTCGACGTGGCATGTTCGATATTGGAACGTTGATACTTAACTCTGCCCAGATCGCAACCGTTGCGATGGTTGTGGCTGTCCCCTCCGGTTTAGGGGCTGCGATATATCTTTCGGAGTATGCGCATCCGAGAGTAAGACGGATAATGAAACCGACCCTCGAGCTTTTGGCGAGCGTTCCGAGCGTAGTGCTGGGAGTCTTCGCGATAAGTTTCATAACGCCCGTCGTCCTTAGCAAATTTTTTGATGATATTAATTTTTTCAACAAACTTGCAGCAGGGATTGGTGTCGGCTTGCTTGTAATCCCGCTCATAGCATCAATATCTGAGGATGCGCTGAGAGCGGTTCCTCGCGACCTACGTGAAGCTTCTGCCGGGTTGGGAGCCCGAAAAGTTACTACGGCTATCCGAGTAGTTATTCCAGCAGCGCTCTCGGGCCTAATGGCAGCCATAATTGTCGGCTTCAGCCGTGCTATCGGCGAGACGATGGTGGTAACAATCGCTTCGGGCGGTGGGGATACATCATTATTCCAAACCAGCATTAAAGAGTCGGGTGGCACGGTTACTTCAGCAATGGCAGCTTTGGGGCTCGGAACGGACCAAGTAGCCGGTGATGACTTGGCGTTCCAAAGTCTTTATTTTTTGGGGGCCTTGCTATTCATAATTACCTTGGCGATGAACATGTTGGGTAATATGATCGTTCGACGTATGCAAGAGCGTTACTAATGCGCATAGCTTCCAGCCCTGCTGATATTGCCATCCGGACAGCAAAAACGCGCCAATCCCTCCAGCGTCGGCCACAAGCAGACTTACCAGGAACGCTATTCAAATGGCTCCTCATTAGCTTCACCGGGTTCGCTATAGCCTTCTTGGGTGTCCTTATAGTCGTCATGGTAAATGATGGTTGGAGTGTTCTAACCGGCCGACTTGGCGGCTTCTTGTCGAACGGCTTCTCGCAGCGATCCGCTCAAGATGCGGGTGTCTGGCAGGGAATAGTTGGATCAGTGCAGATCGGCATAGCTACAGCATTGTTCGCGATACCAGTCGGTGTAGCAACAGCTATTTATCTAGTTGAATATGCAACAGGTGGGTGGTTCGCTAGAACCGTTGAATTAAATGTCCGAAACCTGGCAGGAGTTCCATCAATTGTCTATGGGCTACTGGGTCTTACTGTTTTCGTCAAAACCTTAGATGGATTCACACAAGGGAAAACTGTGATAGCGGGCGGATTGACTCTCGCCGCAATGGTGCTCCCGATAATCGTTATAACTTCGGTGGAAGCATTGAAGGCCGTTCCTCAAGGGATCCGAGAAGCCGCATATGGAGTTGGAGCCACGAAGTGGGAAGTCCTCTCGCGCCAAATACTGCCGGCAGCGGTTTCAACAATTCTGACTGGAACTGTGCTGTCGCTGGCTCGAGCTCTGGGAGAGGCAGCTCCGCTGATCTTGGTCGGTGCAGCGACAGGCTTTATAAGCTTTGGTGACTCGAACTTCCTAGAGACCTTCACCGGACCATTTACGGCGTTACCAGTCCTAATCTTTAATTTTGCTCGCCAGCCCGGCGAGGACTGGTCCGCTAACGCTGCAGCCGCAAGCGTCGTCATATTGATACTGGTACTGATGATTAACGGCGCAGCCCTTTATTTCCGAAATAGATTTGAGAAAAAGTGGTAGACACAAACAATTTGAACGCATTGACTCAAGAAGAAAAAAAGCTAACTATCGATCTAAGCCCCACTGTCTCTTCAATGGCTGCTAACGGTGAAGAATCCACAATCGAACCATCAGGCGCTGAAGTTGTTTTTGATGTAGAAAAACTTGACGCGTTCTATGGCGATTTCAAGGCACTGAGTAATGTCAGTTTGCAAATTTGCAAAAGCGAAGTAACTGCTTTCATTGGACCTTCTGGGTGCGGAAAGTCAACTTTTTTGCGCTGTTTTAATCGGATGAATGATCTAATCGAAGGAGCCAGAGTCGAAGGCACGATTAAATATCACGGCGCAGATTTGTACGATGACGAAGTCGACCCAGTTGAAGTTCGCCGACGTATAGGGATGGTTTTTCAGAAACCAAATCCCTTCCCGAAGTCAATTTTTGAGAATGTTGCGTACGGTCCTCGGCTATCAGGAGTTAAAAAATCGAAATTAGCTGAAGTCGTTGAGAAGTCTTTGCGTCGATCTGCGTTATGGGATGAAGTAAAAGATCGGCTTCAGTCTTCGGCTTACGGTCTTTCCGGAGGCCAGCAGCAAAGGCTGTGCATAGCGCGAGCAATAGCAGTTCAACCGGACGTAGTATTAATGGACGAACCATGCTCAGCTCTTGACCCAATTGCTACAGCAAGGATTGAGGAACTGATAACAGAACTAAAAAATGAATACACCATCGTGATAGTGACTCACAACATGCAGCAGGCGGCTCGTATGAGCGACCAGACAGCGTTTTTCTCTGTGGCCCTAGATAGCCACGGCTCCCGAACGGGTGAGTTAGTTGAATTTGATAAAACGGAAACAATCTTTACGAATCCGCATAACAGTCGGACAGAGGCTTATATAACTGGACGAGTAGGGTAAACCCTCTGTCTGGTGTCTGAAGCTAAGTCAAGCTTTACCCGAGAAAGGGCAGTAATGAGTATTGAAGAAACACGAAGCGACTTTCACCTTCTAATGGATGAAGTGAAGTCAGACCTTCTTAGGATGGGAGCTCACGTAGCTGAAGGTATCTCCGCAGTCACGGTTGCTCTATTAGCGGGGGATATTGATGCTGCAGCTGTGATAACTACCGCTGATGATGAGCTAGATCTCTTGAGTATTGAAGCCGAAGAAAAGTGCGTTCGCATGCTCGCATTGCAACAACCAGTCGCAGTTGATTTGAGAACTATTTTGACCGACCTACGGATGATCAGCGAGATCGAAAGATCAGGAGACTTAGTCTCAAATATTTCAAAAGCTATTGGCCGATTGCGAGGAGTGGAGCTTGAGCCTCGACTTCGAGGACTCTTGGATCGGATGTGTGAACAAGCAGTCCGACTCACCACACTAGCGATTGATGCATACGCTGACCGAGATGCAGGTTTAGCGTCTGCGTTAGGGGATCTAGACGACCGACTCGACGAGCTGCATAATGACTTCCTCGACACTGTGTTCGCGTCTCGTGGGGACCGTATTCTTACTACTCAACAGGCAGTCCAATTAGCTGTAATTGGCCGATTCTATGAGCGGATAGGTGACCACGCTGTCAACGTTGGAGAAAGAGTGCAGTTTTTAGTGACAGGAGTACTTCCGGAGCATACGGGAGCCACTCGTGCTCGTGCTCGGAGAGAAGAGTCCTCCCAATCGTGATCATTAGTCTTGCTCTACTGGCTTTAGGACTACTTGTAGGGTTAGCGGTTTTGATTACGAAAATTCAAGCAAAAAAAGTTTCAGTAACCCAAGAAAATGTAAAGCTACAACTAGATATCGATGATCTCACTCAACAAATAGATGCTGCTCATTTGTCTTTTCGGCGAGGCCAAGCTGCTCTTGATTCATTGGCAATCGGAGTGGTAACAACCGATGAACGAGGCAGCGTGTGTCTCACAAACGACATCGGTCAAACTTATTTAGAAGGTCGCCGTGCAGACGCCCTCGTCGCAAAAGCGCTCAGCGAGGCACTTTCGATAGCCAATAATGGAGTTGAAGCTAAAAAAACTGTCACGCTTACGGGCCCGCCGAGCAAAGTCATTGAGGTAAAAGCAATACCGATCTCAGAACCTGCACTTTCTATTGGAGCAGTCGCTCTAATAGAAGATCAAACTGCTGCGGCACGAATCGATCGAGTTAGAAGGGACTTCATAGCTAACCTCACCCACGAGCTAAGAACTCCAATCGCTGCTATCGGGTTACTAGCAGAAACCTTACGAGGTGAAGAAGAACAAGTTGTTCTAGACAGTCTCACCCAAAAAATTGTTAATGAAACAGATCGAGTTGATAAAATAATAGATGATCTGCTTGAGCTAAGCAGAGTTGAGCTCGATGGTTCACCTCGACGTGAGCTAGTAGATGTCCGGTTGCTTCTTGGTTCTGTAGAAGACCAATACCGATTTAAGGCAAACTCAAAAAATATTCAAATTGAGAAGACTGATACCGAAGCTGGCCTAAAATTAATGGGAGATGCTGGTCAGCTCAACAGAGCCTTAAGCAATCTGGTGGATAACTCCATCAAATACTCAGATGAGAATTCGATAATCCACCTTATAGCCGTGCGTGGCCCGACCTACATTGATTTAGTCGTCAGAGATCAAGGGATCGGGATACCTAAAGCGGACCTCGATCGCATTTTTGAGCGCTTCTACAGGGTTGATAAAGCTCGATCTCGCGCTACCGGGGGTACTGGCTTAGGGTTGAGTATCGTACGACACGTCGCAGTCAACCACGGGGGCGAAATTCTCCTTCGCTCGCGCGAAGGAGAAGGTTCACAATTCACTATTCGGTTACCGGAGGATCTTGAAAAATGATTCCAACAAGAGTGCTGGTAATCGACGACGAACCATCTTTCACTGAAGCTCTTTCGCTGAGTTTGAAGCGCGAAGGATTCGAAGTGGATACCGCCGATGACGGTGTCTCAGCGCTCTCGGCAATAGCCAGAAAGCTTCCCGACTTGATATTGCTCGATGTGATGCTTCCAGGGATGTCAGGCGTGGATGTGTGTCGAGAAATACGAAAAACGTCGACAGTTCCAATCATTATGGTTACAGCTCGAGGTGAAGAAATCGACGCCGTCGTTGCGTTAGAAGTTGGAGCTGATGATTACGTCACTAAGCCATATCGGTTACGGGAGCTCGTGGCTCGAATGAGAGCAGTACTCCGTCGAAGCTCAAACGAATTCGTAAGTGAACCACCAGCTAGCAAGTATCAAAAACTGGTTGAAGGAGATGTCACACTCGATTTAGAGCGTCATGAATTGCGAGTCAGAGAAGTGCTCGTGACCTTAGCTCTTAAAGAATTTGAACTCCTCACTTTCCTGATAGAGAATGCCGGCCGAGTAGTAACTCGAGATAGCTTGATGGAAAACGTTTGGGGCTACGATTATTTTGGTGATACCAAAACCATTGATGTGCACGTAAAGCGGTTACGAACAAAAATAGAATCAAACCCAGCGGAACCAACGAAAATAACAACTATTCGGGGGTTGGGATATAGGTACGAAAAAACTAAAAGTACATAGTCGATTCTGACGCAGCGTGATACAACTCGAATTCGCCCAGTAGAAATCTCTCTAGAGTCGGATGTGTATTATGGTCACATAACAGAACATGACCAACGATGTACGAGGGTTATCGGTGTATTCGGCTGGAAGGTTAAGCGAGCGATATGGGTAAAGAGCGAACCGAAGAAGTCATGCGACTATATCTTGGTGAAGTTTTAGGAAAGCGAAGATTCGAGCTAATCCCGGAGTTCACAGCCTTAGACATGGTCGATCACACCAGTCAGCTACTTGGGCCGGCTGCTTTAGATGCCCATGCTCGAGGATTCTGCTCCAATATCCCAGATGCGCAAATCGAAATTGAAATTGTTTTTGCTACTGACGACGCTTCGATTGGTATCTGGAGATGGCAGGGCACCCCACAGCAACATATGGGAGTATCTGCCGATGGCAAGGTGATATACCCGACGAGAGTTGCCAGTATTTTTCAGTTCAAAAACTCGATGCTCTCGGATTACAGACCCTTCGTTGATGCAGTCGAACTCCGAAATCAATTGAATTAGCTAATTAAATGATTAGAAGTTCCTAAAAAAGTTAAGTTTAAAAGTCTATTTGTGATTAGATTAATCTGCCTAGATGTAAGGAAGCGTAACTATGTCCACTGCGTTGAAACTTGACCACGAAGTAATTATTGTCGGTGCTGGAGTAGCGGGGATCTATCAAATCCAGCAATTAACCGAACGTGGCGTCAACGCGACGGTTTTGGAAGCTGATGCTGACCTTGGAGGGACCTGGTACAACAATCGTTATCCAGGCGCACGGTTTGATTCCGAGAGTTTCACGTACGGCTACTCTTTTTCGAAAGAGGTCTTGAACGAGTGGCATTGGAAAGAAATGTTCTCAGGGCAACCTGAGAATCTTCGCTATCTTAATTTTGTCGCAGATAAATTTGATCTACGTAAGCACATGCAATTTAATTGTCGTGTTGAGTCGGTGGTATTTGATGAAGAAAATCAAATATGGAATCTAAAAGTTTCCGATGGACGCGAACTAACTAGCCGATTTGTGATTTTGGCTTTGGGTCTTTTGTCGAAACCAACCAAACCACGTGTCACCGGCGTCGAAGACTTTAAGGGTCAGTCATGGCATACATATAATTGGCCTCACGAAAATATAGATCTGAGCGAAAAGCGAGTTGGCATTATTGGAACCGGTGCCACCGCTATCCAAGTCATTGGAGCGATAGCAGACAAGGTAGGGGACCTCACGGTATTTCAACGTCGCCCAAACTGGGTTGCTCCGTTAAACAACAGTGAAATAAGCGAAGAAAAAATGGATGAGATTCGAGCTCGCTATGACGAGATTTTTGCCACGTGTGCTCGAACTCCAGGTGGGTTTGAACATGAGCCCGACCGACGAGGGTTCTACGACGTTACTGAAGAAGAACGTTACGCCTTGTGGGATAAACTTTATGATGAGCCTGGTTTCGGTATCTGGCTTTCAAACTTTCGCGAGATCTTCACTGATGAAGAAGCAAACGCTTCAATATCGAGGTACATAGCTGAGCGTATTCGTGGGCGAGTAAACGATCCAGAGATTGCAGAAAAGCTCATACCCAAAGACCACGGTTTCGGGGTTCAACGTGTCCCAATGGAAACAAACTACCTGGAAGCTTACAATCGTCCCAACGTTCACCTAGTGGATCTTGCGGAGACACCGTTAGAACGAATAACAGAGACTGGCGTGAAGACTACTGGCGGCGATTACGAGTTTGATGTAATCATCTATGCAACAGGGTTCGATGCTATTACGGGGTCTTTTGACCACATCGACATCAGGGGTCGTAACGGACTCACGTTAAGAGAAAAATGGTTCGACAATCCGTCTACTTTTCTCGGGATGATGATCCATGGGTTCCCAAACCTTTTGATGCCTTCTGGTCCTCAGAGCGGCTCGGCTTCTACCAACTACCCGCGCGGTATTGAAATTGGTGTGAACTGGAGTACTGATTTGCTTCAGCATCTATGGGATAACGATCTTCATTATGCTGAAGCGACTGAAGCCGCTGAGAAACGCTGGACAGATCATGTAGTTAAAATGTATTCAGTGATGTTGATGCGTAAAGCTCAGTCTTGGTTTACTGGTTATAACTCAAACGTTGACGGGCATGAGGCCGGCAAAGTTCGATATTTTGTATACAACGGTGGCACCCCGAAGTACGTCGCAACGATAAACGAAGTTGCAGAGAAGGGCTACGAAGAAATTTCTTTTACTTCTGAGGTAATGCCCACAGCGGTCTAAGCACGGTTTATCGCTCTTGATCTAGACTGACAAAATGGGGATACTCGCGGGACGCGTCGCACTTGTTACAGGAGCACAACAGGGAATAGGAAGAGCAATAGCCGAAGCGCTAGGAGCCGAAGGCGCATCGGTGGTCGTTCAGTACCTCGATGATCAAGAAACTGCTGCTGAGATTGCCGCCTCTATCGTGGGCAATGGGTCTGAGGCGTTAATTGTTCAGGGCGATGTAGGCGTTAGGGCTGACTGTGCTGAAGCCTTTGCCACTGGGCAAAAGCTCGGCGGGATTGATCTGTTAGTTAACAATGCTGGAATATTTCCTCGTCGCGATTTTTTGAACATGACTGAAGAAGATTGGAACACAGTCCAAAACGTTAACGTTCTAGGCGGTGTTAGATGCCTTCAAATTATGGCTAATGAACTGGTTAAGGCTGAACGTAAGGGCACCGCCGTCAACCTCTCATCAGTAGCGTTCTTTAGGAATTCTGCTAAAGGTGTTCATTATGCGGCTAGTAAAGGAGCGATTATCGGATTTACTCGATCTGTGTCTGCCGAGCTTGCACCATATGGGATAAGAGTAAATGCCATTGCCCCGGGCATAGTTGACACAGCGCAACCACGCGACGGTATGACTGAAAAACAAATCGCGGCAGCGAGCAACTTAGTGCCTCTCGGAGCGATGGGTAAGCCAGAAGAGATAGCAGATGTCGCAGTTTTCTTAAGTTCACATGCTTCTCGACATATGACTGGGCAGACTATTCAGGTCAATGGCGGAACCAATTTTAGTTAGCTAAAAACAACTTTTAATTCTTGATATTGGTAACGCCAATTCCGTATGACCCACGATAGATAAAATTCTTAGACTGGCAGGCTTGTGTTATCTGCTTATCAGGAACCTGTTATTTGATATCCTTCCAATAGTGATGCAATAGATGAAATAGTAGCTATTCGATATTCTTTGGAGGCTTAGATGATAACTGCCATGCCACGTATAGCAATAGCCGTGCATGAGTTTGAATCTGCGGTAAAAGTATTTCGTGATGAGTTTGGGATGCCGGTCAAAGATTTTTCAGATCAAACAGTATCCACTCTCGGGGCTCATGTGGCCATGTGCCAACCGTTAGGTGGCAGCAACATTGAGCTAATGGCTCCAGCCAACCCTGCCAAGCCCTTAAGTCAGGCTCTCCAAAAATTTCTTAATCGCCGCGGCGATGGAATATATGCGCTGATGCTTGAAGCTGCTGATCCAGACGCTGAGGCAGAGGTACTGCTCGGTCGTAATCTGAAGGTGCTACCCAAAATGTTAGGAGCCGGAGGTCGAGATATTCACCCGAGCTCCACTCATGGTGTTCTCATTAGGGTGTACCCCGAGAATTCAGTTTCGCGGCCTAACGATCTTGTGAGCGCTTCTCCGAATTACAGTGGAATCACAAAAGTTGTCATAGCAACTAATGATGCGTCTGTCGCTGCTGATGCATATTCAGTGGGCCTTGGGTTGAGTGCTGATAAGCCTCGGCTAGATGCAGAACGGGGCTTGTTGAGTGTGCTCGTTCATCCTCCTGAAGGAGGCGTGATCGACCTTGTTTCCCCGGTTGACCTGAGTAGGCCTACCGCTCAAAATGTAGCTAATTTCTTGAACGCAAAAGGTGAAGGAATCTACGCCCTGCAACTTTCTGCCGAAGGGGATGTTGGCGAAGTCGACCGGCTGGTGTTCGGAGCAAGAATATTAATCAGTAATTAGAGCGATCATAAGCTACATCTTCGATTACGGATTGGTGACAGGGCTTAACTCAATAGCTTTACTATGGGAGCACACTACTTTTAAAAACCCACTTGCCCGACCTTGATTCAATTTCTTGCCAGTTGTTCATGGCGTAACTGACTGAAGGAATAGAAGCCTGCCAGTCGTCCGGCCAAGAGCAAGTTTCGAAGATCCGAGCGCTCATAATGTCTTCTTCTAACAAATCTCCTCGCTCAACCATCAATCGCAGGGCGGCAGCGGCACTTTCAGCGCTCGATAAAGTTTCTCCGCCTCGAGCACCACGCTCAGCATCTCTTAGCATGGTCTCTGCAGCATCATCGGTTCCGTTCAATTCTGCAGCAACGACGTAAGCGAAGTAATGGGCGGTGCCTTCGCCGACCCAACGCAACTTATCGAAACGATCGCCATCTAACGCTCCACCATTTGTGCAGTAATCTTGAAGGTAGCTCGATAGAGCGTGATACAACTCATGCAAGTAAGTGTGTTGACCCTGCGCAGTAGTAGATTCTTCAGGGAATGCGTAAGTAACTGCTCTAGAGCTGAAGCAGGGAACAGGTGCTGTTGCGACATCGGCGCCACTCTCGATCCAACCGAGAACGCGTCTTTTCCCTTCGTTTAATTCATTTCGGTTTTGCCAAGAGCCAAAATTTGCACGCTGACCGTTCAAGCAAGGAGCATTATCTGAAAAGGTTGTGTATGCGCTAGTGAGCTTATCCATAGAGTCTTTGTCTAGAGATACTCGGAACCTGTTGAAAGGTTCACTCAACTCATTTGGTCCGCCGACTTCACTGCCTATAGGCCAAATAAATGAGGTGATATCGGAGTGCCACCAGTTGATATGTGAAGTACCTGCCTCGGTCCAAGATCGTAGATCTGCTGTAGCTAGACGAGTAAAATTATTAATCGCAATTTCGGGAACTCTGGGGAGAGAATTATCAGGTGTGGGCGCTACCCATTTACTCTTTTTGGGTTCCCGTTCTGCTTTGGCAGATTGCTTCACCGTGGTAGATGTGTCTGTGTCCTTAGCTTCTGTCGACCTCGTAAGAGTCTCGGAGTCTTTTTCTTGTTGTGCAGCTGATTCAGATTCAACGGCTTCGTTTTTGGGTGAGTTGACCTCGGTCTCGTCCGCTTCGAAATCCTGAGACGGTGTGATGTTGCTCGTTGTCAGGGACCCACTAGCTGAGTTCCCACCGCAAGCTGAAACCCCCAAGCTAAAACTGAAAATAGTTGCTAAAAAAATACGCCTTGGAATTTTATGCACATCTGACAGACTACCTTTCTCTGAGCACACCTTGAATAAAACATGCTCGGATTTATGAAGCTCAAATCTAAACATAGATATACCCACTCTCTGACCACCTAGTCAGAAGCCACCGTGTGACCACGCGTATCTCGGCATGTAATTGATCCGGGAAGAATTTCAAAACTTACTGGTCGCGTTTAACTAGTAAAACAAAAAGTCATATTCGAGCAATTACTCGCCCTTGAGATTACGAAATCAAAAACGGTTGTCGTAGCTGCTATTAAATGATCTGACTAATGGCTCTCGCATTTAGTTGTTAGCGGAAAGAGTAATAAGTATTTCATTAGTGCACAGTGTCTATGAATAAGGGTACATACGATTAGGAAATTTTTAGATCGTCGCAATTGTCCCTTGACCAATCAGGCATCTACATATTCTTGTACCGATTTAGTTGTCTCGTGGAACATCGACAAAAACAACTTCTTTAACTGGCATAAGTAATATCGAGCATTAATCGACACAAAGAAAAAGCGCAGAAGATTCGCTCCAAATTAACCGTGTTGTGCACTTTGTGTGGTTCACTAAAAGAGTTCCATAGGAGGAAATAATGGCACCGAAAAAAGCAGCAGCCAAGAAGGCTCCGGCAAAGAAGGCTCCAGCTAAGAAAGCTGTTGCTAAGAAAGCTCCAGCTAAGAAAGCTGTTGCTAAGAAAGCTCCAGCTAAGAAAGCTGTTGCTAAGAAAGCTCCAGCTAAGAAAGCTGTTGCTAAGAAAGCTCCA
>Ga0209091_10000453_pt1 | contig 39486 bp, 33 predicted proteins | sample ArcticOcean_MG_C_6_FD_187438 | JGI IMG/M metagenome (GOLD analysis project Ga0209091, IMG submission 187438) | Marine microbial communities from western Arctic Ocean - ArcticOcean_MG_CB8_128 (SPAdes) (version 2) | ecosystem: Environmental > Aquatic > Marine > Oceanic | place: Arctic Ocean...
AACAGAAGCATCTCTTAAATGATATTCAGCACACCATTCGGCTATATCGGATGGAAATGGGCTGAATGTTGTGCGGCTAGATATTTTATTATGATCTTGTTTTCCTCTTATTCCTTTATTTCCAACGGGTTTTACATCAAATACTGATACTGGAATATATTTATAACTTATATCGTTTTTTTTATCGTTTTTTTTATTCATTTAATAAAAATTATTAATTTATATTTAAATTTATAATTTTTTAAAGATTTCTAAAGATTTCTAAAGATTTCTAAAGTATTTACATCATTCTTGGGAATCCAACGAGATTAGCACCTATACCAAAACCGGCACCAGATCTCGCAGACACAGCCATTGATGGAACATATGTATCAAGTATTGAAAATGTTGCAGCAGCAGTAAGAGCAATAAGAAGAACTTCATCAATATTAAGTGATTTCTTAGGAATTGCATAAGCTGCTATAGCAACCATGATACCTTCTACTATATATTTTACAGCTCTGCGCATCAACTCGCCTAAATCCAATGAATTCATTAATCGTTGGAACATATTATAATATTTCAGCAGAAAAAAATAAAATAAAGAAAAATAATGAAAGAAATAAATTATGAAATAAATATTTGTTAAAAAAAAACTTAAATAAATTTTCTATTAATAATTATATAATGGAGCAAAGTGATAATTTTACCAAACAAAAAAAATCAGACGGAACAGATAATCCCACATACGTGGATCTGTTAGAAGAAGATAAACCACTTTCGGGGCAAAAATTTGCGTGCATTTCTTTTGTTTCGCCAGAAAATATTTTAAAACAAAAAACACACTTTTATTTTGAAGAATTTTTGAAAGATTTTGATCTTACTAAATCAACTGAGAAATTCACCCAATTTTTAAATTTTATTAGTTATAAATATAGTTTGAAATTTGAAGAATTAACATCAGATTTAAATGAATTTTTGAAAAGTGAAGCAGATGAAATTGATTCTTCTTATGTTTCAGATGCATATAAGAATTTTGTTGATGCAAATGAAGAAAGATTGGAAGCCGATTTCTCAAATGCAAATCATTATCAGACAAACACACGTGGTATTAAAATTCGTGGAGTATATTCAACACAGGGTGAGGCTGAATTGAGATGTAAATTGTTGCGCGAAGTGGATCCAAATCACGATGTCTATGTTGGTCCAGTGGGAATGTGGATGCCGTGGGAACCCGAAGCTTATAAGACGGGTCGTGTTGAGTATATGGAAGAGCAATTGAATCAATTAATGAGTGAGAAGGTGAAAAATGAAGAATATGCTAAGATGGAATTTGAGAAAAGAGTGAGACAAGCTAAAGAAGAGGCGATTAAAGAAAATATTAAAATGGCTAAAGAATCCGGTAATAAATTGACGCAAAATATTGATAAAAATGGAAATTTGGTTGGGGTGAATAGTACCATTGAACAAACATTGGGTCTGAAAGAAGAAGTTACATCGGCCGATATCCAAAAGGAATTGTTTGAGGGTGATAATATTGTTATCCCTAAGCGAGATAAGGGACCAAGACGATTTAATGCGGAGGGTAAACGCGAATAATTTTTTTATAATGTTTTTATAATTTTTTTATAATGTTTTTTTACAAAAAACATCAAAAAAAATTAGGTAAATATTTATAAATATTTTTTTTTATAATTTTTTATATTTTTACAAAAATATAAAAAAATTAGGTAAATGTAATTAAAAACTAAAGGGACTTATTGCGGCGTTTCTTTCTACGGCGACGTTTTTTATGATAGGTTCTAGAACGCCTTATTTTTTTTTTATATCGGGTATATTTCCTGCGCTTTCTTTTCTGCTTGGTTTTGCGTTTCTTTTTCTTCTTTTTCTTTTTCAATCTGAGCTTTTTATACCGGGTTTTCTTTTTCTTTTTGCGATGCTTCTTGGTTTTTCTCTTCTTTTTTTTTGGATCACTTCCCTTTCCGCCGAAGAAGAAGGTGCCTTCTGGTTCTCGTGCGGTGCCTTCATTGTATGATTTTATCCGCAGCTTTTTGGTGGGGTTTAAGGACCCATTTGTTCCTCTTACTCGCTTTTTTTTCCTATATCTCACCGTGTCTGACGGTGCTGAACTCATTCTTAAATGCGGTCTCCGTCCCGGGGTAGAAGGCTCGTATTTTCTCATCCCACTTCCACCACCTCCATCACCATCACCATTATCATTCACATACACTGCCTGTCGTTGCGCTTCTAAGCGTGCCGCCTCTGCCTGTCGTTGCGCTTCTAAGCGTGCCGCCTCTGCCTGTCGTTGCGCTTCTAAGCGTGCCGCCTGTGCCTGTCGTTGCGCTTCTAAGCGTGCCGCCTGTGCCAACTTTTCTTTTAAGGCATTTATTTTTAACCACATCGCCACCTCCTCCACTTGAATCGTTTTCACCTCATTATAACATTTCATAATATAACCTGCCAATAAATAAATAATGATTTCATATAATACATTTGGATCTAAATTTAGTTCTATAAAATTAGGTACATCTGCCGGTGACGACTCCTTCGATTCTCCCCCACCGTTACCTCCTTTCATATATTTTTTACCACCCCCCCCCATAGCAAGTAATGGCTTCAATATATCAATAAAAGTTTTTAAATTTTGAAATATATTAGATTTCTTTATTCCACTCAAATATCCTTTTACTTCTTCTTGAAAGCTTTTGTCTTTTAAATTATATTCGAGTGCAACAAGAATATCTGTGCGTTTTTCTTTTATATTCTCCCATTTTATTGAATATTCATTAATTTCTATTATTAATGCTTCCTTTTCCTGTGCTCTTTCTTCAATGGCAGTTATTTGACTTGTAATTTCTGCAGATTCTAAATCCACAACTTTTGATTTCGCTATTAAAGGTTTTATTCTTCTGTTTCTTTCTTCAATTTTTTTCTGTAATTGTTCTATTAAAACATCATTTTTTAGTTTTTTTCTCACTAATTTCTCAATTGATGAATTATATTCCCCAATTTTTTTTTTTGCGTCATTTACTTTTTTCTCCAATGTACTTCCCAAATTTTCATCTTCAATAAGACGTTCGCTTAATTCATTTACTTTTTCACTTATTATTTGAATTGGGTTACTACTACTACCTGATCTGTAATAATTTACCATTTTTCTCAAAACACTTTCGTCAAAAGCAAATAAATATTTAAATAGATGCATTTTTGGATCTTTTTCAATTGGCAATTTTTTAAATAAATCACATTCATATTTCATACCCGCCGCCGCTGCCGCCCCAATCTTTTCCATAATTTTATCACATTTACTTAAAGGTGTGTTAGATTTTCCGCTGCTTCCATTACATCTACTACAGGACGGAGAGTATTCGAATGAAGTTAATAATCCCCATTTATAATTATCAGGTTGGGGTTTCAGTGAATTAATCCATAATGTCCAATCAACAATACCTCTTAAAAATGGTTTTTTATGTTCGCATTCCATCGCTAGTTCTCCACCTCCTTTTATTAATTCTCGCTTACACATATAACAGCATACTGGAGTCAATTGTTCACCAGAATCTTTAGAGTGCCACCAGAATTTACGGGTTTCTTCGTGTTCATATATTTTTAATCCATAAACTTCATACGTTTTATCACATTGTCCGTTTGGCCACGCACTCCCCGGTAATTCTAATATTGATCTTGCCTGTGATTTACCGTCTTTATTTCTTGGAATAATATTAAATATGGAACTCCATAATGATACTGACCCTCTATCAATATTAGCCATTATTTTTTCTACATTATCATAATCAGCATTATTATGTAAATATTCCAAATGACTAACAACAGCCATTTCTGCTGCCCCATAGTCATGTCCACCACCCATTGTTACCAACGAGGACGCCGACGATGGTTGCGTTAACCTTATCAATAATGATTCTTTCAAATTGTCAAAAATATTTTTTGGTGAATTCAAAATGCGATGATGTAAATTATCACGCTCGAAATTAGTTCCGTAAAGATTATTTTTGTATGCATAATTAAAAGGATTTTCCATTTTTTCTTTTTCTATCATTTTATTTGCTAGATATCCCTGCAATGTTTGAAATTGAATACGATTTTTCAACCCTTGTTTGAAATATTGATTAATGGCAGATGCTAGTGATTCTTCTCTCTCTCTGTGTGTGTGCTGTGTCGCGTCATCTGCCGATGATGATAATAATAATTCTACTGGTTCTGCTAATGATGATAATAATAATAATTGTTGTGCTGATGCTGGAAATGTTAATGATGATGTTGGTGCAAATGATGCCATATTGATATATTATTTAGATATAAATTAAATAAATTTTACCCTATTTTACCTAATTTTTTTTGATGTTTTTCCATAAGAAAAACATTAAAAAAAATTACCATTTGTTCTTCTTCACATTAATCCTAGGACCCTTATGTCCTACTTTTGGGTCATAATCGTCACCTTCATCATCATCGGAATTGAGATCCTTAGACATTTCCCAAAATTCTTTAGATCCCAATTTGAATTCGTTGTGAGCAGAGGCTTTATACCAAAATATTTGATCACCTAATTTGTTGGATTTTGCATTATTTGCAATTACTAAACATTCGTAGTTTTCCGTGCATTGATCCATAACTTGGCAAAATGATTCAAATGTTGTAAACATACCGGCATAATTTTCATAAATACGTTTGCGATTAGAAATATAAGGTTCTCTTAATATAAAGGTATAATCAATGTTAGTGCGTAAATTAGGCGGTACACCAAGTGGATATTGCATTGTAATGATAAGCATAATTTTCCAATGACGACCATTCATAAACAACAGTCTCATAACCTTTTCTCGTGCCCAACCATTATCATATAAACAATCGTCCAATATAACAAAAGCACGTGCGTCAATATTGGATTTTCCATAAGCAATTTTCTCCTTTTTAATTTGTTTTAAAACAATTCGTTGTCTTTTCAATATATTTTCAATAATAGCGCTGTTATATTCATCGTGAATAAATAATTTTGGTACCAATTTACCATAGAAACCATTGCCCGCTTCAGTCCCTGAAATGACAGTCCCAATAGGAATATCTTGATGGTAATAAAGTAAGTCTCTAACTAAAAAACTTTTGCCTGTATCGCGTCTTCCAATTAGAACAATGACTGGACCTTGGGTGGAATTTGGATCAAAACTAATTTTTCGCATATCAAATTTTTTTAACTCTAGATTCATGTATATTTAAGAAAGAGTAAATTATTCATTTTAAAAAACGCGAATTTTTTTTAATGTTTTTTAATTTTTTTTGATGTTTTTAATTTTTCCAAAATTAAAAAACATCAAAAAAAAGGTAAATATAATTCCTAATTTTTTTTGATGTTTTTTAATTTTGGAAAAATTAAAAAAAATTAAAAAAAATTATGAGTTAAAAATAAGAAATAATATTGATTCAATAAAACATAAATGTTTGATATTTATTATAAAAAGAATGATAATTCCAAAATATTTAGCTATTTATCTGAAAAAACAGAAAATAAAGTAAAAAACATTACTAATTTTATCCCAATTTATTCCAGATTTTTCTCATTAAGTGAAAAAAATCACAATGCAATAAATTTAAATCATAAATTTTGTATTGATAATATTAAAAGTGACGATGAAAGTAAAAATACATACAACGTCACATTATTTGATAATAGTAAAAATAAAGTATCCAAAAAGTCATTCTTTAAATTTTCACCATTATTGGATGTCACTAAATTTATGGCTGGTAAATATAAAGATTTATCGGATAACATAATTAGGAATCTTCCTAAATTAGAGGCCAATGCAGATGTCTTAAAAAAAATGGAATGTTGCAATAATTGTGCTTATACCGATTCATTTTTTTCATATTTATCAAGCCAATTATTACACCATCATAAGTTTCCACACGGTATAGATTTTTATGGGTCATTTTTGGGTATTAAAGAAAAGTTCCAAGTTGATATTACCGACGATTTGGAATATTTATATGATTATGAATATTTCCATGATAATCAAAATGTCTTATTTGAGACGGATGTAATAGATGAAGGGATGTTGGAAGATGATACTAGAAAAAATCGCATTAAAATTAATATACAAGGGAAAAAAAAAATAAACATTGAAGAATTTCCAAAAGAAATGTTTGGTAGTGTTTTTCAAAAATTAACAGTTGAAAATGTCAATAAACTGAATACAATAACGCAATTAAATGATTTAATACCCTTAAATGAAAATGTAGATTATTCAAGAAATATAATGAACGCAAACGATAATAAAACAAATAGCGAATGTTCGTCGCGAATATCCGATACTGACGACGACGAAGACGACGAGGACGACGAGGACGACGAGGACAGTGGAGACAGTGGAGACAGCGAAGATTCCGAATATAGTAGTATTAATGATAGTATTAATGCATATATATATGATTTTCCTTGTCAAATTATTTGTTTGGAAAAAATGGAATTAACATTAGATGACTGCGTTGAAGATTTGGATCTAAAATTATCAAAAAATGAATGGTCATCTTGTCTGTTCCAAATTGTGATGATATTATTAACATATCAAAAAGTGTTCAATTTCACACACAATGATTTGCATACGAATAATATAATGTTTAATTCAACTGAAAAAAAGTATCTCAATTACCATTACAACGGAAGATATTATAAAGTCCCGACCTATGGTAAATTATTTAAAATAATAGATTATGGGCGATCTATTTATACTTTTAAAGGAAAAGAAATAATTAGCGACAGTTTTTTTAAATCGGGAGATGCTGCTGGACAATATAATTTTACAGTTTTTAAAAATAAGAATAAACCTGAATTAAAACCGAATAATGGATTTGATTTGACTCGGTTGGCTTGTTCATTATTTGATTATTTTATTCCAGATTTAAATGAAATGATAAAGAATCCAATAGCGAAACTGATTAATGAATGGGTGCACGACGATAGTGGTAAAAATATATTATATAAATCAAACGGCGATGAAAGATATCCAGATTTTAAATTATATAAAATGATATCAAGGAAATGTAAAAAACATACACCGGAAGCACAATTAGAAAGGCCTTTATTTAAACAATTTTTATCTAGTAGAAAAAAGATAGGGAAAAAATCACCCATTGTTAATATTGATAAAATGCCGGTGTATGTGTAAAATTTATATTTTTACTTAATTTTTTATTAAATTTTTTAATACTTTTCTTAAGTATTAAAAATTAAAAAGATGGGTTGTCGGTAAAAACTTCAACAAATTCTTTCGTTTGTTTGTTATTTAGCTGAGCCATTATGTAATGTGAGACGATAACTGATGCATAAACCAATAGAGCGTCGCGAACTAAAATTTTAGGAGGTACATTTTTTTTTGTAACAAAACGCATTTCAATGAATTTCGCAATTAAAAATAAAAAGCTGATGATAAATCCATTTAATAAAATTGTTTTATTCATTTTATATAATTAATAGTAAAATATTATTAATTATACGCAAATTTATGCTAAAATTTCAATATCATCTAAAATAGGATTTTTATTTATCATTAAATCTTTTGAAATATCTTGTATATCTGTAATATTTAAAGTAATATTTTCCCCACCAATTTTCAAAGGACCATCGTCATCAAAGTCTTCGTCATCATCGCCTTCTTCCTCTTCTTTTCTTCTCATATTGGCAATTTGACTTATTTTATCCAAACGTGCATCTGTTTTTGGAGCGTGAATTGTTGATTTTTGATTAGTACCCATATCCAACACTTGATCATTATCTGCAAAGGAAATATTTGGGGATTTAATTTTTGTAATTGGGATTGTATCATTACTTATAAATGCTTTTACGGGAGTTGTGGGTCTGGATTGTGTGGATCTAGACGGCGTAGTGGGTCTGGATGGTGTGGATCTAGACGGCGTAGTTGGTCTGGATGGTGTGGTTTCAACATTGGCGGGTTTAACATCAACTGTTAATTTTATTTCAGTTGGCGTTGTTTCAATTGGTGTTGTTTCATAAGAAGGTACGGCAGCTGCAGCAACGGCGGCAACAATATCATTTTTATTATCTTGTTCAATGGAATTAGTTACTTCATTGATAGCATCATTGGCAATATTTGTTAATAGAGTTGGTTCGGCGACAATAACTTCATTATCTTTATCAGATGTACCAACTTTACTAACGGCAATTTCTTTATTTTTTTCGCTATTTTCATTGTTTTTATTGGCTTCTTCAATCATATCAATGGCTTCATCTTCGGTAACTTGTTTTTCCAATGTTTCTTCCACAACCTCATCGTGGACACTTTCGTCCATATATGCGCGTAAAATTTGTTCAATTGGCATAGAATCTCTAATAACTTTTAAAATACATTCGCGACATATTATTTCAGCTTCCCTCATATTTTTCTGATAATTTAAAGGCATAATATCCTTTTCAAATAGATATATATTTGAATATAATTTTCTTGCAAAATGAATATATATATTATGAATAAACTCTGTTAATTTGGGAATATCAATATCTATTTTTTTTTGTTGATTTGACACACGTATACTGGTTAATATTTTTAATTGTGTTATATGCACACAAGTTAATAAATCTTCTAAATATGGACAGTTGCTTTCACTAACAATTCTCGTTGTTTCATCTTTAATGATATTTGCATTCCATTTCGGAACTCTTGATAAAAAGTTTTGAAATGTCATTAAATATTTATCCTCTTCGTTATTTTCATCACATAAATTAATAGCTTCCGAGTAAATAGATTTAATTCCCAAAATGACCAATGGTGTTAAAATGTTTAATAATCGCGAAGAATATTCGTTTTTTGCTTCTGATAGAACATTTACATTATAATCATCCATTTTACATTGTTAATATATTTTCTAAATTTATATTTTTCCGCATAAAAAAATAATAACAATAAATCAACATCAAAACTTTTTCATTTCTAAATTCTATTCTAATTTTATCAAAATAAAATAAAAAATCATATTTTTTTTCGTGTTGACAATCTTTAATAATTTCAATAATATCTAAAGCAGAATAACCTTTATCATATATTTCATCAATAAAGTGTATTAAATTATCTAATGTAAATGTATTTTTTTTTATATTAATTTTATTTTTTAACCAAACTATTCGTTTTTTATTATGATCATCAAATTCTTTATAATATTTAATATGTAAATTTTTTCCTTCAATGTTGCGTGGTTGAGGTATATAAATATTGCAAAATCTAGATAAAATTGGTTTTAACAATGTTTCAATATTTTCAACAATTATAAAAAATCTAGTATTATGGCTAAATTGTTCTATACATCTTCGCAAAGCTGATTGTGCATCCATCGTTAATTTCTCAGCATTAAATAAAATAATACTTTTGAAATATTTTCCATTGTAATTTTGTATATTTATTTTGGCGAAAAATTTTAATTCATCTCTTATAAAACGAATACCTTTGCTATGCGCACAATTAACATACATAACATTTTTTTTTATTTCTTCCTTATCGTTGTTATAAATTTTATGAATTAATTTATTTAAAATAAATTTTTTACCGGTTCCAGAATTACCATAAAATATAATATGCGGTATTTTAAATGTATCGATGAAATAATTTAATTTTTTAAATAGTTCTTGATGTATATTTAGTTTCATTGTTTCGTTATTTTGTTTTGTAATAATTTTATTCATATATGGATAAAATTATATTTAATTATTTAAATTTAAATAAATGTATATTTAATTTTAAGCAACACTGCTTAATGATTTTGAATATGGATTATCATTGAATGCTTTTAATATATCACCAGTATTGCGACCACATTGCACCACCTTTTCTCTAAGATTTCTACCCGACATTTCACCCACATTACTTGCATTCGCTGGTCTTTTTGTAAAGCTTGGTTGAATAACTGCTGCATTGGTAGTTCTATTAGAAAGATTACAGACTGATTGCGACCCAGTAAATAATTTTTGATTACCTGTGCGAATTCTATCAACGCGCGAAAGTTCTTGTTTATTTGGATTAAGTCTTGCATTATATTCTGCATTATAAACGCGCGAATTAGTAACCGATGCTGAATTATTACCAATATACGAACCTGTTGTGGAATCACGTTGTTGTGCAACTGGTATTTGTTTATTATTAATATAACCCGCATCATAATTGGTACCACCTTGTTTAATATATTCATTTTTACTGGTTTGTTCTTTAATTGTTGTTCTTGCTTTATTAGCAGGGTTCCAGATTACATTATTGGAAATAGAATATTTACCACTAGCATTACCTGTTGGTCTCATATTACCGATAACATTTTGTTTGCGAGATGGTCGCAATATATCTAATAATGGCGTGACCATTGCTTTAAATCCTGCGCTTACGGGGCCTAATTCTTTTTGTTGTTTTGTTAAGTTTCTAGCATTTGCTAAAGGTCTGTAACCTTCTTGTTGGATTTCTCTCATATCTTTATTTTTGACATTCCAACCATCTTTATCGGTGGCAACTCCTAAATTCAAAGGTTTGAATTGTGGTTTTTCACAACGTTGTATCGTTGGTGTGGAATAGGTACCGTTTGCATCTGGTGCACTATTTCCAAAATATTCGCGTGTCTGATAAGCACGGTTTTCGGGTTTAAGAGAAATGGTACCTCGCGCTTTTTGAGCTTTCTCAATACCCGTTGTTGTTAACCACCGACTTTCATCGTTGAAAAAAGATGTATCTGGGCGATTTTTTTCAATTTTGCCAATTATGCCAGATTTGTTAGGCTTATAAGCCCCTAACGTATGTCCACCATATGTTACCTTCGGGTTATTTGATGTCCTTAATTCATCAACATTTTTAGGACGCCAAACGTCTCGCCCGTCCATTCCGGAATTAAATCCACCCTGACCAGCGATACCACCCTTTTGATTCAACCCTGGTCCAACTTGAATACTTTCAAAAGGTTTTGTATTATTCATTTTCTGTGACACAATACTTTTCATACGATTTTCCATAAATTGGGTTGTAGAAGGCATCCCGTGAGTCCAATTCATATCTTTTTGAGGTTTAAATAAAGGAGCAATTGATTGTTTTTCAACACGTTGACTACCTGTACCAGTATATTTGTCCAAAAGACCTTCATTTGATCCCGTTGTTGATTGTGTCACGGTGGATCCGAAATAAGGAACCATATTATTGTGTGTTATTTCTCCAATTCTCATATCTTCGCCAGACATTGTTTTAAATTTTTTAGTTGCTTCGCTGTCTGATGTTTGAAGAGTTTCGTAATTTCCCGGATTGTAATAATTATCACTAGTATTTTTTATACCGGCATATTTATTTAATGTATTTTCTAACTCTTTTTTATCTACCACTGGATAATTTTTAACTGGTTTGCGTGTATTGGGTAAATTATTTCTATGCATTTGGGTAAATGCTTCGGAATAATTATTTTCTTTTTTTTTTTTATCTTGTTTTGATAAAATAAATAATCCACCAATTGCTACTAAAGGGATTGCTAATTCCATATTATATATATATCATTTTTTATTTTAATTATTTTTTTTTTGAATATAATTAAAATAGTAAAAATTTATTGCATTAATATTGTACAGGGATATTCTGGTACATAAGAATCTCTTTCCAATAATCGCGTATTTAAATTATTGTGAAATTGTTTGCATACATTTTCTTGAGGATCTAATAAAAGTGGATATGTATGATTTTGTTCTAAATCTCTGTATAACCAAGAGGGGTGGGTTGTTCTGGATTGATCGGTAATCGGGTTATTATTCACCGGGTAATGATTCGTAAAGGTTTTAACTTTTTTATTTGGGAATTTGTTTTCATTGCAAAATTTGGATAATTTTCTTCCTACATTCTTTAAATCACTGTCAATGTCAATGGGGTGTCCGTTATAAACACCTTGAAGATTACCACCCCATTTTTGCATACGTATTTGCGGATCATTAAAAATAGCTGGTTTATCACCTGCATTACCGGGTACATTTAACATATATCTACCGAGACCAGTTGCTTGTTGTAAATTTTTTTCCGTTCTACATTTATCATAATTAAATCTAGTGAAAGCCATTATGATAAATGATAATATTTTATTTTAATTATTTCTAAAGTTAAAGTAAGAAAACTTATTTGTAAAAATGATTATAGTTTTATAATATTATTAGTAATAAATGATAATATTATGAATTATAATAATGTAATTTCTACTTTTCCTTCTCCGTCATTAAACCCAGCATTTTGTTGTGATGCACCACTATTATATGACCCTCCGCCACCACCAGACCATGTTGTTGCGGCGCTGTAATTAGAACCACCAGCACCACCAGAAAATCCACCACCACCACCTCCACCAGTCCAATTTCCGTGTGCACCACCCCCACCACCAAATCCACCATCCCCAGAAGAAGCACCGGTACCACCTTGACCACCATTTTTAAATGATTTTCCTTTGTAGGCATCACTCCCATAACTCCGGTCACCATCTTGTAGAAAACCCCCACCTCCTGCAGAACCATCACCGCCCGTGTCCGCCCCTCCACCACCACCATCTGTACCACCCACGATTTTTCCATTACTTTCATTATAGGAATATCCTCCGTCTCTACCAGTTCTACCATTTATTTCTTGTGAAGTATTTGACCTCCCTGCCCCACCACCACCGCCTGCAATAATTAATATATCAGGTGCGACAACCGAAGTATGAATAGTTCCTTTAACAACAAAAGAACCACCACCGCCAGCACCACAAGCATAGTCTCCTTGTAATCCTTTTTGTCCTACTAATATCATATATTTTTCTCCTTTAGTTAAAAGAAATGTTCCGATAATTTTTGCACCAAAACCATGTTGAAGACCATTTTTGTCATTACCGCCAGAAGCACCCCACGCTTCAATTTTATATGTCCCACTATCGGGAACAGTCCATTCTTGAATACCGGTCGTAGTCATATTAAAATAATCTGTATTACTTGTCCACGAAGCGCTAGAATACGATGATGTGCAATTTGCTAAGGTTGGACCGTTTTGACCAGTTGCACCACAATTAGTGAAAGTATGACTTGTAAAAGCATATAATAGACCAAGCATTTGGGAACTATAAAATACATATGCTTTAAAATCATTTTTTTGAGAACCCGCAATTCTACATTGGAAGTTTGCATCACCCGAATTAGGATTAATAATTCCATATGATGATGAATCAGAACCGAGATACGGACCCGGACTATTACCTTCCACATTACTACCAAATTGAATTGCCCAGGCCCCATCATCAGAAGCAAACGTCGATGTACTATTATAACCATTAGATGTTGCGTTTTGACCGTTACTAAATCTCCAACCACTTTCAGTTCCGGTGACAATATTACCAGTTCTTGGAATAAAATATGGATATACACTCCAAAAATCATTATTGCTATTAAAGCCAACATTAATAAATAAACTAGCAATATTTGTAATAGTCTTATTAGTACCATTTCTTTTTTTTCCACCTGAATCAGAACCAGTAAAAGTCCATACTAATATACCTTCAAAATTACCATTTTGACCATCAATACTATTGGAATAAATAGCCATCGCCATAAAATGTCTTTCTTCTGTGACGTCTTCTCCTATGGTTTGTTTTACTAAATTTTCTCCACTTCCTAGTGTATTTCCTTTTGCAGTGTTATAAGCAAATTTAAATACATTATCAGCAAAAGTATGAGGAAAACTGCTTACTGCCATTCCTTGCAGATTTTCTGCAAAGTAAGAAGATTTAATTTTTGCAAAAATAGTAAAACCAGCATCATTAATTTTAGATTGAATATCATTATTATTCAGATTATTTAATTTTGAAGCTAAATTTTCTAAAATTTCAATTAAACTGCCTTCCCCGGAACTAAATGTTTTGCCTTTAAAATGTAGACCAATACCGATTAAATCGTTTACACCTGTCGGGACTGTTCCTTCTCCTCTAAAGTCAGATAAAGAAACAGATTCCGCAGTATGTGTTGTTCCAGTTATAATGGTGTATAAATCTGAGAATTTTATTTTGTCATTGTCCACAGCCATTATTTAATATATATATAATAATAATTAAATACTTTAATAAATTATTTATTTTTTTATAAGTTCTTTTAATTCATCTATCTGATATTGTAGAGATTCAATTTGCGTTTGCTGATCCTTAATACAAGATATTAGAAATGGTGTTAATTTTTCATATCGAACCGCTTTATACCCATTATCGCGCGTGGTGGTTATTTCGGGTAAAACTTCTTCAATTTCCTGTGCAATGACACCAATATCATTTCCTTTATTTGAATGAATGTCTTTTTTTTCTATCCAATCAAATGTATAACCATTAATTTTTTTTAATTTTTCTAAAGGATTTTGAATAGGTGTAATGTTATTTTTTAGACGTTTATCAGAGGCTGCAAATGCAGTAATATCGCCATTGGTACTAATAGAAGTACTTGCAAAAAAATTACCACTAACGTATAATTTATAACTGGACGAAGGAGTGCTGCCGATGCCCACGTTGCCGTCTGAATTAATGAACATTTTTGTATCCCCATTACACCTAAAATTGTAGTCCAATGCGTCAAATTGTAAACCATAGTATGCGTTGTTTGTTCTATCCATACTTTGTATATAACTATCATTACTACTATTAGATCCTGATCTAAAATACAAACCTTTTCCCGCATCATTTGTCCAAGCATTATTGGTACCTTCAATGTGAAAATCCCCATTAACTTGTAATTTAGCATCGGGCGAAGTCGTGCCAATGCCCACGTTGCCGTTTTCTCTTAAATATAATTGACTTGTATTATCACTTGCTCCCAATATTAAAGCGTTATCATCTTGATTCATTACATAACACTTCCCATCAATGTTTCGTTGAATATACATATAACCGGGACCACTTGAATTAGTTGATTCTATTTTAATAGCGGCACTATTTCCACCATCACCTTTTATATGTAATTTAGAAGTGGGCGAATCCGTGCCGATGCCCACGTTGCCACCATTGAAATAACTACTCCCGTTTGATTGAATATCCACACCGTTGTCCGAAATACTACTATAAAGCTTGATGTATGGGTCACCCGTGCTATCTCCTCTTGCTATTCTAACGATTAAACCGTTTTCATCATCTAAAAAAATTCCTTGAAATTGTGTGGTAGACTTAACGTGTAATGGCGCATCGGGCGAATCCGTGCCGATGCCCACGTTGCCATTCGCGAGTATTCGCATTCGGTCGTTGTATCCACCAGAGCCAAATATTAAATCCCCGGCAGAATATGTATTATATATTTTAGCATTTCCACCAGTCTCAAATGTTAATTTTAGACCACCACCAAAGTCTTGATCATCCAACTGTCCTATATCAGCATGGCTAATTAAAAATGAAGCATTAGTATTTGTAAATAAATTTAAATGTGATGCATTTGATAAAAACTCATTTGCGCTAAACATTGCATTACCAATTCCTACATTACCATTTTCATTTATGCACATATTATAATTTTCACCCAAAGTATTTGTGAAAAATTTAAGTCCACTGTTATTAGTACCATCGTTAGTGGCCTCAATTCTTGTTTTTTGATCTGTAGAAATAACACCACCTAAACCAGTCCAAACTAAATAAGGTTCCGTGTCAATAACACCAACAAATTGGTTTTGATCAGTATCATACATTATCATACCTGCTTTGGCTGTAGCACTACCGTCAGTGCTCATTCTAGAAGCAGTTGATCCCCGTGGAACAAGTAAAGCTGATCCACTAATATCAACGTAATTTCCACACGGATCCGATGTTGTAGACCGATTGCTTTTAATTGTTTTTAATTCTAAGATTGAATCCACCCCAGTCATTAATATATTTCCACAAATATCAATATTTTGTAAAATTTCTAAATCATTTGAAATTTTTAAATCTTGTGTAATCTCCAATTCTGTAAAAATATTAAGGGACATTAATTTATATACTATATTTTTTTATTTTTTTATATTTTAATATTGAAAATATAAAATTTAAGAAAAAGGTCCAGTTGGTCGTTGACGATTCTCAACAACGAGTGGTACGGGCATTTGCGCATCCGTTTGGTTGAAAAACTTAATTGTATCAACTTTATTAACAAGCATAGGTGGATTTCTATAAGGTTTAACTAAATTGGATGACCCGATACCAAACAGAAAACTCTCTAAATCTGGCGTGTTCTGTGAAAGAATTTTATGCGAATAAGCACCAGACATTTTTCCAACATTTATACCAAAATCAGGCAAAAATGATTCCTTTGGAATAACGCCACCTTTATAAACAAGATATTCCCGTTCTAAATGCTCTCTTTGTTGGTCATAACAATATTGTCCGGGTGAATTTTTTAAATTTGTGGAAGCCATATATTGATATATGTATATATAATATAAAATTTATATTGAATTCATTAATAACTGAAAATTAGGTTCTGTGATTTTATTTGTATTTTTTAAATCTATTAAACATTTATGAAATAAGTGAAATAAATCAAATCTAAATAAATACATAAATAATGCATCATTTGTTAATTCAAAAGGCATCCTTAAATTATCTCTCAGCTTTGTTAAAATATTTAAAATCTGTGAATAATCTTTATAATCTAGATAGATTTTATATGCATTGTCTGAGAGAACTTTAAAAAATAACAGATCATCAATTTTACTATCAAACATATCGTTTAAATTAAAAACATTGATAATATCTTTTCTATAATTTGTATCATTTGTATCATTTGCGTCATTTTTAAAATAAGTTATTTTATAATTATAATTCATTTTAATTAAAGTATGTGTTAAAATATTTATATCTTTTTAATTACATATAAATTAACGATATTTGCGTTGGAAATAATCATTATCGCGGGTGATTTCTCGGGATGGGATTCCTCCGCGAATCCATCCTTTATTGGCTTCACCTTCAATTAAATTAGCTGGGTTTTGAATGGTTTCGCGCAAAGAAGGTACTAAATCAACTTTTTCAACGCCGAATGATTTTTCGGTATTTCTTTTACAACTTTTTTTATCACCAATATAAAGACCCTGTTGTAATTTAGATTCTTTCTCTGGTTGTGGGCGACCTCTTCCTAAAAATGGTACAGTTTTGAAAGGTCTCTCTGATAATGAAATACGACATTTTGGATTTGTTTGGATAGTTCCAATTCTTAAATTTGAATCACTATCAACATTGCAACCTCCCGCACCGACAACTCCAGGACCACCATTGTAAAATACATTGGGTTGTTTTGTTGCAAAATTAATGGGTTGAGCCATACCGCAAAATTTTTCAAAATAATTTTTTGTTGTATATGTACCAAAATTATTATTTTGCGTATCTCTTTCGGATAAAGCACAAACATCATCACCTATTCTAGATAAATTATCAAAAGTAAATGTATGTAAACTGGCCATTTATATATATATGTTATCTAATATTATTTTTTTATATAATTTTTTTGTTATAAAATTATATAACTTATAATTAGTACGGAATACCGCCAACTCTTCTTAAATTTTTAGTACAAGATATATCATCACCATCTTTACAAGAAGCCATATTTCCATAACAAAACTCGGCAAAACTTCTTTGATTATTTGGTATTTGTGTATTCGGCATAGTATGGAAATTTCGCATAGTATGTTCAAAATTTAAATTATCTCCTAAATCTCTAAACAATTTATTATTATCAGTTAGTTTATTTGATAATGATGGATTTTTAGATACGTTATTTATATTTTTTTCAATTGATTTATTATACGAAGGTGCTGCTGTTTTTCGTTTATTATTATATTTGTAATCATCCATCATAACATTCATTAAAGGATTTTTTCTTGTTGGTAATGTAAACTTATCTTTCATAATATTTTTAAAATCGGAAGCGCCTTTTTCAAATTGATTATATTGGCCACCCCTTTTGTGTTCCCCAACCATACCTTCTTTCTTATTATTTTTTTGCACGTGATAAAGAGTAATAAAAACTAATATTGTTACAATACCCGAAATTAAAATATTTAATTTTTTAGAAAAAAAATACCCTAAAATTGTTAAATAAATAATTAATCTGCTTATGGAATTAAATTTTCTTTCCAATGTTAAATATTGATAAGGCCATATTTCTAAAAGATGATTTTTATTTGCTAAAACTGAAACGTCATATATCCAAAATTTTGTCATTATAAGATATATATAGTATTTATTTTTTTATTAATTATTTTTATTTTTTTTCCTTTTTTTTCTTTTTTTCTTTTTATTTATTTTACTTTTTTTCATAACTGAATTATCTATATTAAATGTTTTTTGCACAAATTCATCAAAACCATCTTTATCAGTTGGTATATTATTTTGCGCGGCCCGTTGAGCAGCTTTTTGCGCATTAACTTGCGATTGAATATGTTTTTCCAATTGTCGTTCTTTTAATTTTTTTAACATTCTATCACGTTGCGATGATTTTTTAATATTTTGCTTCATCATTGTTTGAAACAAATTCATATTAACTTTGCCACCACCTTTGCCACCCAAACCTCCCATACCCATTTTATTTAACATACTTTCCATATTTTTCATACCCGGTGTATTTTTCATTTTGTCAACTAATTCGCTAGCTTCTTTCATTAATTCGGTTTCTTTTAATTCGCCAGATTTCAATTTTTCATCTAATGTAGAACTTACTTTTTTAATCATTCCCATCAATTTACCAGGGTTTTTAAAAAGTTTTGCGAAAACATCATCAACACTGGAGATATTATCAGGATCAATATCCAAATCTTTCGCCGTATCATTTGCAATTTCTTGAGCTAATTGACCTATTTTACCACCCATTAATGATTTTAAATGATCTTGTAAATCATCCGGGTTTGGGATATTTTTAGAATTGCCTGAAAAATCATTAAATATATTACCTGACATATCGCAACCAGACATATCGCCGAATATACCCGACTTATCATTTCCCATATTTTTAACCATATCAATAAAATTAAACCCTAATCCTGAAATATCCATATCCTTCATCATTTCTTCAAAATTTGGCGGTTTAGTCTTCATAAAATTTTTCATCATTTTTTCAAATTTTTCATTGCCAGATAAATCCATATTGCCAGATAAATCCATATTGCCCATCATATCTTTAAATAAATTATTTATATCGTGAATATCGTCAGTATCATTTTTTATATTTTCACTTACATCAAATACATTATTAATAGACGACACAACTTCCTCCAATTTTTGTTTTAATTCGTTTTCGTCAATAGCTTCAAACAATTTTGCTGTATCTTTGAAACAAGTTGTATCATCTAAATTATTTGTAATGTAAAACAATATTAATTGTAAATATTTCCAAAGTATTTTTTTTGTGTTATCCGAAATACCTTCTTGCCATAAATCTTTAAAATCAATGTTTTTGAAAAATTTTGTATTTTTATTGTCATCTAAAAACAATTCTTCATTTTCATATAGAATATCAAAAAATCTCTCAGGATAAATGTCTAAACAATAATTAAAAACATTGTCCATTTTTTTTTCATCTCCAGATTCTTTTAAAAACTCCAACTCATCTTCTGTGAATTTATCACGATATTCCGGAAAGGTATTTAATAAATCAGTCATTAAATCCTTAATTAATTTTTTAAAATCTTTTGTAATATTTTTAACCATCTTATTTAAAAATATATAATTTTAATTTTTAAATACATAAAATCTTAATTTATATTATTGGAAATATGTAATTGATAATTTTGTTAAAATTTGAACATATTGCATCGCAATTAATTTGTTCTTTTTGTCCAATTTTGAAATGGATAATCGTAAATTATTATAAGAATTTAAAATATAATCGTGATTTCCTTTAAGATCTTTCAAATCATCCGAATAATTTTTATTTTCAAAATAATTAAAATCCCCAGCTTGAATAACATCTAAATACGGCATTGCTATATAATAATTCCATATTTCTATTAATTTTACTGGATTATATTTGCAAAAAGTTAATATAAATGTATTAAATGTTCTAATAGAATCTTCTTTTGGAAAACATTTAATAATATTTTTTAAAAACAGTTTAACCTCTTTATTAAAAATCTTTAATATTTGGGATTTATTTACACTCATAAATTTGTATATATATCTAATTAATAAATTTTAAATTATTTTTATTTATTAATAAATTAAAAATCCATTTTTTTACTTCTTTCTTCTTGCATTTTACTTAATAATTTTGAAACGTTGGATGATTTAATATCATCTGGAGAAATATTTTCAGGCGGCGTTTCTATTTCGTCTTTATAATCACAAGTTGAAAAGGAATGCATCTGTCGCATACCACCTTTGCCCTTAGTTGATAATTCATCTGGATTTTGATCTAAATATGAATAATTATCAGATAACATTGCACCCATTTCATAATGTGAAAATGCTAAAGGTTCCAAATTATTATTTGTATCTTTTTTGTGATTTGATTGTAATATGGGCTTAAATAATTCTAAAATTTCATCACCATAAATAATTCTATTCCCTCTATTTAATAGTAATAATGCAGGTACTTGTTGAATTTCAGGTGGCATTAATAGTTCTTTTCCATCACTTAAAACAATATATACCTTTTTTTCTATTTCTTTACGTTTATCGATGCATAAAAAATGTATATCGTTTTTAATTTTATCTTTTCCGACTTTATGAATTATTTTTTTACAATTATTACAATATTTGCTATAATATAATACATAACTCATTTTTATATTTACAAAAGTTTTTCAATCTAAAAATTAAACTTATTAAAATTGATAATATTAATTAAATAAATATTAAATAAAATAATATAATATATAAAATTATGAGTGAAAGTAAATTAGAATTACCTCGCATTGTTGATATCAGAGAAGAGACAAATGAAATGTTATATTTTACAGCAGAAAATTGCAATGTTAGCGTTATAAATGGTTTAAGGCGAACAATCTTGAGTGATATACCGGTTGTATGCATTAAAACAGACCCACATAATGAAGTGGGTACTGAATTGGTGTCCACTATTATTTACGAAAATACAACATCTTTGACGAATGAGATAATAAAACAACGAATGGGTTGTATTCCATTACATATTAAAACGCCAAATCTTATTGAAAATTTAATGGTTGAATTGGATATGACCAATAAAACAGAAGAAATTAAGTATATTACAACGGAAGATTTCAAAATCAAAGATATTGCCACAAATCAATATTTAACCGATGCATTCGTTAAGAACATTTTCCCCCCAAATAAAATTACAAATGATTATATTTTATTTAATCGTTTGAAACCAAGTTTATCAAAAACATCGGACGGAGAAAAACTAAAATTCCAAGCACGATTGCATAAAAGTACTTCTAAAATTAATAGCCAATGTAATGTATGTTCAACTATCGGTTACGAAAATACAGTTGATGAGGTGAAAAGCAATGAAGCGTGGTTAACACATAAAGATAAGTTGAAAAAAGAAGGCAATGATGAGGATATTGAAGATATTGAAAAAAATTGGATGGTACATAATGCCAAAAGATATTTTATGGATGATTCCTTCCAATTTAAATTAGAAACAATTGGTATTTATACGAATGAAGAATTGATTAAAATAGCTTGTAATATATTAATTAATAGATTTGAAAATTTAAAAAAATTAGTTCAAGATAATAAACTTGAATTTATAAAGGATACAATTAATACAAAATATTCATTTGACATCATTCTTCCAAATATTAGTTATACAATGGGAAAAGTTTTAGAGTATTTATTCCACGATAGATATTTTAAAAAAAATAAGACATTTTCATATGTTGGATTTATAAAGAAACATCCTCACGACGACGATTCATTAATTAGAATTGTATTTAAAAATGGAGAAAATTCAAGTGAAGAAAATATTAAAATGATTTTATTGGCTTGTATTGATTATTCGCAAAGAATTTATAAACATATTGATGATTCATTTATTTGAGATGGTTTATTTGAGATGGTTTATTTGAGGGATTAATATTTTTATCAACAGATCTATATTTATAATTCATACTAAACATTATTTTTTCTGTTGGGATATGTTTGACATATTCTTTAATGTATTTAAAATTTACCTTTTTATCATAATGTCTTAATTCTTCAAGATAATGTTTGTGCAGGTGATAAAGCAAAGGTTTATATTCAAATTGACAATCTTTTAATTTTTTTTTCTTTTCAATAAAACAATCAATATATAAACCATAAAACGTTTCGGTCCATCTATAAAACAATCTTTTATATTCTTTAAATTTTTCATTATTTTCAGGAAAATAATGAAGGTATTTGTCAACTTCATTGCTTTTATATAATTCTAAAAATTGAAATTGAAGTTTAGGACTATTCCCTCGCAGCCTTTTAATCTTTTCATAGTCTATATTCCTAATTTTTGTTCTCTCATTTCTATCATTCGTAATTACAAAACCCTGTAACTCAAAACTAGTTTGTTCACCAGAGCAAAGTAAATTAATATATTCCCAATTTGAGATATTTGGATACATCTCTTTGATATTTCTTGGATATTTAATATGGTCAGAAATATTGTGTAGTTGTGCTTTATACTCATCAGATAAATATAATAAATTTTTATCATTAACACAACTGTCTTTTGATTCATAAATATTTGTTAAATATAGAAGTGGTGTACCAACTTTATGTACAATGCGATTTTCAGGATGTTGAAGAACAAATGAATAAGAATATTTTTTATGTAATCTATCAAAGAAATCTGATATAGGTAACCCACTTGGGACGCAAGCTTCATAAAACATTTCGCGAAATGTTTTATTTGAATTTAAATTAAATCTACAATTAGCACCAATATTGCTCCTTGTTGCTAATTCCCATTTTGGTTCATTTTTACCATTTTTATTAATATTAGAAGTATTATAAAATACATTTATCATAGTACCATCAATAAATTCTGTTATATTGCAATGATCATAAATATTATCAGCAATAAATTGATTATAATTAACAGATTTAGGTGGCGCAAATGATAATATTTTATTACCATCTGTAATAACTGACCGAAACAACCCCAATGTATATGCATTTTGTATTGTTAATAATTTTTTTTTATATTTAATTAAAAACAACCCATTGTGTTTTTTAATTGTTAATTCATCATCTTCGTTTTTCAGAGCTTTTTCAATACTCAATGTTGTCATTATAATATATATTTCTGTAACTATTTTAAATATATTTTTTATTTCAATTTATAAAAAAAAAAGGTATTATAATATATATTAAATATAAGTAATGGAAAAAAATACTAAAAATTTAATAACAAGTAAAAATGTTTCAAAAGAAATAGATGCAGAAGAAATAGACGCAGAAGATGAAGGAGAAATAGATTCAAAAGAAATAGATGCAGGAGATGCAGGAGATGCAGGAGATGCAGGAGATGCAGGAGATGCAGGAGATGCAATAGAAATAGATATTCCACAAAATATCCAAGAAACAAAAACAAAAACAAAAACAAAAACAAAAACAAAAACAGAAACAGAAATAATATTAAAAAAAAGTAAAAAAAAGAAAGAAAAGGATAATATATTTTTAGAATTGGGACAATTTATTGAAATAGAAGCTGTCGGCAATGATGATTTAAATAATAAAATATTCTATATTGAATATTTAGATGAAAATATAATTACATTGATCAATGATTTGGATAAAACATCAAGAGATATTGCATTAAATAACGGTAAAATAAGCGATGAATCAATAACATCTATAAATATTGTTTATTTTCCCGAAGAAAAAGGGTTCGCCAGACAAAATGGTTTAATAATACAATCGTGGTGGACCTTTGAATTTGGAGGAGATGTGCCGATAATTATTAATGGTCAGATTTCAAATTTGGAAAATGATATGGTTGAAATTTCATTATATCCATCAAGAGAAAAAATTTACATAGATTTTGAATATAAGGGTTTGCCAAAAGATTTGCATATTATTGAAATAAGACCATTCTCAGAACCAAAAGTTAAAATTTCGCTAGAAGATATAGATGAAGAAACAACAGCAAATTTAAGTGATGCAATGAATAGTTTAAAAAAAAGTCAGGGTGAACAATTATCAATAGATGTTGAAATTGATGATGACGATTATGATGACATTCAATTAAACTTTGAAGAAGATGACATAAAAGATGAATTAAAAAAAATTATAATAGATGCAAATTCTATCATTTTATTAGAAGATGAAGAATTGGAAAAAATTGTTAATGTTTTTGAAGTTGACTCAGAAAAAAGAAAATATCCTATAGATTTTCAAATAAATGATATGTTAGATGCATTATTGGCCGAATATCCAACATCGGAAAGAAATTATAAAGTTTTAGAAAATATACATATTGAAATTGATAGATTTAAAGATTTACGACTAGGATTCTCTGATTTTTCTAATGATGGTATGATTAATTCTTTAAAAAAAATAATAAATACTAAACCTTTGATTAAAAATTTAAAAAGTTTTAATACAGAATTGTCTTGGTTAATACCGGTTGTTAAAAATAGAAAAAAAATATATGATATTAATATCGTTGATAACAAAATTCAAAATGATATAGTCCCCGATGAAACCAAGAAGTTTATTAATAATTTTAACAGAATTATGGAATCATATAGGACAAACGTCGTTCCCGATAACTCGCAAAAATTTTCGTATATACAACAACAAATCAATAATATACAATTGTTATCTCAAGGACCGAATAACCGGGAAAATGTTATAAGTAAAGTAAATATAAATAGTAATATCCATACGATAATTGATAATTTGGATGAATATAATTCGAGCGTGTCTATATACGTTGATGAAGATACAAATATTCCGGGTGAGAAAAAATTTGCAGTTCAAAAATATATAAAAGGAGAACATATTTTGTTTAAAGACCCATTGATTAAACATAAAATATATCAAAAAATACAAATAATACAAAATGAATCGGTTTATTTGAAAGGATTTATAATGATGCCAAAATATTTTACCGAATTATCAAAGCTATCATTGAATAAAACAAATATGTATAAAAAAGTTTTACTGCATAATAATTTAAAATTTTATGATGTTTTGGAAAATAAAGAATTAATAAAATATTATATTGATGAAAATTTTGAAGACTTGTCTTATGGTACAAATTTTTTGAAATATCCTTCCGAAATATCATTCATTGAGACATTGAAATATTCTGAGAGAAATAACGACGAAATATATGATAAATTTTTAGATAAAATGATACCAACCACTGAAAAGATCATTCAAAATTTCAGTGGTTATTTAAAGTATGAAACAAATATTAATAATTTTTTAAATGAATTAGAACCATTTTTGATTTATTATAACAATTTAACAAAATCGCAATATACACTTATTGATAATTTAGTGAATGAAAATATTACGAAATTTAAAAAAACATTATCTGGAAGAATTATGGGTTTTGAAAAAGTCCCCGATTCTGATACCATTTATCCAACAATTTTGGATAAATTGTTTTCAGCAGAAGATAATATAAACAATGAAGACTTGATTGAAGACTTAAGTGAAGAGAAAAAAGATCAAGAAACGAAGGATGCGAATCCAATGGAAAAAAAAATATTAAATCTCCGCGATATTATAAAAAATGCTTATAATTTTGAGGATATTGGAAATAATGATATCACGCGGGAAATATATAAATTAGATGGTGGAAATATTATGAATACATTAATGGGGTTGTTACAAATAGATTTACGCGAAAGCTTAAATTTACAAGCAAAATTGGAAAAGGAAATAAAATATGCCGATGATAAACTTGATAGCAAAGAAGACTTACCAGAAAATCCTTGTAAAAATTTTGTATTAACAAAAACATATAAAGATATTGAAACATTGCAAGCTGATAATAATGCCGAATTTGTATTTTATGATAAAAAATATGATAATACAATGTATGATATTTTAAATGAATTTTTAAGGGAAAAACGCGATATGTCCGATGAAGAATTTAAAGATTTTTTAAAAGATCATTTAATAAATGTAGTTGGTGTAAAACCTGATATGGCTGAAAGAGATTCGGAGAGCATGGTTATTACTCAAAAAAGAGTTATAAATGGTGAATATGCAATATTGGATATGGGTGATTATGAATATAGATATTATGAGAGAATAAATAATCAATGGAGATTGAAAGATGAATTAAACGATAAAATGCCTGATGATTCTATTTTTTGTAATATAAGAGATAAATGTTTAAAAATTAATAGCGAATGTGCAACGGATGATCAAAATGAAATTAAAATACATAATAAATTAATAACAGATATTATAGATAATTTTTCAAATGAATTAGATAAATCATATACTGATTTAAAAAAAGATCTGAATAAAAAGAGAAAAAAACAGTTAATTTTTATTGAAGAACGATTAATGTTTTTGAAAAAAGAATTTTTAAAAAAAAATAATTTGATGTTTAAAATATCGCATAATATTGATCAAGATGAATTAAGGATTTCACCATATTCAAAAATACTCAATTCTATCTTATCGCAAAAAGATATTGTTAAAAAAAATAATGATATTATATTATTTTACAATAAATATTGCCGTCCTTATGAAATCACAAATGCGAAAGAAAATGTATATTGGGCTTATTGTTTGGATACAGGTTTCCAATTAATGCCAACATTTTTATATGATTTAGCTCAATCGTATAAGAGTAATAATTACCAAAACACAATGGACTATATTTCCAAGGAGAGAGGCGTTTTGAGCAATGATGGTGATAAATTGGTAGACAAATATAGTGGATATGTTATTAAATATATTGAACTGGATACCGGAGAAGGTTATAATGCAGAAGGCTATAAAAATAAATCTAGAGGTCTTTTAGATAAGGATAGTGGTGATTTAATTATAGAAACAATTAAAGTTAGCGAATATTCGCATAAAACTAAACTATCGGGAGTGATATATGCGATATTGGAAACGATAGATAAACATATTGGATTTGATATGTTAAGATCGTATGATTTCATTGTTGAAAATACAAGTAAAATATTAAAAAATATAATTTCAGAAGAAAAATATAAAAAAAAGGAAGCGTTTGCAAAAAAAAAGGGGAAAAAATTGAAACCTTATAATAATATTGTTGATGAAAAGATAATTAATTCAATTATGGCTCTATATATTATTTCCGTCCAATCGTCTGTTCCACCAATCCAAACATCCAAAACTTTTCCTGGATGCAAAAGAAATTTCTCCGGGTTTCCATTGGATGAATCATCTTCAAACATTGGATTTATTGAATATATTTTATGTATATTTTTAAAAATAAAAAACGATTCAAGGCCGTGGAATGGATTACCTAGAATGAGAAAAAATAAAGACAAGTCTTCTCAAGAAAAAATAGAAAAATTTATTATTAAATTCAAACAATTTATAGTTGATGAAGTAATAAGTATTAACGAGATTAATGAAAAATTAATAATGAAACGCGAGTGGTTAATTACAAATTTAGATCAAATAATGATAGCAGATGAGTTTAATATAAAAAAATGGACTAATTTTTTACCACCCCTCAATACAATAAATATTGATAAAGTAAAAATGTTTGGTAATTCAATAAAACCAAAATTGTTGGCAACCATTACCAAGAATAAGAATGATCAATTTGTTATTATTAATAAAATTAAAGGAAAAATAATATCACTCTCAATGTACATCGTTAGTAAAATAAATAGTATTATTAGAAGAAAAGATAAATTATTTGTGACAAATAGTGGTGTGCCGTATATAGAAAATGCCTGTTGTAATGAAAAAAAAATAAATACATATTATTATTTTATTGAAGAGGATCCAACCATAAAACGAGATGTTGAATTTGTTCAAACATTAATTGATTTACTCAATAGAGTTAAATTATTAAATAAGACATCCTATATTTTCTCAGAAAAAGATACAAAAACTCCAATCGGCGTTGTGTCTATGAATTATTCAGAAGAAACAATTTATAAAGCATTTATTAAATTTTGTAAATATAACAGCGGGTCAAGTATACCACCGGAATTAGATTCACTTTGTATTAAAAATATTAGCGCATTTGAAGATTTAAATACAATTCAAGAAAAAATAGCGATAATTAAACGTGAAAACGGTGATATTTATAATCAGAAAAGTTTACAATTGCTTATGAAATATATAAATAGGGAAAATAAAGTTGATATAAAATTTGAAAAAACATATAAAATAAACAAAATTGTATTTGAAGAGTTATTAAAATATATACAAAGTAAAGAAGATGTTAAAATATGCAATAAAGAAATAATCCCTAAAATATTAGATTTAATTCAAAAATATTCTGTAAGATATACACCACAAACCAATGAAGAAAAAGATAATTTATTGTTATTTTTAAATGAAGAAATAAAATTGCAATTTACAAAAATAACTAAATTTTTAAAAACAACGTTAAATAAAGGTTTTAGAAAAGTAGATAAATTTTTAAAAACATTTATTAATTATGATTTAAAAGGTAATGAGAATTATATGTCTATTCAAGATGAAACATCTTTTTTTACGGGATCCCAAATAAATAAAATGATAGTTGATATTTGTGTAATATACCCCAGTATCATATTGGAAAAGGTTTCTTATGATATGTATGTCCCAGAACATTGGGGTATATCACCGAGGCACGAAAATGATGTAAAAAAAATTATAAAAGATGAACACATATTATTGAATGAATTTTATGATAATAAAGAAATTATTAAATTATTATTGGTTATAAAGGCAAAAACGGTTGATTTAATAGAAATTGTGAAAAATATACCATTTTATTCAAAAATTATTGGAAATAATAAAGATACCATAATCAATAATGAAATTTTCATAAAAATACACCAATATTTCTTTTTCTGCGCATTAATTTTGCATATAGATCTTTATAATGAAATTAAGACAAAATCGTCAATTGACAATATTGGAGCAGAAAAAACTATTAGAAAAAAAACAGTGGAAGCAACTATTATGAGCGGCTTTCAAGACCCTTTAGAGAAAACAATAGCTAAACTATTAAAAAATTATATATTAATATTTATTAACCGAAAGAAAATAATGAATTTAACAAATGGTAAAATAGAATCAAATATATTAAAATCAAAGGAACAAGAAAAAGACAGAATTCGTTTAAATTTAAAAAATCTCACTGTTGAATCGCGTCAAATAGAAAACATAATGAAGAATCATAAATTGGGCCGGTGGGGCTTTGGTGGATCAAGAGCTGTATTTGAATATGATCCCGATCAATATGATAAAGAAAGAAATGAAATTGAAAAAAGAATATTAATAGAAAAAAAAGCTGGCATCATTACAGATACAACAAGGGCAAATATGGAATTATTTCAGATGCAACAGGAAGAAATGGATTATTTAGAAGAACAAGACGCCGATGATAGAATTGAAAAAGAAAATAATATTATAACTATGCGAGAAGAAGGTGAAGATGACGGCGAAGACGGGTGGTGATTTCAATATTTTTATATTTAAAAAAATATTGAAAAACAATGATTCAATAAATTTAAAAACTAATATATAAAATCTATATATACTGTATTATGTATCGTAATTATATTCAGAAAAACGTTACTTCTGTATCAATAGTATTGTTTTTATTCATATTTTTTATTATCCAGTATATACGACCATCGTTCATATATAAAAATGATGGTAGTTTTAGAAGATTTGGATTGGGTACTAAAAATAAAACTGTAATTCCAATATGGTTTATAACATTAATAATATCTATTTTAAGTTATGTATTTATTTTGTATTATGTAAATATACCAAATTTTGATTATTAATTTTTATTATTTTGAAAAATTAATAGTATTATGCATTCAATTCGTTCATATCAGCTTGTTTTGACAGGCTATCGGCATCAGGATCACAACTACGATCGATAATATAAATTTGCGATAATGAAAATGTCAATAAACTCGTAATAAATAACCAAATAAATTCAGAAATAGAATCTTTAACGACAACAGCTTTATATAGTGTTTTTTTTACATCATAATCCACACCATCGTCGCCTGGTGTTTTAAATGTGAGGCCCAATGAATCAACGGCTTGAAAAAAGTTTTCGGGTGTTAATTCATTTACGAAAAATGTTCTATTTGATCTCTGATTAAATCTAGCCAAGTCGCTATCGCCTTCTGTTTCACCCTGTTGTAACCAGTCCCGAAGACTAAATAATTTTCTGAATATAACATTTTTAACAAGTCCATAACCTAAAGTATTAGAAAAGGGTGCCTTCCATCCAGGCATTAATGATAATGCAACGACAATTGTTCCAAATAAGAAAATAAAAGGAATAAAAGTACTAAAAAATACTTTAGAAACTAAATTTGTTGTGCCATTTGGACACATTTTTTTCATTGTAGTAGTATTTAAAGCATACATAGTTGAAAAAATAACCACCAATAATACTATTTTCAAAATGGCTATCTTAGATGCTATATCGGCCATTGCCAATGGGTCATCATATGACCCGGTGTATAATTTATAACTTACAAAATAAAAAGCAACTAATGGTACTAAAATACCTATCATAAAATTACCAGTCCCTTCGCCAGAATTATTTGGTTGTTGGGTATCTTCTTGTGGTAGATTTTCTTGATTTTCATTTTCTTCGGCCATTTTATTTATAGATAATGAGTATAATATATTTTCATAATAATACTTATTTATTATATAAATGTCACAACCTTATTTAATTGAACCTGGTACAAAATACTTTTTATCAGCAACACTGCAAAAATCAAATATTAAGCGTGGTAAAATGAAAGTTTTATATTTTAACATATCATTGTTAATAGTTTTTATAATTATAATTGGTACTTTCTTAACATATAAATTTAAAAATAAATTAACAGAAGAAGAAATTTCTGAAAAAAAAAGAGAAAAAGAAATTTATATTTTATCTAAAGTTAGAAATGTTATTGAAAGGAGAGAGATGCAACAAAAAAATAATATTACAAACCTTCCTAAATTCCAAAGTGATTATAAATTATTACACGAGAAATATTATAAATTATAAATCATTATAAAATATATTTATAAATTATAAGATGTGTGATGATTTTGGTCCAAAATATAAAGAGTATTTAGATAATTTAAATACTTATTTTGCACTTAAAAATAAGTATATAAAAAAATGGCAATTGAAAAAAAGAAAGTATTCACGTTCATTAAAAAATAAGAGTGAATATAAAAAAAAATTTAATCTTTTAGAAAGAAATTGTATTCAATGTAGAAAAAATGGCGGTACTACATTTGAAATTTCAAATGGTGTGTATACGGCAAAATGTAATGCAAAAGACAATAAATGTTCTTTAAATATTGAAATAAAACCGGCTAAATATTTTATTTATGATAAATTTGAGAAAAGAACAATGGAAAATTTAGAAACCATTAAGGATAATATTATTAAAAATAAGTTAAATTTATTATTTAATTTAGAAAATGAAGACGTTGCTTTAGGTGAATTTCAAAATTTAAAAGATGAATTCAAAAAAGAATCAAATATGATGAAATTTATAAATACTCATAAATATGAGGAGTTATATACTATTCCTGTACCGAAGTTGGTTGACGCCGATGAAGATGCCGAAAAAGATGCCGATGAAGGGAAAGAAAAGAAAAAAGAAAAGAAAAAAGTAAACCGTATTTTCAAAACAGATCAAATATTAAAATTAAATCTTACTTTGGATGATAATATTAAAAAATTTAAAAAATTGTTAAAAGACTATAGATTGGGTAATGATAATACATTTTTAAAAAACGCTATGAATAATTATATATATAATATTTTGCCAACTGTAAAAGATATACGAACATTAGAAAATGATGAAATGTTTGTAGAAGATGAAGAATCGTCAACACCATTCAATACAACGATTCAATATAAACTAATCAAAAAAAAATATAAAGATGTTTGCAAAGAAATATTGGTTGAAGATTTTAATATTATTAAAAATCGTGTAAAGAAAAAATTACATTCAAATACAAAACATAAATCAATTAAAAAATCTAAAATATCTGTAAAATTACCAAGTATAAAAGATAACGAATTGGATTTTAATCCCATTGATATTTCTATTGGTGACAATGTGGTGGGTAAAGAAATTAAAATTGATGCGGAAAAATTACAGCAAATAGGCAGTAAAGATAGCGAAGATATGAGTGAATATATGGAAAACGATTTAATGGATGAAATGGATGGCCCTGAAATGGGTGGTCTTTACAATGATAAAGATATATTTAAATTTTATAGTCGTTCGGCGGATTCTATTCCCGGAAAAGGAAAAGCTGGCGCAGGTGAGACTTTAAGTGACGATTCTGATTTCAGTGAGTTAGCTGGTATCCGTGATTGGCGAAAAGTATTATCTAATTTTCATACAAGAAATGATGCTGACGGTAATATATTAGCTTTATTTACCAGTCGTTCCGACGAAGGTGAAACATTAAATTGGGCATCGGTTGAACATTGGTACCACGCGCATAAATTCAAGAAAAACAATCCTGATTACTTTAAATTATTTTCAATGGACTCTAAATCGGAAATTGCAACCGATCCAAGAAAAGCATTGGGTGCCGGTGGAAGAACGGGATTTATTAAAGTAGACAAGAAAAGAAAGAAATTTCGTGATGATTCTATTAAAATGGATAGCGATTTCTTTAGTGATGGAAATAATGAAATTATTATGGAAGCTGGTCAACGTTTAAAATTCACACAGGATGAACCGTCCAAAAAAGTTTTATTAGCAACAAAAGAGGCAAAGCTTGTACATCTTGAAACACGTCGCGGACAAGCAACAAAATTGGTACCATTTATAAACACAATGAAAATAAGAAAAGAATTAAACGGTCAATAATATTATTTTATTATATAATTATAAAATGATATTACCAAAAGTTAGTAATGATTTTATTGGTATTTTTTTAAAAAATATGAATAACATTGAAGAAACAAAATTAACATCAAAAAATAAAAGAATAATGCGCGAATTTTATAATCTATTAAAAAAATTTGATATAAATTTAGATAATACTAAACAAATTTCCATAGAACAAACAATTATTGATACAAATAATAAACAAGAGATTATAAACAAATATACTTTTTTAAATGATCATAGTATTTTTCTCTCAAGAAATATTCAAAATTTAATTAAATCTAAATTATGTTATTTGTACACATTTAAAATTAATATTGGAAGTTTATTTTTTACAACAAACATATTTATTTTAAATCACAATGAATATAATGTTGAACAAATGAAGGTAAAAATTATTCAATTATTATTTTTTATATCAAATTTCATAACAAATCGCAAACTTCGCACATTAGAAATAAATATAATTTTAACTAAATTAAAAAAGGAATTGCCAACGAATCCTAATGAAATTTTGGATAGTTATCATATTAATACGGGCGTAACTTGGCCGTGTAAAAGTGAAGGAGAAATACTTGTTTATAGGGAAGAAGAATGGTTTAAAGTATTAATTCACGAATTATTTCATTCTATGTGTTTTGATTTTTCACAATTAAACATTAATAAATTAATAAAGGATAAAATAACAAAAATGTTTTTTATTAAAAATAGTTATTTTTCAGTTACAGAAACATATTGTGAATTTTGGGCAAATATTATAAATTCAATATTAATGTCTTATAATATAACGGATAATTTTAATGATTTTTTGTATCAATTTGAAATTTTTAATACATTTGAAAAATATTTCTCAATATTTCAAAGTATCAAAGTGTTAAATCATATGAATTTAACATATGAAATATTAATAAGTAAATCTAACATTCATAAAAAACTTTCTATTCAAAATTATAAAGAAAAAACAAATGTACTTGGATATTTTATAATAAAAATGATATGGTTATTTTATACGAATGAAATGTTCTTATTCTTTTCAGATACTCACGAAAAAAATATAATAAATAGTAATAAAAATTATAATTATTTAACATTATTAATAAATAAAACAAGTCAATTATACAATAAAAGAAAATTATTAAAAGAAATAAAAAAATATTCTAAGATTTTTAACCAATTAACCATTGATATACCTATTATTGACTCGCAAATTGATATAACGAGATCATTGAGAATGACTGTAGTAGAAATAAATTGATTATAAATATATCAATAAATAATACATAAACAATGGGTATTAGACTATTAAACAAATTTTTGAAGAGTTCTTGTAATGCGGAAACAAATTCATTTAAGAAGTTAGAGAATAAAAAAATTGCAATTGATATATATAATTATATATACCGATTTTTGGGAAATAACCGTTTATTGGAAGAACTAGATATATTATGTAAAATTTTGCATAAATATAATATTCGTTCTCTTTTTGTATTTGATGGTAAATATGGAGAAGAAAAAAAGAAAGAACAGGAAAAACGTAGAATTCAGCGGGATGTTGCTGATAAACAATATAATAAAATTAGCGAGCAATATAAGAAAAGACCATATTCTTTAAAAATAAAAAAGAAACTCAGCAACCTTAATAAAGAAAGAGTAAAACTTAATAAGTGGGACATCGTTGATGTTAAAAAATATTTAGATATTTCGGGAATGAAATATATTATTGCAGAAGGAGAAGCTGAAGAATTATGCAGCGAATTGGTTAATAATAATAAAGTATTTGCTTGTATGAGTGAAGATACCGATCTATTTGCATTGGGTTGTAAAAGGATTATAAAAAATATTAATTTCAAGAAAGAAACATTTGTTATGTATGACATCGATAATTTAATGGATACGTTAAATATGAAATTGGAAACATTTCGTATGGTATGTACTCTATCGTGCAATGATTATGCTAATAATAATGCAAGAAAAAATTTCATATATTTTATAAATTTATTTGATAATTTTATAAAAACACAAGAAAACAACAATGAAATTAATAATGAAATTAATAATGATTTTATTCTATGGTTGTTAAATAATAATTATATTACCGAATCCGAACAGCAAAAATACTTCACATTGGCAACTATTTATGATGTTTCCAATAAAAATCTTTTACAACCCTTTAAGTTTATGTCTTTACACAACGGTATTTATAATAAACGTAAAATTAATATATTATTTGTCGATCGTAAAATGTATTTAAATGGTACAAAGTAATCAATAGATATTTTTTTTTATTGCAAAAAATTTATGTCGGTAAAATTGTAGAATAACCCACAGTATAAGCATTATACTAATTGCAATATTTTTTGGAAATGTTCTTTTTTTCAATAATTGTATCAATATTAAAATTAAAAATAATGTAATTATTAATACATATATTGTATTTTCATAATATTTTTGACAAATATCCACGTTTTTAATAATAAATCCAGAAAAAATTGAAATTGGTATCATTGCTATTGCAGCAGCTAATGATGGATTTTTAATGATATTTGCAACATAATAAATAGATGATACTAATATACCACCTAAAGTAAAATGAAATGCTAGTTCTTTATACATTTATATAATTAAGAACTATAATTATATAATATTATCTTTAAAATGGAAAACTATAAGTATTTCAAAAATATTATTAATAATAATATTTTTGTTATTTGCAATAACATTTATGAGATTCTGGATAACGACCAACACACGACGCTATATCCGGTCAACTTATATTTTATATTTTTTTTATATTTTTAAAATTATGCAGAGGCGGGTGCGGTGGTTGCAGCATCAACAACCTTCTTAACAGCCTTAGCGAAGTGAGGACTCATGTAACGCTGGAGATTAAAGTATGTAAGCTCATCCGTATCGGTGAGCTTAAGAAGCTTTTTGAGCTTACCATCCGCGAGGATACGACGACCATTCTTGGGGTCTTGCAAAGAATGAGCGCGGATGTATCCATTAATCTCGCGCGTTACTTGGGTACGCGCCATCTCAGTTCCCTTTGGCTTTCCGAGAAACTTAGCAAGTTCAAGACTAATCTTTGTTGGCTTCACAAATCCACTGGGTGCGCGATTTCCCGTTTTACGTTTCTTACGACCGTTTTTCTGTGCCAGTTTAATTTCTCTTTCTGAACGCTTGGAAAGAGCGCGGACTTGGGTCGTGACGCTGGTAAGTTGACTGCGAAGAGCGGACAATTGTGCAAGAAGAGTAACAAATTGGGTTCCCAATGTGGGTGGGGCAACGGCTTCAACTTTCTCAACAACGGGTGTTGTCACAGTCGTTGCGGTCTTTGCGGTCTTTGCGGTCGTTGCGGTCTTTGCAGTTACAGCCTTGGCTGCGGTAGTTTTCGTTTTTGTCTTTTTAGTCATTTTATAATATTTTATATTATTTTCTTTTTAAGTGGTTTATATTTAATATTATTTATTTAAGACGCTGGTTCACGCAATAAATAATATTTATTTTTTTAATTTGGATTTTTTATTGTTGGTTTATCATAAAAGATTCATACAACCATGGAAGTGATGATGCGGCGGAACTTGAAACGATTGTCATTGTTCCTAAAGCATACATACAACCCAAAGAACGCGACTCTTCGTCAATTCCCTGTGTTATTAATCTTTCAATAATAGTTAAAATTGTATTTTTTAAATATAAATCCGTTTTTGTGGACGCCATAGAATGTATATTTATACCATAAAACGGAGAACCCGATGGGCAAATTTTCAATTTTGTCTCATTTGTTATTTGCGCTCTATATTTCCAAACATCCGTCAATTCCATCATATATTTAATACATCTATGCCTTGCTAATCGCGTTAACCAATTTGTATCTGTTATATAACCAAAATTATCTATTTTTTGAAAGACTTCAATGGCTCTTAATTCTAACTTTTTTTCACTAGTTAAATTATCATTCATTTTTAATTTAATTTTTAATGGGATTTTTAAATTTTTTGCCATTTTTACTATTTTTTTTATTTTTTTATATATGTCTTTTGGTAAAGGATTTCTATTATAAGGGTTCTTATTATATTCATTATTTTTTAACATATTATAAATAGTACAAATGTCAAATCCATACACAAAATCATCCTCATCTTTATAACTATAAAACTGTTGATATGGGATTTTTTCTATTCTTTGAAATGTTAAAAAATCTTTATCGTTCACACATTTTTTATTTTTTATTGCTGGTCCGTGCAAATCCAAAAATACTCTGAATAAATGTCCTCTCGTTATCCTTTGTATTTTTATTACAAAATTTGAATATTTTAAATAATTATATAATCTAAATATTAATTGTGATTTATTCCCAGAAATTTTTTGTTTATAATATCTTGCAATACCTTTTAATTGACTAACATTAAAATTAATATTAATAATATTATCGTATTCATCATAATTAGGTATTTCAAATTCAGACGCGCTTACTTTAATTTTTGGAACTTTTATATTTTTAATATCATCGTAAATTTTTTCTTTTAAAAAAGTTTTTGGCGACACAACATTTATAATCGTGTTTTTATTCTTTTTTATTTTAATATTTTTTCTAACCATTTATTATTATATCTTGATAATTTATTTTAATATCTATTTCAAATAATATTTTAATATTTTAATATTTTAAAAACTTATTTTTAAAAATAAAAAATAAATTGATTTTAAAAAATGATATAAATAATTATTTCATAAATATATAAAAATGTCTTCTATTACGATTACCAAAGCAAAAACATTTGACGCATCCAAGGTCTCTTACAGAGAGCCTGTTGTCAATAAGAGAGGCGGGAAAAGTGTCCAGCTTCAACTTGATGGTCAACCACTTGTTATTCAAATCCCTTTGATGCTTACGTGGGGCGTCAATGAGCGCATTGATGAGCAATCAGGTCGCATTAGTTATGATATGGCCCTCCAGTTTAACGATGAAAGTCCTTCTATTTTGAAGTTTCTTGAAGCATTGAAACTTCTTGAAAATAAAATTAAAAATGATTCGTGTGGTGATATGTGTAAGAAATGGCACGGTAAAAGTAAAATGTCAAGAGAAGTAATGGATGCTCTTATGTACCCTCTTCTTAAATATCCTCGTCTGAAAGATCAAAATGGTCAACCGACAAGTGATCCCGATTACAATAGATTTCCAACGATGAAGCTTAAGATTCCATTCTGGGAGGGAAACTTTAATGTTGAACTTTACAGTATGGATAGAAAGCCGTTGTATCTGTCTGGTAAGACTGATCCAAGTGTAACTCCTGCAAATGCAATCCCCAAAGCATCTCATATTAATGGACTTATCCAATGCACTGGTATTTGGTTCGCGGGTGGTAAATGCGGTGTTACTTGGAAGTTGGTTCAAGCGTGTGTGCGTCCACCAGCTCGCCTTCTAGGTGCGGGTACGTGTCACGTGCTGGACGATAGTGACGATGAAGATGCAGAGGAGGCAATTGCGCAAAAAGAAGAGCAAGTAGTTGGACCGAGTTTTGAGGATGATGAAGTTGAGGAAATTGAGGAAGTTGATGAAGTTGAGGAAATTGAGGAAGAGGAAGTTACCCCAGTTAAAAAGAAAAAGGTAGTTCGCAAGAAAAAGGTGAAGTCTAGTGAATAAATATTAATAATTTATAAATAATATATTTTTTTTTTTAAATATATTATTTTTTTGGCTTTCTTTTTGGTTTTCTTTTTGGTTTTCTTTTTGGTTTGTTTCTTTGTTTTCTTAGCTCCTCCTTTTTTAACTTATTACTGGAATTATGGTATATGGATCAATTTTTGTAATGTCTATTTCTCGTGTTCCATAACTATCGTTACAGTGAACTCCGTCATAAAAACCATCCTTTGGCCTTCCCGAGTAGGTAATCTCTTTAAATTTAAAATCTGTTCCACAAACCTTACCAAAAGCCTCCATCCATTTGTCGTGGTTAAATTTTTTAGCAAGTTCGGTTTTTCTGTTTTGTGAATCACCAATAATATATCCTGTCATTGTTTCTCCATTTAATTTATAGGTAACTTTAATTAGCTGTGTAATTTTAGCATCTGTTGTATTGTTATATTCTAATATTTTGTCAACTTTTTATTTGTCGTCACCAGTAAGGTGAGTTGGTGTTAGTTATACTGTTGGTGCTGGTAATCCTGTCGGATTACCCCATTGCGACTTACCAGTGATGGTGTTGTAGTAGTATTGGGTTCCTGACTCTGGATCCAATCCTATTGACCAGCCTTCGGCAATATCACGTGATACTGGTGGTGTTGCTGGTCTTGTTGGTGATACTGGTGGTGTTGCTGGTCTTGTTGGTGATACTGGTGGTGTTGCTGGTCTTGTTGGTACTCCTGTTGGTGCTGGTAATCCTGTCGGATTACCCCATTGCGACTTACCAGTGATGGTGTTGTAGTAGTATTGGGTTCCTGACTCTGGATCCAATCCTATTGACCAGCCTTCGGCAATATCACGTGATAC
>Ga0209091_10000454_pt1 | contig 39462 bp, 17 predicted proteins | sample ArcticOcean_MG_C_6_FD_187438 | JGI IMG/M metagenome (GOLD analysis project Ga0209091, IMG submission 187438) | Marine microbial communities from western Arctic Ocean - ArcticOcean_MG_CB8_128 (SPAdes) (version 2) | ecosystem: Environmental > Aquatic > Marine > Oceanic | place: Arctic Ocean...
TGCAGCGGACATTATCCGCAATGCTGCCAGTGGAACCGCTGTTCTAGCAGAACTTAGGATAGAGTCTGCGAGTGGGGTAAACCATGCAGCGGACATTATTCGCAATGCAGCCAGCGGTACAGCGACCAATACCTCTGTTACCAATCTTACCACGGAGCTGAGAACAGAATCTGCTAGTGGCGTTGTTAACGCAGCGGACATTTTGGCAAACGCCGCAAGCGGAGTCGTTATATCAGGCATCGCGGCAGCGGGCGGTGGCGGCGGCGGTGGTAGCGTCACGACTGTTAAGGCAGACGGTAGTCAAGTCGGTGGTGCTGACATTGTAACATTAGATTTCTCTTCTGATTTTGGTGTTGCAGAAACCCCGGACACAGAAATAAATATAACGATTGGCACACTTAATCAAGACACCACGGGAAGTGCTGCAACTCTAACGACAGCTAGAACTATTGGTGGAACCTCATTTAATGGTTCTGCAAATATTGCTGTTGCACTAGCCACACTTGCAACAACAGTAACCATAACAGATAATGAATCTACGGACGAGAGCAATGCTCTTATCTTCACTGCTGGCGGTGATATTGATGGTGGTAATTTAGGTTTAGAGTCAGATGGAACATTAACATACAATCCAAGTACTGGTAAGGTAACTGCTACAGGATTTGTCGGAACACTGACTGGTGCTGTTACAGGTGATGTTACAGGTGATGTTACAGGTAATGCTGATACAGCAACTGCATTTGCTACTGCGAGAAATATCAATGGTGTCTCATTCAATGGATCGGCAAACATAACTGTAACTGCTGCTGGATCAACCCTGTCTGATACTGTTACAGTAGCCAAAGGTGGAACTAATGCAACTTCTTTTGCAGATAAAGCAGTGATCATAACCCAAGATAGTGGAGATGACACCCTTGCTGCTGTGGCGATGGACGCTAACGGTGAGTTATTAATAGGTGGAACTAGCGGTCCAGCGGTAGCCACTTTGACCGCAGGGTCAAACATGACCATTACAAATGCCAACGGGGGTATTACCTTAGCCTCTTCCACCGGCGGTGGAGTATCCGATCAACGTCTTAAAGATAATGTAGAAGATCTAGATATTAACGCTCTTGACAAGGTTGATGATTTGAGACCTGTAGAATTTGACTGGAATCAAACGGCTTACGATGGCTATAACGAGTTAGAGGGGCGTGAATTTGGCCTGATAGCCCAAGAGGTAGAAGATATCTTTCCAGAGATAGTTTCTGTCTTTAGAAATCACAAGGCTATAGATTACTCTAAACTAACTGTTATTCTTATAAAAGCAGTACAAGAACTAAGACAAGAGGTAGAAACGCTAAAATCTACCCGGAACTAAATTAACAACGCCAATTTCCGGATAGATGACATGAAATATGTGATAAATGTCAAATTACTAGATGCGAATTTCCCCATTTAAACAAGGGGAGTTGAATTTTACCTTACACTACAGGTATAAGCTTTTCTAAAATTATAGAAAAGATTAAATTTAGTGTATAATAATAAGAACATTCACTTTATCAGGAGAAAAAACAATGGCCATTTTTGAGCTAGCGATTGCAGACGGCGACGTTGCAAGAGTTTTTAATGCTATTTGTAATAATTATAACTGGAATGAAAAAGTAGCAAACCCTAGTTTTGATCCAGACCAAGAAGAAGACGAGTCCACTAACCCTGCGTTTATTGACAACCCAGAGGATCAAGCCCAATTTGTACACAGAATAGTAAGACAATTCCTAGGCGAACACGTAACTGCATATGAAACCCATTTAGCAAGAGAAGCTGCGGCAGCAGCGGCAGACACCTCAGTTGACATTTCTGACCCACAGGTTTAACATGTTTTGTGCAACACCCATATGTGATTTACCGATCTGTTCACTATTGGAAATGGAGAATAGATTCAATGGAGAGGTTTTTACAATTACCCTCTCATTACAACCGCGTGTTGACATTATATTAAAATTACAAAAATGATAGTAGAAGTTAATTTAAATATACAATTGTCCACTTCTAGCATCCTTAATATAGAGGGTGCATTATTTGAAGTTGACATGAATATACAAAGAGAGTTACCAATTAACTTATTAAGGTAATTAAATGGCGAGTGAAATACATCAAAACGACGTTGGGACTAGATTCTCGATCACAGTCAAAGACGACGGTAGTCTAGTTAATATATCTGGAGTCAGCGGAGGATCAGTGCATCAGGTTAGCTTTAGAAAACCTAGCGATACTGTTATTGAAAGAAATGCGACACTCCAAGACTACGGTATATCTGGTATAATGTTCTACGATACCATAGCAGGAGACTTAGACGAGGCGGGTGTTTATAAACTACAAGCGAAAGTTATAATCCCCAGCGGCACATACTTTACAGACATTTATACTTTTAAGGTTCATAGTAATATATAGGTGATTTTATGTCTTGGCAAGGGCAAATGACTACAATAGTAAGACACTTGGTAAATGATGTAGACGCATCAAGCTATACATTTGCTACAGATAGGCTTGAGATAACCATTTTGGTTGCTGCTCAACTTTTAAAGATGAATGTAGATTTTAACAATGAGTACGACATAAACGTGGAATCGTCCATACTTTCTCCAGACCCCACTGACGCTGACACTAAAGACGACCCTTTTGTAGCATTGGCTTGCCTTCGTGCTGCCTGCATTATAATTGGCAGCGAAATCAGAAAAGAGTCTGGAAACGCAATTTCGATCAAAGACGGCCCATCAGCCATAGACCTCAGAGGGGTCACACAAACACTGACAGTTTTATATCAAGATCTTTGTAAAAAATATGAAGATGCTCTGTTAGATTATAGAGCTGGCAACAGCGTTGTTGGTCAGTCTATACTTGGACCTTATAGCCCCGGTTCAGATTACGTACGAAGGGGAATGTATTCAGACGGCAGGTCTGGTGGATATTTTAATCATTAAAGGAGAGCTTAAATGGCGACTATAAAAAGTTCCGGTGACCTAGTCAGTAGCATTAGCACCGACATGGCAGACAATAATGCTGGCTTAATTTCAGCGGAAGATGTCCGTCACAATATGGAGGATACAGTAGCCTCTATTGGTAGAATTGTATGCAGTGGAGATATGGATGTAGAATATCCTTTCTACAAAACGGTTAGGCTTTCTAACGAAAACTCTACTGGTGCATCGGATACCAAAACCACTGGAGACTTGGTGCTTGACTCAGGGATATTCTTTCCTAACGCACCAGAGAACAGCAGCAATAGACAAGATAGACCTTGGCTTGGCGATGGTAGCATTGATCACGGTAGCATAGCTGGCTTGGGAGATGACGACCACACAATTTATTATCATGTTGCAGGTACTCGTGCTTGCACCGCTGACTTCAAACTGGGCGACAACTGGATTAACGCCTCTGGCTATACCGCCAAAGGCTTTAAATTTGTACCAGTTGGTCCCGGAACAGACCAAGAGATCTATGTTTCTGGTAACATGCGATGGGCTGATAACTCAACCATGCCAAACGCTAAAGGCGTTGCAAACGCTTGGGTTACGTTTGATGGGAGTGGAACCACAAACAATGGAGTTCCAACCATTAGAGCTTATCATAATATTAGTGGGATCGAAAGACTTAATCCCGGTAAATTCAAGATAACCTTCCTGTCTGGAATATTTGTAGACAACGACTATGCATGTATTGGAACTGCGAATGGCACTACGGCTTCTGGAAGCATGGAGGACATGACTGTTAACACATGTGGATTTGTACTACGAGACATGGTTGACAACAACCCTGATTTAAGGTCTGTAACGCTAAACGTAAAAACTGCGGCTGGTGGTTATGCTGATTCCGAGTTGATTGATTGCGTATTCTGGGGTTATGGTCCGGGTGAAACCTCTGGTGTTATTACCCCGACAACCTCGGTAGCGGACGACATCACCGACCCCTAAAATTAATTAAAAGGTAATATAAATGTCAAGAGATGCCAGACTTTCAGACAGAATAAAGCAACTATCATTTGATCCGTCTACCGGTGCCTTTTCACTGGATAGTGTCGCCACGGGTTTTAGCCCCTTTAGTGATTTTTACGAAGCGGGCGATGTGATCTTTTACGCTGCTACGGACGGTACTAGGTATGAAGTAGGTTCTGGTGAGTACACAGGTAGTGCTGTAAGCAGATACCCACTTCGTAGCAATCAGATATCTTCTGGTCCGTATTATGTAGACGCTCCAAGTGCTAGAGAATCTGACGCTGGAGTTACTGGGGTTTGGCATCCTTTATATTTAACTAAATCCGCCGCTAGCGGTTTAAGAGGGTTTGATGTTGCTGGAGGATCGGTTTCACCCGCCTCTGGAGTTCATGAGCACACCTTTTCTGGTTATCCCGGCGTTACTTTTTATATGCCGAATATGGAAGTTGCTGGACACGCTCAAGATAATAGTGTTACCAAAAGTGGTGAAAACTACGCTACTTCTGGCTCTCCTGTTAACTTTCAGGGTGTAACAGAGGTATTTGTTACTTATCCCGGAAAATACTCTGTTTTCTCTGCTGGTGGTATTAGCGGGTTTAACGAACCTAAAAGTAAAGGCGTAGCTTTTTGGGGCAACGAGCAAACTTTAGACTATGATAGTAATATTGTCTGGGATACTGGCATTGACGCACTTGGTGTTTCACAACCTTCTCCAGTCCACGCTATTGACGTTGGTGGTCTTACATCTTATTCTCAGGTTAGAGCTTCTGGTTTTATTGATGGAGGCTCTGGCGTTCATTTCTCAGGAGGTCAAGCGTTACCTCAGTCTGCCCTTAAGACAGCTTCTGGCGGTAGACAACTAGAACCGTTTTTTAGAAACGAAGTAGACACTCAAACAAAATCAGATCAGATATTTTCCTTGAGCGGGCTTGTTGATGAAAGAATCCTGCTACAACAACAAATTAAAGGAGCTGTTTTTGCCGGTCCTGCAAGTGGATGTACAGCTACATGCTCTCCTGACTATCCAGAGTTTAGATATCTTGAACTAGAAGATATTCCAGATTTATCTAACTTATACGTTGTTCAAAACAACGCAACACCTTACGAGTTTGTGCCTCAAGGATCTATCGCGTTTACAACTTCAAGCGGTACGGTTGAGTACTCCTCTGGAACATTAGTGTTTTCAAAATCTAATAATAGGGTTTCCATAGGTCACGAAACACCTGCTGCGGCACTTGACGTAAAAGGTAGCATTTTAGCTAGTGGTAATATAGATGCCTCTGGCGACATAACTGCTAATGGAAGCCTGAGAGTTGGCGGAAACGTTGTCGTTAGTGGCAATCTTGATGTACAGGGTGGCGTAACGTATATTGACAGCACTCAAGTTATGGTTGTTGACAAGCAGTTAGAACTTGGCTCTATGAGTGGCGTAGCTGTCTATTCAGATCAGGTTTTAGATTCTGGAGGTTTAGTACTTAAGAGTACAACCACGACTAGTGGCGATAAAGCCTTTATATTCTCTGAAGCAAACGGTGCTTGGTATTCAAATCAAAGTATATTACTAGACCTTGGACAGAAGGTTAAGTTCAACGGTGGACCAGACATCAGCGGTGCTTATCACGCCGGTAGTGGTCTCGAATTACACAATGGTGTAGCCTTTAATGTTGGGAATCTATTTCAAGTTTCTGGCAACGCAGAGCTAACATCTGGTGTTAATGTTTTAGGTTCAATTCATCAAGGGGATACATTACAAGTAAGCGGCATTAGTGGTATTCACGCCTCTTTTGAGAAAGTTAGCACTGGCCTCGATGGTGATGCAGGCTCCGGCATTGTAACCATAGACCCCACACATATGTACAACGCTCTTTCCGGAGCAATTGAGCAAGTAGACTCTGTAAGTAACAACTGGAAAATCCATGTAACATCTGGAACTTGGCATGGCTACGATTACGACGACCCCACATTTCCCAGCGGGCACGTCTTAGAGACTGTTGGCTCCGCCTTAGCTGTCAGTGGTATTAGTGGCATATCTTTAATATACGCTTCTGGAGCCGATGATGGCCCCGGATTCTTCATTTCGGCAGCACCAATTTCTGGATATTTTGAGAGCAGAATTGGCGGTTTAGGTGGTGGCTACGGCAACTGGAAGATTAATGCTTCCGGAGGAAACCTTGAGCACGGACAAGTTGCGTCTGGTATAGTTTTAGACAGTATCACTGCTGGTCAGGCGATATCGTTTAGTGGTGTTGAAGGTCTTGAAGTGGCTTATGACGCCACTGTAAACTACATGACTTTTGGTGCAGCACCACTTTCAGGTTTATTTACTCACGTCATGGGTACAGAAGTATTAGACTCTGGTGCCACCAACATGATAATAAACTCTGGCGACAGGGTTTTGCAGATAGCATCTGGTTTATCAGCGGTAGCTTCTGGTCACGCTATAGATGTATCTGGTTACGCTGAAGCTAGAATTGCAGGTTTAGGTGGTGGTTATGGCAACTGGAAGGTCAATGCTTCTGGCGGCAATCTTGAGCACGGAGAGGTTGCATCTGGCATATTACTAGATGAAATAACGGCAGGTCAGGCGATATCATTTAGCGGTGTCGAGGGTGTTGAAGTAGCTTACGATGCAACTGTTAACTACATGAGCTTTGGTGCCGCACCTTTATCGGGTTATTTCGATACACTCTTGGGTAACGAAGCTTTAGTTTCAGGTGTCACTCAGTTGGTAATAAATTCCGGAAATTCCGCAATTGCAGTTGCCGCTGGTAGTATAGTAACATACGGAAGTGGCTTAGTAAGACAAAACGATGTGGCAGACCTTAGACATGACGGTAGTGGTACACTCAAGCATCTTATATTTAGTCACGGTGTTAGAATTGGTGAGGGTGCCGGTGTAGGTATTAGCGGTTTTGACAACCTAGATGCTGCCGGAAACGGGCATCCTGATAGCGGTATCGCAACTGCTGCCGTCTTTATTGGTAGCCATGCGGGTTCTGGCAGCGTAAACCAATTCCCCACGTCTGGCATATTCATAGGTCATGAAGCCGGTGCTCTTTCAAGCGGCAATCAAGACTCCATATTTATTGGTAGGTCAGCAGGTTTAAGTTCTGACGAATTTTCAACTGACGCCAGCGGCCAAATGCATGATAATATTGGTATTGGAAGAAATGCAGCTAGAAAACTCCTCAATAGTGATAATTCTACTTTTATAGGCTTAAACGCTGGACTTGACGCTAGCGGAAACCAAGACGCGATTTCCATCGGTAAAAACTCTGCTAATGAACTACAGAGCAGTCAAAACTCATTGTTTATCGGAAGCAACGCTGGACTTCAATCAACCAGTATTAACAATTCTAGCTTTATTGGCAATTCTGCTGGATCTGCAATATCTAGATTTGACAACAGCGTAATGATTGGTAGTAATGCTGGTGAAGGGGCTGTTTCTTCGGTCGGTGGTTCCGTTTCGGGAACTGTGTCAGGGGTCAATAACTTTATTGGTAAATCTGCTGGCTCTAATTCTTACGCCTGCTCTGACAGCACATTTATTGGTGAGTCAGCCGGTAAAACTGCAAGCGGTGTAGAACACTCAGTTGCCATTGGCACTCAAGCGTTCTTTGGATCTATCAGCGGCCTTTACAACGTTGGGATTGGACCCCATGTAGGCGTAGATAGCTCAGGTTTTACATCTGTAGTAGCAATTGGCCAAAACGCTGGCTTACGATCCTCCGGCAATACGAATTGCAACTTTATAGGTCGAAGTGCTGGTTCTCAAGCTGGACTTCTTGGAGAAGACGGCAGCGGCAACATGCTTAATGAAGACATTGATGCGTTTGGTAATCAAGCTTTTGCTGGTGCTTCAGGTTGCTTAAGGTCTCAATTTATTGGTAGGCTTGCCGGAACACGAGCCGCCCAAATTGAAGACAGTTTTATCGCATCTTTTCAAGCTGGCTATCAGGCTGACGCAGTTGGAGACTCAGTTATAATCGGTAACGCTGCCGCATCAAATCGCTCAGGTATACAAGATTCTGTTATCTTGGGTAGACAAGCCGGATTGGGTTTTGCTGGTAGAAAACACTCTGACAACCATATGGATGACAGTATATTAATTGGAGCATATGCCGGTTACCTTAGTAGCGGTGTTGATCACGTAGTAGCTATTGGTCATCAATCCCTGATGAACAACGGTAATAACGCAGGAATTGCTGATCACAAAATCTCTGACGGTATATTTATCGGTAGGCAAGCTGGATATTCTAGCTCTGCGGCTACCCAAAATCGTTACCCCGGAGATAACAACATAATAATCGCTAATTATAGCAGCCATGCCGCTGACGAACTACGACAGTGGGCAGGACACGGTTCAGACTACATTATAAATATCGGTCACCTGATGCACGGATATAGCGACGGTCAGACGCCAGCTAGATTCTTACAGGTTGGCGATGCTCCAACTAGTGTCTCCCAGCTTCAAGAATCAACCCTTAGTGTCAAACCAGACTCTTCAGCGACCTCAGCACTTTACTTACGCAGGGCAGCAGGTCAAAGTGCCGATATGTTTAAGACTGAGTCTTCATGGAACGATCAAATTGTTTTAACTGAGCAGGGTGTTCTACAGATTCCTGTCGCCACAGGCTTGGGAAGTGCGGGCGACTACAGCACAATGAGATTAACAGGAAGCGATACAACAGTCAATAATTCACCGGGAAGTATTGTTCTGTTTGATGACGGGTCAACTGAATTACTGTTGATTTGCGGAGCTGACGGAACTTGGCTCAAACTACCAGACGAGTTAGTTCCAGCCTAATAGGAAAGTTAACTTACCTAGTAATTAATTATTTATAACGGAGATAGAAAATGCCTGACGAGATAGTAAAAGCAGTCAGAGATGGTGAACCCATTAAAAACGGCGGAATCATCACGTTAGTGTTTGAAACAGGAACTGCGGCTAGCGGGTTACCGCAAGTCAACAGTTTTGTTCCTTCAGGCACTATGCGAACTCGATACGGTGATCGGTTCGACGACGTGAGATACTATACTGGTGACACTAACGACTAAATTAGGGTTCAACCATGCCAATTAATATTCCAGATAGCGTATTCAATAAATATTATGACGTTGTAGACTCCACATTTAATATATTTGGGGTTACATGTCAATTAGTATATACAGAGAAGTATGAAGAAATATCCACTACGTATGACAATATACCTGATAATAGATCTTTAAATTCACACAGAAGACCTCAACCTCAATATAGAAGAGAAAACAAGGTTATAAGAGAAGTTGAAAAAAAAGAAGATATAAAACTAAAGGTGTATTGGGATAGCAAAAGCTGGACAAAAATTGGTGGAGATATGGTTATTCCAAACGGTTCAATTCAGACAATTTTCTTTGCCACAGATCTAGACAAGATAATGAGAGCAAAAGAGTTGATTGTACACAAAGATATCTCATCTTTAAGGGAGATAAGGTTTGTTAAACATGGAGAACCTTTCCCTATGGGGTTAAAGCAAGACAGATACTTTGGTTGCTTTTGGGAAAGGTCGTCGTAATGTCAAAGGGGTCAATCAGCCTTAAAATATTAGAATCTAATTCGCAAATCAAAGATAAAATATATGAAGCTATATTACAAGAACTAAACAAAAGGGTATTCAAAAACAAAAAGAATGTAACAACAAGATTGCAGAACGCTGTAAAACGCTGGATTGAAGCACAACCTGAGATTGCAAGCTTGCGTGCAAATAGTTCAGCAGGTTCGCTAGGAGCACAGTTTGGACTTACCTCAGCCACTTCAGATGTCGTTGCTGACAGAATAACCTCAGCGGTCGCGGGCAGCATGATTGTTAAAATACAACCAATTAAAAAAACTCTCAAGGGCACATTAGAAATAAACTTCCAAAGAGACGACTTTATAAACCTACTCAGCTTACAATCTGGTCACGTTCTAACGGAAAAAGGTACTGATCTACATTGGCTAGACTGGTTACTAATAAAGGGTGATACAACGATAATTACAGGGTACACATATATTCCGGGGCCACTTGGTAGATCTGGCGGCGGAGAAATGAATATAGGTGGCTTATGGAGAGTTCCACCAGAATTTTCAGGTACTATAACAAACAACTTTATAACCAGATCCTTTAAAGGAACTGAAAAAGAAACAGCAGAAATACTTAAAGGGTTGCTTTTATAATGGCTACTTTTCAACCACTCAAAGGGATAAGCGGGGTCTTTGACTCTACTTTGAACAATGATATCCAAGATGGCCTAATTGAATACTTTGACTGGGCACTTTTGGAAAAAGGTAACTACTTTAATGTAACCGCCAACGAAACATCTGCAAACGGAGAGGACATGAGCCGCTTAAGGTTGTCCTCTAACGACTCGTATACAGCAGGGCAGGTTTGGGAAGGCTTTAGACAGAACTGGGTGTGGCAGAGCGGTATATCAGTTGCTGGTCACGACAACCCTATTGTAGGAACAGATCACGACGCTCCGGGAATATCGGGTGTATACATTGATAATGCATACTATCCAACATCAACTGTTGGTGACTATGCTTATCATGTGGATTATTTTAACGGTAGAGTAATATTCAATAACGCTATACCAACAGACTCTACGGTAAAAGCAGAGCATAGCTACAAGTATATTAACGTATTATACGCAAACAATATGCCTTGGTACAAAGAGCTTCAAACCAGAACCCTGCAACCAACGGCTGGATTTTTGGATTCTGACAACGGAGCTTGGAATATACCTCCTGAAAACAGGGCACAACTTCCACTCATAGCGATAGAGATTGTTCCTAACAGAACTTTCAAGGGCTATCAGCTAGGAGGTGGACAATTTGTCTATACAGACGTTCTTTTTCACTGTATAGCTGAAGATGAAGTTACTAGAAACAAGTTAGTTGATATAATTTCATTACAAAACGATAAGACAATTCACGTATTTAATAGCAATAAAATCAACACAAATCAAGAATTCCCATTGGATTATAAGGGCGTACCTATTCCGAGTGCCCTTAGATATCCGGATTTAATAGAAAAATACAATGGAGGGAAGCTTAGATTGACAAAAACAACGGTACAGGAAATGATTATGCACAACACCACCGTCTTTGGGGGAGTTGTCAGGATGACCACTGAAGGAGTTAAAACGAATATTTAGTAATTTTCGTGTATAAATCTATAGAAAACCTCTTTATAAACTTGAAGGAGAGAAATAATGGCATCACCAAATGATAGAGTGTTTTACGCCTGCCAAGGCGTATCCATTCAGAACCACGGTTTCGCAGATGATGTGACTACCGACGAAATGATTCACGGTCTACAAAGCGTGGGCGTTACCACCAACTTTAGTCTTGAGCAGGCTTTTGAGCTTGGTCAGATTGAAATTTATGAAAACATCGAAGGTACACCCGACGTAGAAGTAACCTTAGAAAAGGTTCTCGACGGATACCCTTTAATTTACCATATGGCTACTACCGGTATCGGAAATGCTGGCCCCAGTGGTCTTGTAAATAGATCAAAGCAGAGATGCGACGTGAGACTTGGTATCTTCCCAGAAGAATCAAACTTTATCGACTCCTCTTCTTCACCAGACGGTGCTCCCGCTGAAGTTTACATGTCTGGCATGTATGTCAGTAGTATTAGCTACAGCCTATCTACCGACGGAAATTCTACTGAGTCTGTAACACTGGTTGGCAACAATAAGCAATGGTTTGACAATGCAGACGGAAAGATGCAGGAAGGTTCTACCAACAACTTTGATGGTCTTGATGAACCACTTGGACTTGGTTCTGCTACGAACCCTTCTGGTGGTATTACACAGAAAGAAAACATTCTTCTTTCAGGCTGTATTTTCCCACAAACCATTCAAGGTATCGCGGGCAGTGGCTATGCAAATGGTTTTGATAGAATTCACGCACAAAGCATTAGCGTTAGCACAGACTTCTCTCGTGAAGACATTTTTGAGCTTGGTAGAAAAACTCCTTATGCTCGACCTGCTGCATACCCAATTGAAGTTACTTGTGACATCGAGGCTATTACAACCTCTGGTGACTTTGTCAACGCGTTTGAAGATGGAGACGTAGCTCTTCATAACACTCTTGATTCAGGTAACAATACTCAGAATGAATGTATATTTATCTACACCCAAAACGGCTTAGGTTTGGACTTGGGCGGTAAGAACAGACTTTCTAGCGTTAGTTACGGAGGGGGCGATGCCGGTGGAGGAAACGCAACCTGTACATATAGTTACATCAACTACAACGACTTGGACGTTCAAATGAGAGCTAATGGTTATATCGGATTCAATGCACTTAAAGAAACACTGACAGGTGCCGATAAAGCTATGACCTCGGCAGATGGTCTCGGTGAAGGTTTCCCAGATGGACTATAATAGCTTGGTGGAGTAATTGTTCACTAGTGGACTTACCGTGCTTTTTGCGATAGCTAAATATCAGGACAGGCAAGTGGAGACACGGTATCAGGAAGGACATTATGAAAAATAAAATTACTCCCGCCATGAGGTTACGTTATGAAACAACATGAGCGGGAGTATTTTGTAGCTAGGATAAGAAGTGGGATATATAAGCTGGATTTTGGTGAGATAAAATTAAAGATAGTGCCCCCAACGTTAATACAGGCGGCAGAAGTTCAAGAGGTCTATACTGTTTCTTACAGAAAGACACAAGAAGACGGTTTTCTAACACACGAAGATATGCTAGAGTCTATGAAGGGAAGAGGGCTGTGGTCAGACGAGGACGAAGATAAAATAAAGGGGCTTGAAAAAGATATAGACAGGCTAAAAGTCGAACTATTTCAAAACAGAAATAAAGAAGACATGGTAGCTAGGATAAGACTTTATTTAGACGCTGGTAAAAAGCAGCTAAATGAAAAGCTGTCCCAAAAAATGTTAAACTATGAGAACACTTGCGAGGGCATCTCACAGCTAGCAAGAGTTAACAAGTTAATATCATTAACCTGTTTAAACTGGGATACAGATGAAACGTATAATTTTAAAGAAATACCCATAGATTCTGTTATGAAACTTTACGGGTTACAAGTTTTATCAGAAGCTTCATTAAGAGAGCTAGCTAGAAATGAACCTTGGAATAGCACTTGGGTTCTTAAAGACAGTGCTTCTTTTGACATTTTTACCCGCAGAGAAGAGTTAACCACAGATCAGAAAAATTTACTTGTCTGGTCTAGGATGTACGAAAGCGTACAGGAGTCACCGGACTGTCCGTCTGACGATGTAATAAAAGATGACGACATGTTAGATGGGTGGTTTATTGTACAGAAGAAAAAGAGAGATCAAGAAAAAGTGCAATCAGAAATAGAACAAAGCACCAGTAATTCAAAGATATCCAACTCGGATGAAATATTCGTGATGGCCGGTAGTCAGAAAGATGCGGATAAAATAAACGATTCAAACACGCACCATGTGCAACAAATCAAAAAACAAAGAATGGCCGTCATAAAACACAAAGGTGCGGCTAGCGATCTTGATTTTCAAGATCAACAACTCAAGATGAGACAACAGTCCAATGAGATGTTCAAAGGAAAATTTAGGAGGTAAAGATGGAAGACTTCGACAAATTAATAAGAAACAAGTCTGAGTATAAAGAAGCTAGAGCTGAAAAATATAAGTATGATTCAAAAGAAAGACTGTCAAAGATACTAAAGAAAAAAGTGCAGACAACCATGATTGGTGCCATATCTTCGATTGAAGATCACTTTTCTTTTTTATGGGCAGCAGAAGACTCGGAGATGACAACGGAAAAGAAGTTTATGTATGAAGCGTTTCAAAAGGTTAGATCTGAGATTTTAGATAAAGGAAACACTCAGGCTAGAAACGTAGACGCTGAACTTAATCAATATGAAGTAAAATGGATGAAATATTCCATGGACATACCAATAAGACCAAATGGAGGATCGGGAAATGAGTAACTTTGAACAAACTATCATATCGGCAGATGGATCAACAGTAAGGGTTGGAGTAAAAAAACCAACCAATCAAGAAATGAAGGATGCCGATATTTATCGTGCCAAAGCTTGGAACAAGGCGTTTAAAGAGGGAGTCATGACAAAAGCTGAGGTCGATCAAGTAATGAAAGATAGAGGTATCTGGAACGAAGAAAAGGCTGAAGAAGAAAAGAATCTAACAATAGAAGTTTTAGAGCTTGAAAGAAAACTATATATAGGCGAGGGAAAGAAAAAGCCAAAACTTTCCGAAGGACGTAAACTAGCAATACAAATGAAAGAAAAGAGAATCTTGCTGAGAGAACTGATCAGCGACAGAATCTCTATGGATGAAAATACAGCGGAGTCAATTGCTGACAATGCAAGATTTGATTACCTAGTTTATGTATGTAGCTTTAATGTTGACACACAAGAAAGGCTTTTTGAGTCTTACGAAGATTATAATCAAAAGGGCACTAACGCAGAGTCGATTGCTGCCGCACAGATTTTAGCGAATATGGTGTATAATCTTGATAGTGACTTTGAAGATAAACTTCCAGAAAATCAATTCCTTAAAAAGTTTGATCTACTAGATGATAATAACCAGTTGGTTGACCCTAACACGGGAGACTTAGTAGATATTGAGGGTAATGAAATTAATGAACTTGGACATTACATTGATAAAGACGGTAAAAGGGTAGATCTTGACGGCAACAAGATTGACGGAGACGGACTTTACGAGATGGTAGATTATGAAAATGATTTACTTGATAAAAAACCCGTTAAAAAAAGAGCACCAAGAAAAAAAACAGCCAAGAAAACAACAACTAAGGCAAAGCAAGAAGTAGAGACCACAGCAGAAACTTCAGAATAAACCACGGAAAGATATGGATAGTGTAGTCAAAACCACAGAGAGATAAGATGTCAAAATTTGTACTGACTGCACAACTACAGCTACAAGCACCCACAAACACCCGACAGGTAGTTGCTGATTTACGCAACCAGTTAGCCGGTGGCTTAAACGTCCCCTTGACTGTTTCGGGTGCCGCCAAAGCTCAAAAGCAGATAAACAACGTAACAAAATCTACGAAGCAAGCTACGAGTGCTGCCCAAAATATGGGTAAGAGTTTTGGCTTGGCCTTCAAGCGTTTTGCTGCATTTACTGTTGCCAGTAGAGCTGTAAGTCTTTTCACTAACACTCTAGCAAATTCTGTTGAGGAGGCTATAGACTTCCAGAAAGAAATGGTCAAGATTTCTCAGGTTACTGGGAAAGCCATGAAAGACTTGCGGGGGTTAGAGCGAACGATCTTTCACTTGGCGACAACGCTTGGGGTAAGCTCTAGAGAATTACTTTCTACCACCAGAATACTTTCTCAAGCTGGTATAAAAGCAAAAGATCTAGATACCGCTCTTGCAGCGTTGGCTAAGACGACCTTGGCACCAACCTTTGAAGATATTAACAAGACTGCTGAAGGTGCTATTGCTATCTTAGCACAGTTTGGTCAGGGGGTTGGGGCTTTAGAAAGTCAACTCGGTTCTATCAACGCTGTCGCTGGGCAGTTTGCTGTTGAGTCTGGAGACCTTATTGGTGCAATTCGTCGTACTGGTGGCGTGTTCAGAGAAGCTGGCGGTAGTCTAGAAGAGTTTCTTGGTCTCTTTACATCTATTCGTGCCACGACTCGTGAAAGCTCTGAGTCTATCGCAACTGGTTTGCGTACCATCTTTACACGTCTACAAAGACCTAGGACGCTAGAATTCTTAAGACAATACGGAGTTGAGCTACAAGACCTAGAGGGTAGATTCGTAGGTCCAAATGAAGCTGTAAAAAGACTCAATGCCGCGATTGGTGGTCTAGATCAGGGTGACATTACCTTTATTAAAATTGCTGAAGAGATAGCTGGTTTTAGACAAATTGGTAAAGTTATACCACTTCTTAAAGAATATGAACTAGCTGAAAGAGCTAGACAGGCTGCTGTTGCGGGTGGAAACTCTCTTGCAGAAGACGCAGCTACAGCACAACAGTCATTAGCAGTTCAAATTCTTAAAGTTAAACAAGAGTTTCAAGAGTTGATACAGGGTATTTCTAATACCAATACTTTTCAAGCTTTTGTTAAAACTTCTCTTAATTTAGCTTCCGCTCTTATTAAAGTTGCTGACGCTATTAAACCTCTTATTCCACTCATTGCCGGTTTAGCAGCTTTTAAATTTGCTAGAGGTTTAGGAGGTTTTGCTTCTGGTTTGGGAGGTGCTTTAAGCGGTGCTTCTGGTAAAAATCAAGGTGGCAAAATTCTCGCCTTTGCTAGGGGTGGTATGGTTCCCGGTCAGGGTAACAGAGACACTGTTCCGGCGATGCTTTCCCCCGGAGAGTTTGTAATTCGCAAGAGCAGCGTTAATAAAATGGGTGCTGGCAATCTTGCCGCGATGAATGCAAATAGATACGCTGACGGTGGGACCGTTCATATTAAAAATCCTGAGCAGTACGGTGCTATGGTCATGGATGCAGCAAGCGGTGCTGACCTTGTGAAGAGACCACTAAGTGGCACAGGTCTCAAGCACATGAACAAAATAATAAGACAAAAAGGTATAACTCAAGCCTCAACAGCATCTAACAAAGAATTAAAAGACTACCACAATAGCCTCACCGAAGAGCAGCGGGGGCAAGTTCATGGATCTAAATCGCCGTTGGTAGGGAGAACATATGCAAAGGGAGTCAACCCGAAGGGCAATCCCAGAAAAGCACTATTAGCTGCTTATACTGCTTCGGGTGCCGGAAAACCTCCAGTCACATCTGAAGGTAAAGAAGGTTTATTAGACTACAAAATGGCCGGTCCATTTCCAGTTCTTGGCTTAGGTGGGTCAACAGACGTGCAAGACGATTTAAACAAGGACTTTAAAGATGCCGCAGGTGTAGCTCTTAAGGCCGGTGCTAACGCAATTATGCATACACCCGTGGGCAGAAAGGGAAAAACAACTTTAGGAGAAAAACTTGGTATTGGTCCGGTGGAACTTAAAGATAATTTTGACTTTAAAATTCAAGATGTTCTTGATGGTGCTTCGGCCACTATGGAGGGCTTTCTTCTTGAAGCTGTTGTCGGTTCTCTGGGAGGACTAAAGACCCAAATGCCTGACAAGAAGGCTACAGGGATTAGGGCCGATTTTGATTTTCCAAACATCACCAAAGAAGCAAAAGGGAGATTAAAACCTCTATTTGAGCCTGACGCAAAATTAAGCGAGCTTAGGAAGGCTGACGCAAAAAGGCAGCGATCTACCGCCGCTAGCAAAAAAGATGGATCGCTAGCAAATAAAGTGGCTAAGGATTTAACGAAAAAGTCAGAGTTCGAAATTAAGATGGCCAAGGGAGGGGCTGTTGGATCAGACACAGTACCAGCCCTTTTAACTCCGGGCGAGTTTGTACTTAACAAATCTTCCGCACAGAGTATTGGTTATAACAATCTTAGCAGTATGAATAAATCTGGTGTGGCTAAGTTTAACAAGGGTGGTGCCGTAGGTGTTCAGAGATTCGCAAAGGGTGGAGGGGTAGGGGTTGGTACGGCGGCTATTGGCTTGACAGCATTTTCTTTGATCAATAGTCAACTGCAAGAGTTGGGAACCACCGCAGATGGCACTCGCAACGCTTTTGGTAGAGTTACCGATATTCTTATCACTTGGGGCGTGGGTCTTGCCTCTGTTGTCGTAGCCTTAAAATCGTTTGGTGTTACTTTAACTACGTCCAAGGTTTTATCGTTTTTTGGAACTGGGGCGGGTTCTTTTGGTTCGATGATCTCTGGCCTGCCAAAGCAGTTTAAGGCTTTTGCAACGGGTCTTGGTGCGATTTCGAGAATAAAGCCTAAAGGTGTTGCTGCGGGAGCAAGCATGGTCGGGGCGACAATGGGCGTTGGGAATATGAAAGCTGTGGCGAGTCAACAAGCACTCGTAGCAACCAGTGCTGGTAAATTAGGAGCTGCCATAAAAGCCTTAATACCAGCAAAACTTATAGAAATCGCGACAACTTATAAAGCCATAGCTGCTAAAAAGCTTGAACGAGTAAGCATGGGTGGAAAGAGGTTCATGCAGGGGTTCGGAGGTACAAGCCCGCGATTAGCTGGGGGCAGGGGCAGAAAGTCGCGTATGCATGGCCTTGGAGCTATGGCGAAGAGGATTCCCGGAGCCGCTAGATTGGGTGCAGCAGCGACCAGTGCTACCGGTGCTCTCGGTGCAGCCGGAGGTTTAGGTGCAGGTGCAGCAGCCGCTGCCCCTGCTTTTGCTGCTATGGCCACAGCCGCCGGGCCAATATTAGCGGCGGTGCTCGCCCTTAAATTGTTAAGTAGTGTAGTTCACGCACTGGTTGACTTAGAAGGGCAAAAAGCAGACGCGATTAGAGCGGGCAATGAGGCTGAGGCAGGTCGAATAGCAGCTATGCAAAATTTTGATGGCTTTTTTGGTGGTCTAGAGCAAGGATTGGCGTCAGCGGCAAGCAACGAAGCCGGTAGGTATGGACAAATGTTTGATAGAGCCGGTATCGGAAGCGGAAATGAAGAGAAATTTCAGCTCGGAGTAACACATATCGTCGAGCGTCTTACTGGGGATTTCGACGGAGCGTTGAGAAAGTCTGCTATAGCTCAAGCGGCAGCAGCCCAAGCGTCACTTGATTATGCAGATAACGCAAGAACAGCCTCAAGAACTTTGAAAGACATAAAAGCTGGACGCGTTTCGGCCAGCGAAGGGTTTGATGACTTAACTGCAAATCTAAGGAAACAAGGAGAAGTTGCAAAAAAAGCAAAGGACGCATCAGATGCGGCAGGTGAGAAAGAATTCGGGATTCAGAAACTTACCCGCAACGCCAATTCAGTTTATTCAATGGGTAGAGGGAACTTTAACAGAGAGTTTGCTGGAACCAGAAATAAAAGAATTGACGAAGTAAAAAAATCTAGCGAAGCTGAAACTAAAAAATTCCAACAACAGTTTGATCAAGACAGTTCCGCATTCGAAGTATTAGGAAAACAAATAATCCTAACCGGCGGCGGTTTAGCGGAGTTTAAACAAGAACTTAAAGACCTTGGCTTGGATGTTATGTTGACCGACAAGCAAATGGAGTCTCTAGAAAAAAATCTTGAAATACAGAAAAAAGCCATTGACGCCAATATAAAATTTATAGAAGCTATGAATTTTGGCTTGAGAGATATTACTGCCGCAGCTAACGCAGCAGCTATTTCCATGGATAACGTTGCGGCAGCAGGTCAAGCTGGATTTAATTCCTTCTCTGCTTCAGCTTCGGTGTTAGAATCTTCTGTCACCGCCTCTGGCAAAAATATTAGCGATGCCGATATGGATACCGCTTTGTCAGACTTAGAATCTTCAATGAGAAAATTTGGTGCTGACGATAAACAAATAGCTGAAGCAACGGGAACAGTTGGAGGCTTAAGAACAGCACAGGGCAACGCTGGTGCAGCCCTTGATGCGGCTAAAAAGGAATTAACACGAACTCAAGAGCTTTCACCTGCAAATATCAAGACCGTCCTAGGTGATGAGCTACTAAAGGGCGTAGAAGGCCCAGCTAAAGAAAAGCTAAAAGCCGCCATAGAAAACATGAAAATAGACGAAGAAATGCAGATGGCAATTAAGTCAGGAAATCTTGATAAAGTATTAGAAAAAACACTAGATCCAGTAGCCCAAGCAGCAAGCGAGCAAGCTCTAGCACTTCTTAAAAAGAGAGCAGAAGTAGAAAATAAATTAATATCAGCTATATCAAATAGACAAAAACAAGAGCAAGAATATATAGCGGCACAAAAACAAGCTATTGACATACAACTAGAAGCCAGCAAAGCTTTTGAAGAGTTTGGTGGGGCAGCAGTAACTGCTCAACAGAAATTGGGTGCCAGAATTTCACAGGCCAACCTATCTTTGGGTGCTGCTGGCGTTGGTGGGCTTGCTAGTGGCGGTGCTGGTGATATCAGAAGAGCACTTTCAGATGTCAGATCTATTTCTGCAACACAAAACTCTCAGGCTAATGTATCTACGCAAGGTAGAGCAAGAGGACTAGGCACCGCAGGTGCTTTTGAGGGTGCAGAGGGTCTTGATGCAGATAAACGCGATGAAGCAAAGGATGCACAAAAAGCCCTAGTACAATTCACTAAACAAAGACTTGATTTAGTTAGAGAAGAACTCAAGATAGCAGAACAAAAGAATAAAGCAGAAAAAGACGCTTTAAATAAATTACTGGGCGGAGATGTTGAAGGATTCTTAGAACAACAAATAGCCGCCGCCGCAGGCTCTGCACTTAAAACTGGAGATGCTGGATTAGCTGGTGCTTTTGGTGCTGGAGCTTTAGGTTCTGGATTTAAAACACTTGAGGGTCAAGGTTTGTCTGATAGGGCGATGGAAAGAGCTGCCTCTTTATCGCTTAGTAGCGTTGGTGTTTCAGACCCAAGATCTGCACAAGTGCTGGCGGGTAACACAGCAGAAGAAGAAGCGTTGAAATCAGAAGGTAGAGAGCTGGCACAGGTACTTGGAGAAGCGGGGCAGTTGAGTGCAGACTTAGAAAGAATGGATGTTACCGCCGCCACGGTTGTTATTCAAGCATCAAGAATAGCTATGGACCAATTCCAAAATCAACCACAGCAACCACAGCAACCACAGCAAGGTCTTGCAAGAGGGGGCGTTGTGAACCGAGGTGCCGTTAGAGCTGGCAACAATTTGTCTGTATTAAAAACCATGAACGGTGGTGGAGGGGCTGGTGCAGCAATGTCTAGAGGTGGATTAGCTGGAGGTGCAGACATCAGCAATATGGTTGAGAATGGCATCAACGCCACAAGTGATGGAATAAAACAAAATGTACTTGACCCTCTCAAAAGTGTTCTTGAAAATCCAACTGGATTAAAAGGCGTATTTACCCAATTTGATCAAAGTGTGCAAAAACTCATAGATTTCCAGCTCAATGTAAAAGTAGACCCCACAAATGTTACGGTTAATTTCCAAGGCTCTAGCTTCTTAGCTGGATTAAAGGACGACATAAGAAATGAACTACTAGAAAAAGTTAAAGAATCAATAGGTCAAGCCAAATTCAACGAATCCGGTGAACTCGAAGTAAGATCCGGAAAGGTTTAAATAGGAAACGATGGAACCAAAACACTTAAAATTCTTAGAGTGCTTGTGTGTAAAGAAGACAGATGTAAATGTGTCTTCTTCTGCTGCTATTTCGGCTAAAATAAAGTGTGAACCAGCTAACCTTAAAGCTAAACTTACAGGGCGTGGAAATGTAATTAAAGCCACGATAACCCGTGTCCGTACGCAATCTCTAACTCTAAACAATGAAGGTTCTCTATCTGCTAAGTTATCTGTTAAAGATATTTCTATAAGAGCTAGCCTTAATAACGAAGGCGATATTTCTAAAGACAACCTAACGGCCAAGTATTCAGCTAGACAGGAAGTCGCCAACACAGCAAAGCTAGACCCAACAGTTCTAGAAAAAATCGTAGGTGACTTTGGTGATTTTGAATGTATACAAAAACTATATCCTATAGCAGACGTTGATACAGATTTAGCTTTTGGAAAATTTGTAGGCCCAAACAAACAGTCGAGTAATCTTTATACCTTTATTGATGAAGGTGTATTTACAGGTGATCACGATAAACCGTTTGGTCAAAGCCAAATTATTGCAGATGATAATACAACGTTTATACAGCCAGACGCTATTAGCACTGAGGGTGAGTATCAATACAAGTCTGAAGTTAGTAATGTAATAGTTAGACCTGATGAAACAAGGTTTAGAATGAGGGCATCGGCACCCTTATTTAACTATGAGGCTGACGTTCCACCAAAATATACTATATATGATATTAAGTTAACAGACCCTTCTGGCAATTTAGTTGTACACTATGAAGATATTATATTTAAAGGTGACTCTGATCAGGTAGACAAGCCAACTCAAAACTTCTCTACGTTTTCGTCTGCCCCAAGAATAAATAATGTTTCTGAGAACTATGGGTGGCAAGACGACTATCCGTTAATGAACATAGGCGGTAGCGGATTTACAATAAGCTTTAATGTAAAAGTAACCGCTTTAGATGATGCTTTTGATTTTGGTTTTGACAAAGGTTTTGAGGAAAACGAGACGACATCTCAATCTTTTGACTTCGGTAGCGACTATTTAGCACTAGCCAGTTCACCGCTTTCTACACAGGGTATGACATCTATAAACCCAATAAAAAATATTCACATATCTGCTATTGAAATATGTAATAGCGGTATTTTCGGCGAGGGGTATGGACCTAGACTTGAGGACTATCTTAGACTTTACACGGAAGTTCCCGCTAAAGGTAACAGAATAGAAAGAAAGATAGTTCCAAACTTCATGCCTTTGGCAGATTTTGACACTGGGGTTTGGCCTTCTGTAAGTAGTATCTGGGAACCAAACAACGCTTTAAACGCATCTAACCAAGACACCTGCGGTGCAGAACAGATTGTTAAAAATCTTTCTGACGGATCGGATGTTACTTACGCTACTATAGATACAATAGGACCACACCTTGATTCCGGCAAGCTTACTCTTAGATTTGCTCATGGTGGAGATTTAAGCGAGGTTACAAGAGGTGCGTTTGATTTTGGTTTCGATCAATCCACAGCCAACTCTTGGTATCATCCAAGCGGTGCGTTTAACACAGAAAATAAGAATTCTTTATCAAGTCAGAACGGGTTCTTTACCGTAGAGACTGTCACACTTAAAGTTAGAGCCAAGAAAGCTGCTGATTCCAGAGACTTCTTCTTTGACGTTGTGGGTTACAGTGACGACAAACTCCTGAACACAACTAAAGCTCCTAGCGGGTTCTTGCAGAATCCATCCGGCGTACAGGTAAACAATGTGATCTTTGCTAGTGAGGGCATTCATCCATATGTTTCTGGATTCCACTTCCATTCAGACGACTTTGCACTTGGTTCAGAAAGTCTGTCAGAAAAAGACGAGCATTACGAAGCAAGCGGTAACTTTGGAGGAGACCACTACGTAGAAGCTAGATATCCAAAGGTTGCGTCTACTGAGTTTGCCGAATACGAAGTACCTCTTAAAATCTTTGACGACAAGGTTAAGCTTGGTGCGGTCAGGGATCATAGCATGAGTTCTCTCTTTGAGAATTTATATTTAGATATATACTCACTACCTAGTGGTGCTAGTATTTCCGACATTCATCTTCTTGTTAGATTTGCACCGCAGGATGCGTTCAATCTGTGGACGCAGGGTGGAGAACAGGTAAGAAAGATAACAGGCGGAAGATCTGAGGGCAAACTATTCCCAATTTCCAGAAACTCTTCTGGTGACGCTATGCTCAATGCGGGTTCTGGTTATAACCCACTATCCACAATTACTAGCATACCACATGCTTACAGTTCTCCTTCTAGCATTAAAAGTAATTACTCTAGAAGGTGGCGTGGTCAAGTGGGAACAGTTGGAGGCCCGTTTGACGTTGACATGTTTGGTTTTGGTTTTGAAAATCCTCACGTTCCATACCCGTTCTTGGAAGGCTACTTCACTTTCGATAGAATGAATGGAGGGTTTTTCCTGAGCGAACCATTAGGGCTTGGCGATAGCGAGCTTGAAGTTAACCTCTCTAACGGAAATTACCAATTTGACATAATTAAAAATGCTGGATGGAGGTTTAGCTCTGGAACCATCTTCCAAAATCACCTGCCGGGATATACAGCGTCTTATGAAACCACGGACTGGACATCGTATTCCAACGGTTCATTGAATTTTCAAAATGATGACCTGTATGGCAAAATTGCTGACGCATTTGATACTGCGGTTAGAATATCTGGTCAAGGTGGAGCAAACTATGTAGACATTCAACCAGCAGATTCAATTATAGACACCTCTGGTGGCTTTTCTCTCTTTATGAGATTTACTCCAGACCAAAACGTTAGCGGAGCAGATTACAACCTGTTTAATTCAGGCGTTCTTTTCTCTAAGTGGGAGTCGCCTAACTCTTTAGACTTTGCTCTTGGATACAAAGATGGCTACCTGACCGCTTACGCAAAGGACATGGATGAGAATCTTATTGAGATTCAAGATACTTTAAAATATCACGCATATAGTTATCCACTATCTGTATTGCTTACTTACAATGATCACGATCAAAGTGGATTAAAGTTATACACTGACAATGAGGCCAACAAGCATACCTATACTGAAGCGTTTGACTCTTCTTTAGACGGCGAACATATTTATATAAGAGCTTCTTCTATCCCTTTCCGTAAAGTTAGATATGCCTCTGAAGACACGGCTGGCATGAACATTGGATGGGCTGGCGGTTCTGGCGTAGGCATGAACATGTTCGTTACGGAGTTTGGCCTATCTACTTGGGAGTCTGGTGTTGATAGCGGGGCGAGCGTTGTCTACCCGCGTGGTTCGGGTACTAACATTGTTGAATACAATGCTGACAGAACTCATAAACAAGTCACAGCAGAAGAGTTTTTGGGTGGTCTTAGAGCTAAGTTCTACCAACCAGATGAAAATTACAACACAGATACCTACGAATTGTGGGACTATGTAAATGAAGACACGTATGCTGACTGGTCTTTAGGCGACTTTAGGCATGAAGCCTTCAATTTTGCGTTTGCCTCACTTGCTAGTACCGTTGGTAAAAGATCTGGAAGAGATCTTATTGGATTCAATATTAAACACCACGGCTCTGGATACATCCAATACGCAAACCATGCAATGCCAACTAATGTAGACAGCGGCGTAGCCTACCACACCCAAATAGAAAACGATTTCCTTAGATTCCACCTGAGTGAAACGACAGACAACTTCTACTCAGCACACAAGAGAATAAGTAAAAAATTACCAGCGGGTTACAAGTTTTCAGAAAATGCCCTCGTTGTTGACACAATTATAGAGCACGAAACAGATTCGTTAATATCTTGGGGTAAGTGTTTACCAATAGCACACGAGACATGTTCCGAGCATAGACATAGCTATGAATCTCTGTTTGGCCCTAAGTTAATAGTTAGCCTTTATACAAAAAGACAAGAGCCAAGATGGAGTACAGATCAGCCTAACTGGGGATTGATAAATAGAGATATACATTACCTACCTTCTCCTAGCGGAGCTGGAATGTCTGGCGGTATTGGTATATCAAAGCTTACCAGTACATTCTCTTACGACAGCCTGACAGACGAGACAGAGAAGTGGGCACTTTTCCCAGATGAGCCAAGATATAAAGACTTTGATGAAAGATATTTCTCGCAAGACGTTGACGACATGTTCTTGCAGTATGATATTGTCTACCCTTCTGGCCCACCTTTCGAGTCCAATGTAAATATACACAGTGCTCACGTTAGAATGGAAGACGCCTTTGTAAGTGCAAAACAAGACACTGGCAACTTAAACTTCTTTGCTAGCGGTGCTAACTCATTAAACGTAAACCTTGACACGTTTATTAGTGGTGGATTTGCTATAGACCCTATATTAAATCTTAACACAAGTGGATCGCTTGTTCCTATCTCTGGTCTAGACTTATTTACCAGCGGTAATCTTATATCTGAAAATAATTTACCACTCTATGTGATATCGAGCGTTACCTACGAAACACCTTCTGGGCTACAAATGGTAGTCTCTGGTCAGCTTAGACCAATTGTTGGCGGAAGTGGATCGTTCAACCTAGTATTACCAAGTGTTCTAGGTACTGACTCTGTTAGTATGCCTTTGACACTCATAAATAATGTTGATACATTTATACCTTCTGGCGGCACATTAGACTTATTTGTTTACGCCGCAGACGGAAATGTCGCCAGTGGAACTACGGGTATAAGAGCAATTCCATTCAACATGAACATCTTTGGCAAGGGTGCAAGAACGGTTCTTCCGTCGAGCGTCAGTCTGAATATGAACATCTTTGGTTTTGCCGCTCCGGAAAATAGATTCCCAGCAGTAAGTATGCCGCTGTTTATTGATACCCCATCTACTGGCACAGCATCTATGCCTCTCTATGTCACTAATATTCCTCAAATAGTGACTGGCACAAGTAGCGATGGAACAAGCGGTGACGGAGAAATCAAAGGGCTGAATCTATTCGTCGCCAATTATGGCGGAGTTGGCTCTGACTACATCATGTGGTATAACGAAAACTTTGGAAGAGCGATAGCACAGGCAGACAACCCGTATGCCTCAGTTGATATTTCCAATGAGATTAGAGGTGTAGATTTAATCGGGTTTGGTTCTTGTACCGGCGTAAGCACTAAAAAGGCCATAGACCCCGCTGTTGTAACAGACGAAACTGTGTGGAGAGAAGAAACCTGCAATGAGGGTGGTATATTTAGAGCTATATCAACGTACACAAATCCAACCGCAGCAGGTTTTGGAGACACAGTTGGTTACAGCGGAAATTACTACGGTATTAGAAAATACACTGGACTAACACCGGGAGCACCATACTGGACTACATTAAATATAGTTACTGGTGACACTGACCCGATAAATGTAAATAGAGATCTTGACGACTGGGAATACGGACATTGTGGCCCAGAACACTTTGTTGATGCGGGTGGAAATAGCGGATGCTGTAACGACGGATGTGAAGGTAACAGCCTAGTTTACTCTGGAGGCAAGTTGATTGGCGACTCGCCAATAATAAGCGATAGCCTTGACTTAACACCTCCTTCGGGCAGAAACGCTGGAGACAATTACGCTAGAACTGTAAAGGTCGTCAACGATCTGATGGCCGTAGGTTCTCCTAAGATACACGTTCCATATATTGATTCCGTTTTAAACATAGAAAAATCAGTTGATGATGCAGGTGCGATATTCCTGTACAGACGAGGCGAAGAAGCAGCAGGTAGAAAAGCTCCTTGGAGCATGGAAGATAAAATTATGCTTCCTTCTGGATACAGAAAAGACTTTGTATCACGAACAGTAGACAACCTAATAACGTATGATCAATGGTCAATTTCTGGTAAGCAGTGGAATATAGGTCAAGAGGGTAGAGAGCTTGGTTACTCACTAGACGTTTGCTCTAGCGGAGAACGAGAAACTATTGTTGCTGGAGCACCTTTTGGAAAATGGACTAGAGAATTTGAAAGTATTGAAACTTCTGGAATACCTGTCGCAATGGTTGTGTTTACAGACTCATTCAATTACAGTAAAGAAAAAGTTGAAAAGATAGCGACCGTAGCAAGAAAATGGGATATACTCTACAAGTATTTCTCAGCACCTTGGAACGCTGGCACCAACTACGAGTTCCAGCCACTGCTAGATATCAAACTTATTGTCTTCCAGATAGCAAGAGACTCCCAAGACACACCAGAAGTAAATCATGACAACGATTGGTTTACTCATAGATATATACCAAGAATGGATGACATACCTGCAACTAACGCAGACGGTTTCCAGAATATTTACAACACGATGTATAGTGGTGTTATAGAAGAATTCCACAAGTCGTTTGAGCATCAGTTTGCTCCGCACAGCGGTGTTCCACCAATCATGGGTATCTTTAGAGAAAAGAGTAATAGTGCTGGTCTAGGTGCTTTCTACAATCCTTTAGATGGCAGTGATATAGTAACTGACTTTATAAATTTCTACGAAGAACACGCTTTGGCTAGTGGTGTAGAAGACCCAGAAACAGACACGCCTGAAGATGGTTATGTTAACCTTACAAAGGGTGCTTCTGAAAGCTGGGCAGACACATCAATAAGCCTACTCAATAACACCCTAGACTCAGGGAATCTTATAAATGAAGGCGTACTAAAGTATATTACTAGCGGAGTTGGTCAAGAGTGGGCACAAGAAAATGCATACGAGTTCCAAATTCCACCTTCTTCTGGTGGTAGAGTATTCATATTTGAAAAAGAAAGCGGAACGTTTAACTGTGTTCAAGAAATTAAATCGTTTGCAGACAGAGCTACAAACAACCTTGGAGGAGACGGAGACGATTCAGACACCGAACTAAACTTTGGCTACGGCGTCCAGTACAATGACAGATATGGACACTCAGTTTCAATTAGTAATAACTCGGAAACAATTTCCATAGGTTCACCTTACACGAATACTCCGTGTGAAATCTATCAAAGAGATGATTCTGAAAACAACAGAATGTACGAGAAGGTTAGAGATTATTTCTCTTCAAAGAACAATGCTTCCGCCCTTACTAGATACGATCTTTTGCTAGTGGAATCCGGCGTTGACATAGCTAAAAGAGTTAGTTATCATGAAATGACTCCGGATGACAAACTTGCTATTAGAATTAAGTACAACATCGAACTTTACAAACCTGTATATAATTATGGGTATGGAGATATTGGTGAGGTCGGAACTTGGACGTTCCTGCTTGGCGAGTTCTTGGGTACCTCCAGACTTGGCTACAGCACTGCGACAAGTGACGACGGAGACGTTGTCGCGTTTGGTGCTCCTACTGACTCTATGAACCTGTTTGAAGACTCTAACGTCTGGGGAAGAGGCAAAGAAACTTTCGCGTCCTACACAAATGCTGGTGCTGTTAGAGTATTTGAATCTACTAAAAAGTATCCGCATAGTGGAGTCGTAGAGTTTACAAGGTTTGGAAACCTAGACAGGTCTATGCATCAGACCGAGAGAGATCAGGGCTTCTACGATCAAATGGGGCTATACTTCCAACCATCAGACCTACCATTTAATAGAACTGAGTTTGAAGAACTTGAAATACCAACAACCGCTGGTCTTGCGTTTATTATAACTCCAGAGTTAGATGCTGATAGCGATGAAATTATTGACAATATTAAAAACTGGTTAGCTTTAGGTGACAGAACATTAGTTCTTGTTGGAAACGATCCAGTCTACGAAGAAAACGGTTTATACAAAGAGTCTAACGACACAGTCAACAGAGTCCTTAAAAAACTTGGCTCTCGAATGAGAATCGTCCCAGCGGCTGACGAATATCAATCTCTTCCAAATTGTGTGTCTTCAGAAGACGTATTTGACAACCGTTACAACGTAACAAAGGCACACAAACCAGCCTATAATCATACAAATGAAATACCATCAAACATATCAAATGGAAACGCTTTTGCCAAAGGTGTTGGAGACATTAAGATAGATCTTTCAGATCTAGAACTACAAAACTTTATACAAAGATCGCCTTGTGATGATTTAAATCCAGATGTTTGCGGATTACCCTTGAAACACTTGGGCGATTTAAGAGCTGAATGGAAAGAAAAGTGCAAGCGAACTATTGGCAACAAAGTAATATTCATTGAGTACTACAAAAACTGGCCTTTCCACTTTGCAAATACAAATCCAGCACAAAATTGTGATGATTATCCAGAAAACCCACGCCCGTTTATAAACAAGAAGAACGAAGATATTGTTCCTATCTTGACGGCAGCAGAGTTCCTGCCGGACATAGAAGTCGTTATACCGGCCAGAAGCGGAGAGAACTGCTTTAAAGATCCGTGCTTTAAAACGATTACATACTTTGAAGATCAAGAACATAAAGAGTTTGCTGACCTACAGGAAGACCATCAGCACTTCTACATACAAGAAGACTCAAATTCTGATTTTGAAGGCATATTTACAGAATATGATTTTGGAACTTTCTTTGATCCAGCTTTGAAAAACGGCAGAGATACCATACTTCAAGCTAAGGGTAAAATCTATGCTGGCGAACCAGAAATAAAGACGAGAACCTTACTATCAGATAGTATTTTAGCATTACAAGAAGCTTACTATATAAAAACTGAAGACTCCTCAGTTAAAACTACATCCAACGTATTTATCATGGCGTCGTTATTAGGTGAAAACGCGAGAAGCTTTGGTGCCACTGGAGATGAAACGCAAGACAGTAAAAACGAAGATGAAAACATCTTATTCTATGTGAATATGACAATAGAGAATTGCGATAATGCAGCAAAGATCTTACAACTTGGTGGCTGGACTGGAAGAACATCTTTCAAAGACGCATACTCAAGCAATACAAACGATCAAGATAACAATATATTAAAAACTAGGCTGGAAGCATATGGTATAGAAGTAGAAGAAAATTTTGTAATTGCAGATGAAACGACAGCGTTTCCACAAAACGATTCTACTACAGGAACTGAGATTACAACTCTATGGATAGCTAACCCAACAGGCAAGCCAGAGTCATATGAAATAGACAGAATGAAAAGGTTCTTGGAGCTTGGCGACAAGAAGATAGTTATAACCTACGCTGGAAATCATACCTCTAATACTCAAGCAATAGCTGAAAATGTTGACTATATTTGCAATGCTTTGAATCTTGAAAGTAGACCGTGCTTTGTTCCCTCTATAGGTGAGTATTTTGTACAAACAACTGACACGTTACAAAATGCTAATCAAACAGATTATCCTTATAGCGACGGAAGCCTTGGATTACTACAGATAGTAAATCCAGAGACTGTGCCTACAACGGGTTGTCGCGACGGTTACGAGTTTTACGGCCCCCACTCGATAGAGCCTGTAGACACCAAGGTTGGTAAATTTGCATTGTGGCCACTAGGCTATCAAGACTTAGGTCCAGAAGGGGACTTTGCTAAGGCTGAATTTTATGTTCCTATATCGGGCGGAAGAGAAGGTCTTATAAGTGGAGACGTTAAGAGGATACTCTCTTACTCAGATCCAATAAAAGACGAAGAAGTTATACCAACAGACCTCTTTAAGATAGAGGCTAATGCTGATATAACCTTCGCAACAGAGCCGGGATCTGGTTACAGAATATTCTTTGATTGGGTTTCTGAAACAGAGAACGATCATTATGACATAAACGCATTAGTGTCTCCTGTATTTACTGACCCAGACAGTTCTGAAGCAGAGCTTGGGGGAGAAGCTTTTGTTAATCTTCAAAAGACAACACCAAGACAACCAACGTCTAAACATCTGGACTTTGTCGCAAAAGGAAGCTCTATAACCGTAGACTTTGAGTCATCGCACACGTACATAAAGCCAGAAGATGAAGTTGCTGCTGGAAGAACATTACCGCCATTAACTACTAGAGTCTTTAAGGTTTCAGGTTGTCCTCTAGCAATTGAGACAATAATAGAAACTAAAGAGACAACTAAAAAAGTTCCTTGCGATCCACCTTATACAATTCGTTGCGAACCATGGGAAGAGCCAGAGAAACGGTTTACTATTGCTGGACAGTTTAGACCAATTAAACATCCTAGCCAGCCTTACTGTAATCCTGATGGAGACTGCCCACCAAGAGGTGAAGTAGAAATAGAAGATGGCCCAGTGATTGTCGCTGAAGAATTTGAACATTTCTCTGCGGGCTTGAACGGTAATTCTAGATCTAAAATCGTTGTAGTTACCGACTCCACAATGATACAGGGGCAATGTCCTCAATACAGATCTGATTCATTGTCAGAAAACCAAGAGTTCATAAGAAGTCTTTACCCAACCTCTCCGGATAGACAGGGAGCCGGAGGAGACGGAACCGCAGGTGGTAGTGATGAACAATTATCTGGTAGACAGTTTGAATTTACTCAAAAACTACGTGCTCCAGAAAGAGGTAGTGCTGCTAAATACTATGCTGTTTCCGGAATTTCAAATACAACTACGCCACTTTACGGAATGGCGGGCGTAAGCAATAAACTTAACCAATATTATGATAACGAGGACACGTACCACCCAGATAGTCCGGGATTTGTCAGAGAAGCCAATCCGATTGCACCTCAACAAATAGATGAAGAAATAAAGAAGTTTGGACGGGATAGACTTCCAGAGTATGGAATTTATTCTCGATATAGTGGTGACTTCTTGAATCTAGGTACATACGTTATAGACGGGGTTGAACGCGATTACTTGGTAGACGCTGGAAGACGTGGCGGTTTACCAGACTTGATGAAGATTAACGGAACTGACTACCTAGACTTTGATATTTATGATTCTGGATGTCCGGGTGATTTGTTTGGGTTCTCTATTGATATGACTCAAAACAAACTTGTCGTTGGCACACCATTCAATGCGTTTAGAACCCAATACGCAGCTAGTGGCGTTAGTGGAATAGTGCAGTGGCATGAGATAGAAAATGATCCAACTTTCTCAGGAATAGAACTATGCGAAAACGGTGGAGCTGGTGCAGCATTCTACTTTGAAAGAACTGGTAGCGGTACTAACGTTAGAGACGAGTTCCTACCTTGGGAGTGGAAACAAAAAATTAAACCTGATAGTGTTAATGTTGGTCTTTTGGCGGCTAGTATTGGTTGTCTATCATCTATTGGAGACCATAATTTAGATGCAACGTTTATACAGGATCATGGAAGAAAGCCCGACCAATTCGGTCACTCAGTAGCGATTGACGCAGACATGTGCGTGGTAGGAGCACCTAATCACAACTTTGAAACCTTGCATGACCACAGCATTTACAGCAGCGGAGAATTTATAAGAAAAGAATTTGATGGAGCTTTTGTTATACCCCATCACGTTATGCATGATTTAGGATCTTCTGGTGTTAGAGGTGGCACATTTGCAAACAATAGCGGAACCATGGTTCTAAACAATGGTGCGGTTTATAGCTTTAAGCACGCGATAGTCGATTGGCAAACTAGAGGTAAAGAATGGTTGTTTAAAGAAAAACTTTACGCACAAGGATTTAAAGACAGAACCCCTGCAAATACATCTGTTGCTACAGAGGTTAGCGGGTGCGAGAATGATAGCTTTGGGTGGTCAGTATCGTTAAGTAGGGCCAAACGTGGAGACAGCGATTACACGCTCGCGGTTGGTGCTCCTTTCCATGAATTTGCTACTAGTGGAAGTCACCCAGTAAGCTCTGGTATTGTTGGTTTAGATAATGACCACAGTGGTGTCTTGGCGGCTGAATCAGGAAACGGACTAACTAATGCTGGTGCCGCCTACACGTTCGACGGTATGCTTAGAGGTCAAACTCCTTCTCTTCCAAACTCTGGAGGATATATAGACGTTGAAGTGTTTGGTGATAAGGGTGCTACAGATAGAGTAACAACAGCGGTTTATCAGCCAACTTCAGGAACTCCACAGAGAATTAGTGTCAGTGGACTTATCTTCGCAAACATAAATGGAGATATATTTATTGAAGGTTCAGGCTTTGATCCATCACTTAAAGGTTTTGTAGCCCATAGACCATACGTTGAATCAGTGGTCGGAGTACTATTAAATGGAACCCCTGATTCTGGATCGTTTAATCTAAATATTGCTGGAAAACCAAACTTCTTAGATAATGCTTGGCCATCACAAGTAGGCGGAGAGCAATATGACACAGGTTTCTCAACACATATGGACTCTATGAATCACAGACCATCTGGGATGAGCTTGTTTATTCCGGGTCCATCAGCCGTATATGTGTATAATAATGGGATAGGACACCAACTTGTAAACAACTCCTTGTTTACAGAAAGTGGTGGAGCCGTAGTACCGCTTAACTTCTATATTCAGGGAGTTACAGACTTAAGCAGTGGAACAATGCCGTTAGTAGTTCTGTCTCCAAGTGGTCAGGCTAGTGGCTCGTTGAATTTAAATATAGGCTCTGAATATCCAAATAATTCACTTAATATGAATGTTAGAGGTCGATAATGCCAATTAGAGTAAGATATAAAAACCTAGAAGGTCAAGAGTGTACCGTTAGGCCCACTCCGCTGGTTTCTATTAGCTCAGAGCTTAATCAGACTGCGGCTGGCGACATACTGGGCGTTACATACTCAATAACTCTGACGGGTACGCTGTTGCCAGATCTGGGCACCCCTTACGCTGTATCCAATATAACTCAAGCCTTATACCCTTTTCATTCTGAAAATGTTTTAGGTACTTTGTCTTTAACTGGCCCTTATAATACTTTTGATAACAATGTGAGTCATTTTGGCGACCACAGGCCCGACAGACAAGCGGTTGGTAGCCAATCTCAAGCTCAAGCAATATTTATGAAACAAAGATCTCTTAGAGAGCTTTTTGCAAATCATGGTCAACGGATGGAGATTACAGATGTTGAGTTTGATTCATCTAGTATTGTTTGTTATCCTAGAGTTGTTAATATATCCTTTTCAGAAGGCACCTTTGTTGATAAGTGTGATTATACAATAACGTTAGAGGCAGACACTTTATTTGCCACAGCGGGTGGTGGAACAGTAGACGCTGATGGTAACAGAGACCAGTCACTAACACAGAATAACACAGTCCCACTAACTGACGAGCAGGAATTTATTGATCACTATGGAAATGCTTATGTTAAAGATTTTCAAGAAAGCTGGGCTATTGAAGTAGACGAGGCACAAGCAGAGACAATAAATTTAAACGATCAAAGTGTAGATAGAACCTACAGAATTACACATAACATCTCAGCCGTAGGTAAAGATCACTACAAACCAGCAACAGGCTCTATTGGTGTAGAAAGATTAATACCTTGGGTTCAAGCCAAGAAGTTTGTTCAAACTAGACTTGCTGATAAACCGCAACACTACGGAGCCTATCCCAATCAAAGTAACGTTTTACCTTTTATGACGAATTCAAACGGTTCTCCTTTACCAAACTTTTTGGGTAGAATAGGTGCGGGAACTATAGACCTACTTGACGATTATGGCGGGTTCAATCATGTAAGAACAGAAAATGTAGACGAAACCGCCGGAAGCTATAGCGTTACCGAAACTTGGTTGTTGGCCAGAGGAAGTGCCTACGAGACCTATAATCTTAGAATAAGTAGTAACACGGGAAATCCGTTTACTAAAGTAAGTATAAATGGAAACATAAAAGGTTTGTCTCCCTTGGCACCAAACGCCACCGAATACGGCGGAAAAAATAACGAAGGTAGAGACGGTGTAGGTTCTTATCTACCCACCGCATACGAAAGTGCCCTCAGTCATTATAACAGCATAACAACCAATGGGCAATTTGGCGTAGGCAGCTTGGTTTACAAAAGGGCGAACAATCAAACACAGGTGGAGATGAATTCTGAACCTCTGTCTATATCATTAGGTTCAAATAAATTAGCTGGAGAAGTAACTTATTCATTGGATTTTGACAATCGACCGACTAATATAATATCAAACGTTGTTGCAGAAAGTATAAACGTTAATGACACTTATCCGGGAGATATGTTCTCTGTGATTCCGGTAATAGGTAGAACTACTGGTCCAGTGTTGCAGTATATAGGAGGTAGGAGTGAATACAAAAGAGATGTGTCAATAAATCTTGTTATGAATCAAAGTGGCATATCGTACGGTTCCAATAGAGCGTCATTAATACTACTAAAGCCCAGTGTTAACGAGCCAACAGCAACTGAGATAGCACTTTTATTGGATACTCTTAGCCCTGCGGGTGAGCCGGGAGTTAGAAAATACTTTATAGGTCCACCTAGTGAAAGTTGGGAACCAAAAACTGGGTCATATAGTCTTAATATTTCCTTTACATATGAATTAGATAGGTAGGGTGTATTATGCCAGAGTCTGCAGGATCGGGGATTTTTAGTTTTGTAGGATTTTTAAATAATTTTTCAAACGCAAAACTGTCCAAAGACATTACCGGTGCGTCTGGGATAGACAACTTTACAATATTTAATGATTACATTCATTATTATAAAAGTGAAGAAAACGAAGGCGAAGAAAACGAAGGCGAAGAAAACAAAGAAATTAGAGTCCCTTTTGTGTCCGACTTAAGGCCAACAACTGCAAGTTGGGATAGGTATGGGGTAGATTTGGATGACGAAGAAGCCCTACAAAATGATACAGATCCGAGTTATTAACAGGAATTATAGGAATGGCAAATCTTCATAACGACAGCGACCCCGCTTCTGGTACCTATGGCGTAGTTCCGCCAACTGGTGTATATCAAGAAAAATGGCCCAGCAACGCCGTCTTCACGCAAGGATTTGCTGGTGGCCTTTCGGTCGCTGGATGGACCTCTGGAAATGAAGGGTTTGTTCAACAGAGTTTTCTGGGTGCTTCTATAAGATCGCTTAGTGTAAATGCTGGCTTTGGAGATTCTAGCTCTACAATGGGTATCGAGCTTGTTAACGATGAGTTTAATAAATCTGACAACACCGGATTTGGAGGTGGCGACGACGTTTACCACAACGGATTACACGATAAGTTTAGCCCCCCAGTGGTTGGGGCACCGGTTTTCTTTAAGTTTGGTAAAAACTTTGCTGACGTGGAGCAAGCATTTAGAAAAGATTTTGATCAAATCTACGGAACAGACACTTTAGATATCCCAGACGATCCATTTCCTATTTTTCTTGATAAATTTCCAATAAAAACACATCCATCAGGTTCCTACCTATTGGACAGCGACCCCGCTTCTGGTACCTCTAGATGGATAGACAAGTCAGTATTATTAGATCCAGACACAAAGTGGCGTGGATTCGATCACTTTACATTTGGAGGAATACTTCAGAGCTATACGGAAAATAGAAGCTCTGCTGGAAATCCTCTTTATAATGTCAAGCTTACTGACCCTAGAGAAATATTAACAAATACTGAGTTAGTCTTAAACAATTATCAAGGAACTACATTTAATAATAAAAACCTTTATAATATATACGGATTTTTAGAGTATGATCCAAGTACCCACCTATCTGACCAGCTCAGTGAGCTATCTACCGACAAAAGAATTCTTACAAAAGAAGTTGACTCAGTTGGAAAGGTTACTTATACTGGTGATGATTTATTTATCTTTAAAGAAGAGGGCGGCGAAGATATAGAAGTTGTTGTAGAATCACTCGAAGAAGAAGCCACCATCAAAGGGAGTTTCCCAATTACTGGACAGGGATTTGCACGACGAGGAGACAATGGAATACCTTGGTACAGAGTAGAACAGGCTATGAACAGCCTATTTTCTTACAAGTCTGATTTACCAAAAGAATATAAAGACGCGGGCTTTGGCGGAGTGGTTGACTTTCGTGGCTACAATTACGTGGTTGACTGGGGAGGTATACCAACAGAGCAGATTCCACAAACTTACTACTTAGACTTTGACAATTTGAATATGCTAGACTTAGCACAAGAATTGTGTGAGATATTAAGCAGAGAGCTGTATGTTTCCCTGCTTCCGGTAGTAGATCATCCATCCTGCTCAAAGATTTTTCAAGAAAATAAAGAAGTTATAGCGTTGGCGGATCAACTTCCGCAAGATTCCCCAGAAAGAAATCTTATACTGGGAAGCGGCTTAATTAACGGCATTATCAGAATTGATAGTATCGACAAAAAAGAACAACCTAAATATGGTACGGTTAAGCAGTACCTAGAAGATCTTGAAGCACTTGACATATTCGTTGAAAACAGAGACGTTGGTTTCGAGGTGTCTAACGTCGTTACGGACAAATTTATTGTCGGTGCCCAAGAAGTAGACATGCATTATTTCAACGGACTAAGAGACAGAGATAACTATCTTGAAAGACTACAAGATACTGGAGACGCACAAGCCCAACAAAGACTAGAGCAACTAAGTCATGACAAGTGGACTTTGGATACAAACTTGAAACAACAGATAATTCCATTTTACGGATTTATAGGCGATAAAGCTGTAACAATTCCAAGAGGTTTTGGGTCTTATCAGCAAATATTGTTGGACGCAAGAGGATTAGACGCCCACGGCGTGGGTGCATACTATGTGGCTACAGAAATGGAGTTACGGGCAGCGTCTGTTTCTTATAAAGCTTGGCAAAATTTCCTGCTTACATATAATGAACTTTACATACAAGAATTAAGTAGTAACCAAGCTTTTTACGCTCACTTGGGTATGAATATGACGGAAGAAGTGGCCGGTATAAATGATCAGCTTGATGAAGACAGTCCAATTAAACAGCAGTTAGACGATTTGGCCGAGGCTGGAAGAAAGTTTGGCGTTAGTGTTCCTAGATCTGTGTGGAATTCTGACAAGTCCGATAGAAGATTTTCAGAGATTCAAGTAGATCCTGAGACAGGCGAAGCCGAAACAGATGAGGATGGAAATGAAGTTTTTGACGAGACAACAGGTGGGCCGTTTGAAGGAAAAATGGGTAAGGATGGTTATCCCGCTAACCCGTGCAACCCACCATTTGGATATCCATTATATTATAAGCGTGCCGAGAAGATAGGTATACCACAAGCTGGATACACACAAGCAGTTGGAAGTATCCATACACTGATGACTAGTGTAGGAACCTTAGAAGATCTACGAAGATCAGATAAAGAAAGATTTAGTTATGTTAAAACAATGGCGTCAAAAAGTACAAACAGGCTCAGAGCCTTGATAGCACAAAAAGAGAACACGAAAGAAAAAAGTAGTGGTGGTGCCTATGAAGAGCTACAGAAAGATATCAACATCTTAAAGGACAGAATAGATAAAATTAATGATAACATAGTTAAAGAAGCGGAAGAAATTAAAAACCTCAGAGATGAGAGAAAAATTTCTATAATGCACCTAAAAGAAACTATTAAAAACTCCGCTGGTATTATTAAAAACATGGCTCAAAGATCAAGAGACTCTCTTAAAAATGCCAAAAAGGTCCACGCATTTATCAAAAAGATAGCAGACGATAACTTGGGTAAGAAATTCTTAGTTAAAATACCAAGGGCTACCAATGTAAACTGGTCTGCTGAAATTAAAACTTCGGATCAACAAGGGGGCGGGAAGAGGGTGTTAGAACCAATTAATTCCGAGATAGTCGCGGGGCGACCTTGGGATGTCGTTAGAGGTCCGTTTGGTTTTGCTCCACAGCCAATAAGTTCTGAACCCGACTATAAAGGGGGGGAAGAATGGAAAGCCAGCCTTAAGGAGTTTAAGAAAGTGGCTGAGGGTGCTGAAAGATCACGTCCGAGTGAAATACTTTTAGACGGAGCGACTTGGCCAACTAGATCCCACACACATTGGCACTATTTAGACACAGACGCTATGGGCGAGTCGTCGGCAGATTTCGACAATAAAGATATTCCTGCGTATGGTTCTGGATACACTAATGGTGCTTTGAAGTGTAATTTTAATCCGATGTCTGAGAAGTGGGAGCACAATTACAAACCAGAGCCGCAAGGTGGATTTTTTAATTATGCATTATTTGATAAAAATCTAAAGGTTGAAGAACAAGAAGTAAATAACATATCAAAAACTAAGCTACCAAAAGTAACACGCAATGTTTTAGCACCTAAACTTATGGACAAAATTGTTTCAGACAGCAACAGGATTCAGTGTTACGTTAGGTATGACCATAGTCAACACTTAGACTTTCAAGGTGTAAGCCCTGCTGATGTAGAGCAGCAACTAATTGGTGATGATGGCACAATTATTCCTGACGTAATGGAAACATTACCCAACTTAAAGCCAGATCAAAAAAATGTTCTCAATCAAATTCAAGCTAGAGTCAATGATGATAAAGATTTTGATAGACAGGGCGAATCTGTTGCGTTCGTAAAGTGCGAATTAGATGAAAGATTTTACATGGCACCCAAAACGATTGGTGGTGACGCCGTTATTTGGGCTGAAGATTTTTCTGTTAACTTAGCACCAACTCCTTATGAAGTTATTTATGTTGATGCGGAGACCCTTACGGAGGAGCAACTTGCTGAGTACGGTGAGGGTCCGTGGGAGGGATGTAAAG
>Ga0209091_10000455_pt1 | contig 39412 bp, 42 predicted proteins | sample ArcticOcean_MG_C_6_FD_187438 | JGI IMG/M metagenome (GOLD analysis project Ga0209091, IMG submission 187438) | Marine microbial communities from western Arctic Ocean - ArcticOcean_MG_CB8_128 (SPAdes) (version 2) | ecosystem: Environmental > Aquatic > Marine > Oceanic | place: Arctic Ocean...
GGCACCACAAGATACACAAGACGAATCTCCAAATAAAGCATCGTTGTCTGTTGTGATTTTAGATTCAAATCCTCTACCACTCATTGTTAAAACAAAAGAACCTTGAATTTCATCACAAGCACGAACACATCTTCCACAGTTAATACAATTATCTAAATTCATTCTCATGTAATCGTGAGAGGTATCCTTTGGAATATTTTTATGTTGTTTTGGAGTATTGTATCTGTGGTCTGATATACCTAAATCGTTAGCAACATCTTGAAGTTCACAGTTATTATTAACTTCACAAGTTTCACATTCCATCGGGTGGTCAGTTAAAACTAGTTCAATAATATTTTTTCTTAAGTCTGTTAAGTTTTCATTATTTGTAAAAATATATTGATTCTCACCAACTGGTGTATGACATGACGCTACAACTTTAGTTGGACCATCTTTGACTAAAGCAACCTCAACAGAACAAACTCTACAAGCACCATAGGGTGCTAAGTTTGGATCATCACATAATGTAGGAACCTTTTTGTCTCCAAGATAACTTTTTACAAAGTTTAAAACTGAAGTATGGTTTGGACCAATTTCATATGGTTTTCCATCTATATAGGCGATCTTTCTTTTTTCTGAGCTCATTAATTATCTTTCACCATATCATCCTTCATTTCATCACCAAAATATTTTAATATATTCATGATAGGGGTAGGTATCGCACCACACAATGCGCATAAACAACCTTTTTGCATAGTTATTAGTAGCTCATTTAGTAATTTTAAGGGGATTTTAGCTGTTTTATTCTTTGCCTGATCAAACATTTCCTTACCTCTGTAAGAGCCAAGTCTTCCAGGAAAGCATTTTCCACATGATTCTTCTGCTGAAAATTCAAATAAATGATGAATATATTCAACCATAGGAAAGTCTTTTGGAATACTTACTATACTTGCGTGTCCCAACATAAAACCAGCAGCAGTAAATTCTTGAAAATCTAAGTTTAATTTTTCTATCTCAGTTATTGGTATAACGCCACCAAGTGGGCCACCAATTTGTAATGCTTTAATAGGCTCTTTAAAGCCACCACCAATATCATATAAAACTTTTTTCATTGATGTTCCCATTTCAATTTCATAAACACCTGGATTATTAAAAAAACTATCAAAGCAAACTAATTTGGTTCCAGCAGATTTTTTATTTCCAATTGCTGAAAATTTATCAGCTCCGTTAATAAGTATACCAGTAGCTGCAGCTAAAGTTTCAACATTGTTAACAACAGTTGGTTTTTTATAAAGTCCTTCTGTAACTGGGAAGGGCGGTCTTACATCAACTTCTGCTCTTCTTCCTTCAATTGACGCAATCAATGCGGTTTCTTCTCCACAAATATAAGCACCTTGTCCAATACAAATATTTAAATCAAATGAAAATTTAGTTCCTAATATATCCTGACCAAGTAAACCTGCTTTTTTTAAAGAATTGATAGCCCCATTTATTGCTTCAATAGATTTCGGATATTCTCCTCTTATATATAAAACACCTTCGTCACCTCCAATAACATATCCACAAATAATCATTCCAAATAAAACTTTTAATGGTTGATCTTCTAACAAGTATCTATCTGAGAAAGCTCCTGAGTCACCTTCATCAGCGTTACAAATGACATATTTTTTTCTAGATTCTGCTTTTCTACAAAAATCCCATTTCATTCCAGCTGGAAAACCAGCACCACCTCTACCAGTTAGATTAGAATCTAGAAGTGATTTAATTATTTCTTGTTTATCCGTATCAATAAATTTTCCTAAGAGATTTTTAAATTGATCTAAGTTAGAAAGTTTATCATCCATTAAAAAGCTTGTTGAAGAAAAACTTTTTGAAAAAAATTTTTCTTGTTCAATAGTTTCACCTTTAATTATTTCATCAATTTTGTTGATATCATTGCCCGCATAGTTTTCACCTTCATAATGAAAAGCATTATTTTCATAACAATGGCCAAGACAAAACATTTCACCAACTTTATCATCACCTAATTTTTCTTTTAATTTTTTCTTTAAAGATTCTTGTGTTCCTGAACACATGCACGCACTTCCATTACAAACAAAAGCTTTTTTTTCTCTATGAGATGGTCTTAAAAATTCATAAAAACTTTCTGCACCATGAATAGTAGAAACACCCATGTTATATTCTTTAGCAATCTCTTTGATACCGTCTGAATTATTAGATTTTAAAGATCTTTCAGAAATTTTTTCAAACAGATTATTTTTTAAACCAATTCTTCCTGATAAGTTACTGATATTTTTTGACACAATTTACCCTTATAAAATTTTCAATTTTTTATTATAATTCTCTCATTATTACTATAAATATTAAAACTATCCTCTTTTACAAAACCTACTAATGTCATGTCAAACTTATTAGCTAAATCTACAGCGAGACTGGTTGGCGCACCCACACCTATTAATACACCTATATTTGCCATAAGAGCTTTTTGTACTAAATCAAAATTAAGCCTTCCAGAACAAGTTAGAAATTGAGAGCTATTATCAAGTAATTTTCTTCTCAAAATGTACCCAATTAACTTATCTAAAGCATTGTGTCGTCCTACATCCTCTTTTACAGATACAATTCCCCCATCAGCATTGAATAACCCACTAGCGTGAATTCCGCCAGTCTTTGAAAATTCAGATTGGTTTTGTCTTAATAGATTGGGAGATTTCATTATTATTTCATGAGATATTTTTGGAATAGATTTTATTATCTTATCTTTCTTAATAATCTCTAAAGATTCAAGAGATGTTTTTCCACACACACCACATGAAGAATTAGTTAAAAAATTTCTTTTGATTTTATCAATATCAATGTTCTCTGAATTGTTTATTGTTACAATAATTTTATTTTGTAATTTATATTGACCAACAGGTTCGCCACTTGATGCAATATTTTCAATGTGACTAATTTTTTCAATTACTCTTTCATTAAAAAGAAAACCAGTAACTAAATCTTCATCATCGCCTGGGGTTCTCATCGTAATAGATATAGTATTTTCAATCCAATTTTCTTTATCTTTATATTTGAGTATTATTTCCAGTGGTTCTTCAATTGATATTTGATCATTAACCTCTTTGGAGTTATTAGATCTAAATTTTATAACTTTATAATTTGAATTCATTTAGCCATTATATTTAAACTAGCTAAATTTGAAACAACGAAAAGATTAGCTTTTCCAGCTACTGGGGTAGTTTTTCTTCAAAATGAAACGATTTAAAATAATTGCATAAAAAATTATAATTATTGAACCAAAGATAATTGGGTTCAATAAAAAATCGTATGAAACTGCACCAAGTATTATAACAATAGGATTTCCTCCTGCTGGTGGGTGAGTTACGCCAAGCAATATCATTACAAAAATACCAAGACCTACAGCGATAGCTATTTGTAAAAACTGATCAACTGGTAGAAATTTTAAAATTAATACACCAACTATAGATGTTACTAAATGTCCAAAGAAAACATTTTTGGGTTGAGCAAAAGGACTCTCTGGATATCCAAAAAGTAAAACCATAGAAGATCCAAAAGATCCAGCTAGAAATAATCCATAAGGGGTTTCAAAACTTAAGAATGAAAGAGTTCCAATAGTAATTATTGAAAATATTAAAGCATAAAGAGCTCTATTAAAGTTTTCTTTTATTGTATTAATCATATTTTTTTATCTTTATTGTTAGCGTTATTTTAAAGCTTTAAAGCTTTAGGGCTTTTGAAAGAGTTTTAAAAGGAAGCAATAAACATTCTTTTCTAGAAATATTTTCTGGATTCATTATTTTTTTAAAATTTTTTATATCCTTTGTGTTAATTTTTTTTAATTGATCAACACTTTCATCAAAAAATAGATCAGCTTTTGAGACAAAATTTAAAATTTTTTCTATTGGTAATTGTATAACCCACCTTGAAAGCAAACTCACAGAAGCTTGACAGTAAACACATGATCTGCATTGATACCCCATATCTTGAATTATATTGTCTTTAACTATCAAGCTAATTTCCATTTCATCACCACACAAAGGGTTCTTATTCTTAGATTGATGTGTATGATTTTTAATCACTTTATGATTCTCTGTGTTAGATGCAATTTCTAAGATCTTTAAGTCCATTATAATTCTTTAAATAAATGTTTAATGTTTTATATTTTGATTTATGGAAGATAACAATATTTTAGCTGTCGTGCTAGCGGGTGGAAAATCAAAGAGATTTGGTGAAGATAAAAATCACATAAAGCTTGGAGATAAAACATTGTTAGAGCACGTTTTATCAAAAATTAGCAATAAATTTGAAGAGATACTTATTGTCTCAAGTCACAATCAAGAAATAAAAAAATTAGAAAATGTTACTGTAATTCCAGATTGTTTTGAAGACTTTGGTCCACTAGCTGGAGTATTAAGCTCAATGAAGTGGGTTAAAGAAAATCAAAAAAAGTATAAGTGGGTTGCTACATTTCCATCTGACACACCTTTTTTTGAAACAGCAATCATTGAAGAGTATAAAAAAAGAATTAACATGAATGATAGTTCATTATATTTTGTAAAATCAAACGATAAAAGGCATAATATTTTTGGATTATGGTCAATTGATTTATTAGGGATATTAGAGGACGATCTGTTAAATAATAATTTTAGAAAAGTTGAAGATTGGGCAAATAAAATAGGAGTAAAAACAATTGATATAGAAGTAAAAAAATTTGATCCTTTTTTTAATATAAATACCAAAGAAGATTTTGAAAAAGCAAAAAAAATATTAAACGAAAATTAAAATGATTAATTATAAACAAGCAACAAATATTTTAATTAAATCAAAAATAAAAATTAAAAATGAAATTATAGATTCATCCAAATCATTAAATAGGATTAATACATTGGATATTTATTCAACTGTAAATTATCCAGCAGGAACTAATGCTGCATTTGATGGTTTTGCTATTAATTCCGAAGAAACAATTAAACTAAATAAAAAAAATAAAAAAGAATTTAAGATTTTAAAAACAATTTCTGCGGGTGATGATCCTAGATTAAATAAGATAAAAAAAAATCAAACTGTAGAAATAATGACAGGGGGGCTTATACCTAAATTTTTTGATACTATTATTCCTATAGAAAATATTATTTTTAATAAAGATAAAAAATACATTCAAATTAGTGGAATAATTAAAAAAAACCAACATATAAGATATGCGGGTTCTGATTATAAAAAGAAAGATTTGATAATTAAAAAAGGAACAATAATTCAACCATCACACATCCTAGCTTTTAAAACATTGGGAGTTAAAAATATTAAAGTTAAAAAAAAACCTAATGTTTTATTTTTTTCAACAGGAAATGAAATTTCTAATAATAAAAATATTGTTAATTGGAAAGTGAGAAACTCAAATAGTCATTATATAAAATCATTATCTAATAATTTTTTATTTAACTATATAGATGGTGGAATTTTAAGAGATAATGATGAGCAGTTTTTTAAAAAACAAATTAACAAAAGTATTAAATCAAAAATAGATATCATAATTACTTCTGGAGCTGTTTCTGCTGGCAAACATGATTTTGTACCTTCTATAGTTAAGAAATTTAGTTTATCTAATTTTTTTAAAGGTGTCGCTATTAGACCTGGTAAGCCAGTACTATTTGCGAAATTTAGAAAAACTGAAAAAGTAATATTTGGACTACCTGGAAACCCTATTTCTTCGTCAGCATGCTTTAGATTTTTTGTTTACCCATACCTGCTCAATATCCTTGGCGTTGTGAATGAAAAACCATTTAAAGCTAAATTAAAAAATAATTATTCTAAGAGTAAAAAAGTTATTAGATTTTTAAAGGCAAGACTAACTTCAACTAATGATGGAAAACTTGAAATTCAAGTCTTAAAGGGACAAGAATCCTTCAGAATTAAGTCTTTTGTTGAATCTAATGTTTGGGGGCTGTTTAAATATGGTCAGTCAAATTTCAAAAAAGGGGAATTAATTGATTGTTATTCTCCAATTGGATCAAACATAAATATTTTCAAATAGATCTCATTTTTATTGTAGTCCAAAATAATAACCACTAAATATCCATTAATGATTGAGCTTAAAAATGAAAAAATAGCAATACCTGTTGTTTTATTTGCGGGTTTAATTTGGTCTGTTGGCCCCCTAGTTGTTCGATACATGAATGATCCACATTTAGCAACTTGGCAATATATTTTTGCTAGAGGATTTACAATTTTTTTAGTCTTAAATTTATATTTATTTTTTGAAGAAGGACAAAATTTTTATAAAAATTATTTTAAAGTAGGTATATCAGGATTAATTGGTGGAATAGGGCTTGGTTTAGCAATGATCACATTTATATACTCAATTACTAATACTAGTGCAGCTGTCACATTACTTTGCTTAGCTGCAATGCCTTTTTTTACTGCACTACTAGGATTTTTATTCCTAAAAGAAAAAATTTCCCTAAATGTTTGGGCTGCTATAATTATTGCCACCATTGGGATAATAATAATAGCTTTTGGAAACACTGAAAAAAACTCTTTGATAGGATTAATTTTTGGTATGACTTCCTCTATTGGCTTTTCAGTTTTTTCTGTAACGCTAAGATGGAGAAAGGAAACTCCCAAGTTCACTACAGTTGCAATTGCAGGACTTTTTTGCATTGTCTTTTCGGCTATCATTATTCTTACCACTGGATCTAATTTTTTTTCATCAAGTTATAATAGTTCAATGTTCTCACTACACGGAACACTAGTTTGTATAGGGTTAATTTTATACTCAATAGGATCTAAAGTTATTCCAGCAGCTGAATTAACTTTACTTTCACTTACTGAAGTTATTGGAGGAATATTTTGGGTATGGCTACCTTTATTTGGAATTAATGAAATACCATCTACAAATACTATTATTGGAGGGTTTTTTATTTTCATGTCTATTATTTATTATAGTCTTACAATTAAAACCAATAGAAGGTTTATTGCATTAAATTAAATTATGGAAAGACCAGATTTTTTTGCTTTAAAAAACGGAGAGAAAGTTAAGTTACCTTTTACAGATACAGAGTATCAAAGAAGAGTAGATAATTTAAGAGTTGTGATGAGTAAAAATAATCTAGATATGATTATTTTAACTTCAATGCATAACATTGCTTACTACACAGGTTTTATTTACTGTTCTTTTGGTAGACCGTATGGCTGCGTTATAACAAAAGATAAGATATCAACAATCTCAGCAAATATTGATGCTAGTCAACCATGGAGAAGATCCCACTGTGATAATGTAATTTTTACCGACTGGAAAAGAGATAATTTTTTAAAAGCTATTGTTTCGATTATTGGAAGGGATGAACCACCTAAAAATATTGGAATTGAAAATGACCATATAACCCTGGATGTTAAAGAAAAACTTACTTCAATTTTTACATTTTCAGTCTTCAGTGATGTATCAAAAGATTTAATGCAGCTTAGAATGATTAAATCTGCTGAAGAAATAGAAATTATTAAAAATGGTGCAAGAATTGCTGATCTTGGAGGTGAGGAGATAGTAAAGAACATTAAAGTTGGAGAAAGTGAGCTTGAAATTGCAATAGCTGGTAGAGATAAAATGGAGCGTGAAATTGCAAAAATGTATCCTGATGCAGAATACATGGATACTTGGGTTTGGTTTCAATCAGGATTAAATACAGATGGCGCACATAATCCAAAAACTAATAGAAAATTGAAATCAGGAGACATTCTTTCTTTAAATACTTTTCCTATGATTTCAGGATACTACACGGCTCTTGAGAGAACACTTTTTGTGGATAAGGTTGATGAAGCCTCTTTAAAAGCGTGGGAAGCAAATGTTAAGGTTCATAAAAGAGGATTAGAGTTAATTAAACCAGGTGTAAAATGTTCAACTATCTGTCATGAACTGAATGAACTCTTTGCTGAATTTGGTTACCTTCATTACCGAACATTTGGTTATGGTCATTCATTTGGTGTCCTATCTCATTTCTATGGAAGGGAAGCTGGATTAGAATTGCGTGAAGACATAGACACTGTCTTAGAAGAGAATATGGTTGTTTCTATGGAACCGATGATCATGATACCAGAAGGAAAACCAGGAGCTGGAGGGTATAGAGAGCATGATATCTTAGTTATAGGAAAAGATAATGTTGAAAATATTACTAAGTTTCCTTTTGGACCAGAACACAATATTATTAAATCATAATTTATGAGTGAAAAAAAAACTATAGTTAATAGCTGGAATGAGTGGGATCCTTTAAAACATGTAATTGTTGGCAAGGCTGATGGTACGTGTATTCCAGCACCAGAACCAGCTTTAGATGCAAAAGTTCCAGAAGACTCCGATATGCGTGGTCAGTTTGGACCAAGAACAAAAGATACGGTTGATAAAGCAAACCAGTTGTTAGATGATTTTTCTAACATGTTAGTCAAAAGAGGAATTAAAGTTGATAGACCTGACCCAGTAGATTTTAATAAAAAAACTTCAACACCAGATTGGGAAGCAGATACAATGTTTGGATGTATGCCACCTAGAGATGTTTTATTAACAGTTGGAAGTGAAATTTTAGAAGCAACGATGAGTTATAGGTGTAGATGGTTCGAGTACCTTTGTTACAGACCTTTATTAAAAAAATATTATGACGAAGATCCTAATATGAGACACGAAGCTGCACCTAAACCAAGATTGACAGATGCAGACTATAGAAAAGATTATTTATCTGATAAAATAGGAATTCAAAAAAGACTAGAATGGACTGAGGATAAATTTTTTGTAACTACTGAGGAAGAACCTTTATTTGATGCAGCAGATGTTTTAAGATTTGGTAAAGATCTAGTTGTACAACATGGTTTTACAACAAATTTAAAAGGAATTGATTGGCTTAAAAGACATTACAAAGATCATAGAGTACATGCAGTAAATTTTCCAGGCGACCCTTATCCAATTCATATTGATGCAACATTTACACCAATTAAAGAAGGTTTAATTATCAATAATCCCCAAAGAAAACTTCCAAAAGAACAAAGAAAATTATTTGAAAACAATGGGTGGGAAATTATTGATAGCGCACAACCAGCCCATAATGAACCACCACCATTATGTTATTCTTCAACTTGGCTTTCAATGAATGTTTTAGTATTGGATCCAAAAACAGTTTGTGTTGAAAAAAGTGAAGTATATCAAGCAGAACAATTAGATAAATTAGGAATGGAAGTAATACCAGTAGAGATGAGAGATGCTTATGCATTTGGTGGAGGTCTTCATTGTTGTACGGCAGATGTTTACCGTGAAGGAAAGTTAAAAGATTACTTTCCAAAACAATAATATTTATGTCATCTAAAATTAAAACAAAAAGAGAACGAGTAAAATTTGCTTCTGACAATGTAGCAGGTGCGTGTCCTGAAGTTTTAGATGCAATTATCAAAGCTAATGAAGGAGACAGTACTCCATATGGTAATGATGAGTGGTCAACAAACTTACAAAATAAGTTTTCTGAAATTTTTGAAAAAGATGTGATTGTTTATCCAACTGCATCAGGTACAGCAGCTAATGCTTTAGCTTTATCAGCAATGACACCAGTTTTTGGAAGTATTTATTGTCATAAACATTCACATATAAATACAGACGAATGTGGGGCTCCTGAATTTTACACAGGTGGTGCAAAGCTCGTGCCTTTAAATGGAATTAATGGAAAATTTACACCAGAAGAATTATCTGAAAATATTGGAGGTGTTGGTATCGTGCACCACACACAACCTTCTGTGGTAAGTATTACTCAATTATGTGAAACAGGTGAAGTTTATCAATTAGATGAAATTGCAGCCATATCTGAAACTACTCATAAACATAATTTAAAAATGCATATGGATGGAGCAAGATTTGCTAATGCCTTAGTATCTTTAGATGTAACTCCTGCTGAAATGACATGGAAGTCAGGGATAGATGTTTTATCTTTTGGTGCAACTAAAAATGGATGTATCGCAGCAGAAGCAATTATATTTTTTAAATCAGATTTGGTAGGTAATCTCCCATTCTTAATGAAAAGATCGGGACATCTACTTTCAAAAATGCGTTTTGTTTCAGCTCAATTAGAGGCTTATATTTCAAATGATATTTGGTTAAGAAATGCAAAACACGCAAATAAGATGGGAAAAAAATTAAGTGAAGGATTAAACTCAAATCCAAACATTGAATTATCTTACCCAACAGAAGCTAATGAAGTATTTGCTAAATTTCCAAAATCTATCATCGAGCACCTTAATTCAAAGGGTTATAAAATGAATCAAGAAGAGCTAGATGGTAAATCAGTTAGACTTGTTGCAGCTTGGAACACTAAAGAGAGTGATGTTGATCAACTTTTAGAAATAATTTCTCAGAAAAACTAACTAGGATTTTCTTTAAGAAACTCAATATATTTTAAGACTTCATCAAACTGTTCATCAGGAATATCTTTATAAGAGTTCCCAAACTTCTCTTTGACACATAATGCGACATGAGCGTAAGGGTTACGACCCTTAGGGTGATTAGGATGATCTGGCAGCTGACCCTGTAAATAATCACCAGCTTCCTGTATCATTTTCCACAGTTTACTTGCGTTTTCTTTGTTCATTAGTTCTCATTTCTTGTTTTATCCCAAAATCATCTAGTTTTTTGTCTAGTTGTCCCACATAATCCTATAACCCAGAACCACGATCCCTAAAAGTTTTTTCATTAATCTATAATCCCTGCTAAATTTTTAGCAGCTTTTTTTTTGGATCCTGCAGTTAAACCTTTGACATAGGCTGTTGCTATTCTTTCTGGATTTTTAATATTTCTTTTTTTAAATTTTTTTAATAAATCTTTGTAATTAGGTTTTCTAGGCATTACTTTGGAGCTTTTGTTGTTAGTATTTTTCTAGTTGTCTTACATAATTCTATAAAGTTTTTTTAGTTTTGTCGAATTGATATTATAGTCACTCACTGACTGAGATGATGTTTTGATATAATTAATGATAGCTCTTGTGCTGTTGCCTCTTGTCCTTGCTTGTTAAAGTGACAATCATCAAAACGCATACTCGAGCTCACAATTTTATCTGTATTAACGCCAAGAAAAACGCCATTAAGTTCATTGGCTAATTGATTTTGTGCTCTCGTAATGTTGTTAGGATAATTGCTTCCATTACAAAAACTTGCTATCGAAATAAATAAAGGTGCATCAATTCCTTGAGAATCAATTGTTCCTTTTAAGCTACGAAAAGAAGCAAAATATTGAGCTTGTTCAATACCCAACCCATAATCAGTTTCTCCTTGATGCCAAATGATATCTGTAATTATGTAGTCGGCGCTAAGAACTTTCAGCTGTTCAATTAGTCTTTGATTAAAAATTCCTTCTTCCTCCCAATACTCAATTGGTGAAGCGCCGATTCCTAAGGAGATAACAATAACTTGTTGATAGATTCCGTTATCCACTAAATTTTGGGCTGTTTTACTTGTCCACTCTCCATTTATTCCCGATGCACCAAGTAAAGGTGATTGAGCTTCAAAGCATTTACCATCGTACCAATTTATGACATTTGGTAGCTCTGAAGGTGAGTAACGATATTCACCACTATTAGCAGAATTGCTTTGGCCAACAGTAAGTATCACACCAAGAGTACTAGTTTGTTTTGGACAACTTACTTTTTGTTGAGTTGCATCAAAAATTGGTATTTTGGGAAATGTTAAAACAGAAGTGAAATGGTAACGTGAATCATTTGTAGATTTAATTTCATATTTATCAATTGTATTTTGTATCTTTGCATTTTTAAGCAACTCAAAAGGAAACCATTTAAATAAAACAACACAAAGGCCATACCCAAAGCTCAGAGTAACAATCATAATCAGAATTTTTGAAATTTTTTTCATGATAAAATCTTAACAAAAACTTTCAGAGAAAGTAGTTATTATTTTTCTTTACAAAAAATTAAAGAATTTTATGCACATGAAAGTTTTCCTAAACGATAATAATAAGTCATTTTCATTTATTTTTTTATTTCATGTTTGAGGGTTTTTTATCGAGTTCTTACTGTATAATTATTTTGACCCAATATAGACACTAAAAACTGCACTAATAAAGGATAATAAGCTATTTCAATACATGGTGACTTTGTTAACGTTAAATAACTATCGATAATGATTCGATAAATAACAATAAAAGGAGCAAAAATGAAAATATTACAAGGATTAACAGGAACAATAACTAGTTTAACTAATGTAGTTATTGCTTTGCTTGGTTTAGGTATCGTTGTTTCTCTACTTGGTGGAAATGTACCATTTGTAGGTGGAGTAGCAGAAAATATCATAAGCCTAGTTCAAGGTTTAGGTGATGCTGGAATAGTTGGCTTAATAGCTGCTATTATCATTCTTAACTTATATAAATAAATATAGTTAAAATTAGCACCATTTATTAGGTTGCTAATTAAACAAATAAAATCCCTAATCTAAACATGTTAGATTAGGGATTTTTTGATAGGAGAATTAATAATGAATAGTTGGATTTCAAAAATAACTTCGTATTTAAATAAATTTCTTGAACTTGGTGTTCTTTTATTAGGTGTATCTGTAATTGCTGAAATTTTATTTGGACCAAATGTGGGCTTTTTTGGTTCTCAGGTTACAAAAAATTTAATAAATCTACTTAATAGTTTAGGAGAACAAGGCATTGCAGCATTAATAATTGTTTTTGCAGTAATATTTGTTTATAGAAAATATTTAAAATAGTCATTTGTTTTTTGTAGATTAGAAGACTTTTTTTATTGTAGAAGCTATGAGCTATTTGATATCTTCAATAAATTATTGTCCTGTAAAATCTCTATCTTTTCAAAACATTAATTCTTGCGAGATTAGAAAAGATCTAGGAATCACGAATGATAGAATATTTGCTTTTTCAAGAATTATTAATTTTGAAAAAGCTCAATCAGTTGAGAAAAATCCAAATGAAAGAAACCTGAATAATTTTTTAACATTAAAAAACTCACCTATTTTAAATAAGTATAATTTCAGCTATAAAGATAACAAATTAACGTTAACACTTGATGGTAAGGAATTAATGTCAATATCACCAGATGAAATAGAACAAAGATCCTTACTAACAAATAAACTAGTAGATCTAGAAAAATCATTAAAAAAACCTATTTTATTATTAAAAAATAAGGAATTTCCTTTTTATGACACCTCACATTCGGATAAAGTTTTCAACTCCATATCTTTAATAAACCTTAATAGTATTAAAGATTTCGAGAAACAAATTAATGAAAAAGTAGAGTTTCAAAGATTTAGAGGAAATTTTTATACTGAAGGAATTGAGGCTTGGGAAGAGCATAATTGGATAGGAAAAACAATAAAAATTAATAATGTTTCTTTTAAAGTTGAAAGGAATATTCCACGTTGCGTTGCAATTAACTTGAAGCCAAAAACTGATGATAATAGATTAAATTTACTTCAATCATTAAAAAAAACCTACAATCATTTTAATATGGGTATTTACTTAAGAGCATTAAATGATGGTAAAGTAGAGATTGCGAATACAATAGAAATCAATCATTAAAAATTGATTTGCTTTTAAAATCAATAACAGTTTTTGACATCCATTACTTGATGCAAATTAAAGGCTATTTTTATTTTTAATTTCTTCTTTTTTAGGCTCTTCAATTGGTTCTGTTGATGGATTTAATTCCATACCGGTGGGTGTAATAGTTTGTGGCATAGCTGCAAATTGTGAATCTGGATTATCTTCCGTGTTTCTTATCTTCATTCTATGAATTGCAAAAATACCAATTAAAGAATGAAAAATTATTAGAAAAACAAAATAACCATTAGAACCTATTATGTTCATAAAGATCGAACATAAGAAGGGTCCACTTATAGCCCCTAATCCAAATGCAAATTGTAAACTAGCACCTGCTGCAACAAACTTTTCTTTTGCAATAAAGTCATTAGTGTGTGCAAAAATAATTGCAAACATTGGTAAACTACAAAAAGAAAATAAAATTAAAAATATATAAAACCATAATTTAGAAGTACCTAGTTCACCTGGTAAGTACATTTGTCTTGAGGCAAATATTGCACAAAGTGCAAAAAATGCAGCACCAAAAGTAGTATAAACAATAATCAATCTTCTATCAAATTTATCTGATAATTTTCCAATAGGAAATTGTGCTACAGCACCCGATATTGCTAATAAGAAAGTTACAACTGAAATTTCGAATATAGTGAAGTTCATTGATGCTGCGTAAACTGCAAGCAGAGAAAACAAAGCTGATTGAACGGTCCCATAAAAAATAGAACCTACCATTCCCAAAGGAGATGTTTTATATAGTTCTTTTAGGGTCATACCAGTAATTTTTTTAAATGTAGGTGCTTTTCTTTTAGTTAATAAAATTGGTATTAAAGAAAGAGACATAAATAAAGAAACTAAAATAAATGGTTGAAAATTTTCTGGTTTACTAAAGTTTAGAAAAAACATTCCAATTCCCATAGATCCATAAAGTACAATCATATAAATTGATAAAACACTTCCTCTATTTTTATTTGTTGCTCTATCATTAAGCCAACTTTCAGCAATTGTATAAATAGAAACCATGCTAATTCCCGTAACAACCCTAAGAATAAACCAAGTAAAAGGATGAACAAAAATTGAGTGGAATAAAATTACTACAGAGGCCATTGACGCAAAAGCTGCAAATACTCTTATATGACCTACTCTTAATATAAAACTTGGAATTGTTTTTGCACCAATAAAATATCCAGCATAATAACCAGACATCATGAAACCAGTTGCAATCAGACTAAAATCTTCCTGCACAGCTCTTACACCAAGTAATGATCCTTGGTATCCATGAGCCAACATTATGAAACTCATTCCTAAAAATAGTGCCCAAGAATTTTTTAAAATTTTATCCATAAAAATTGTTTAATTATTCGTCATTTATTCTCAAATAAAGACTTAATTGTGACTAGCTTAAGATTTTCTCAGCTTCAAAAACGAGTGTATAGCAATAGTTACAATTATAACCAAACCTCCTTGCAGAGCTTCTATGCTAGGCTGTTCTTTAATTATGAACCATACCCAGATTGGACCAATAATTGTTTCGAGTAAAAAAAATAGATTCACCTCTTCAGCAGGTATAAACCTTGGAGCAATTGTCACTAAGACAAAGGGAATAGCAACACACATAACACACATTAAGGGTATAAATATCAAGTCTTTTCCCACAAGGTCAAAACTTTCAACAAAGAACAATGCAAAAATAGCAACACAAAACTTACCTATAACAGCAGAAGGAACAAGATCTCTATCTTTTGCAAATCTAGCGATGACAGCATTACAGGCGAGACCAAAGGCAGTGATTAATCCAAAAATATCTCCATAGAAATTACCAAGCTCAATTGAATCATGAAAAATATATGCAACCGCAGCAAAAGTAACAATAATGGCTAACCAGGTTTTTTGATCTGGAATTTCTTTAAGAAATAAAGCACCTAAAATAGCAGAAAGCATTGGTGCCATAGCAATCATTACTAAAGTGTTAGCAACATTAGTATTTTGAATAGAAATTATAAATGTAATATTACAAATAGAAAAACTTAAAACATAAAATATACCAGGATAGCCTATAGCTAATATAGCTTTAAAAAAATTTTTTTTATAAAAAAATAAGAGACCAGCTAATGTAACTACAAAAGGGATAGCGCCTCTATAAAAAAGCATGCCCCATGTTTCAATATTTGATAATCTAATAAAAAGAGAGTCAGGCGTAATAAACATCACAGCTATAAAAGCTAATAATGAACCTTTTTGTTGTGAAGTTAAATTATTCAAGCTTTTAAACCTTTCCAAAATTTTTTTGCTAAGTTTATTTTGGACAAATCATAATAAGTTTTTAATCCAGTGGGAGATGTAATATTGATATCTCCATTTAATTTTTGATCTATAAAATCTATACCTGAAAAGTAAATGTCTTTTCTTTTAAGATCTTTTGCAATGATAGTAGAAATCTTATATTCAGTTTTTGTAAGTTTTGTTAGTGTAGGTTTTGCACCTTTGCTCATATTACTTAAGAAAGAACCTTTTTTTGGAACTCTAGATATTGCACCACATATTTTTCCATCAATTAAAAAAACTCTTTTATCACCATATTTAATGTTAGGTAAAAATTTTTGACACATAATATATCCATGTTTTTTAATAAAATTAATAACAAGTTTACTCTTAAATGAATTTTGTATTAAATGAATATCGTTACCACCATAGCCATGAATAGGTTTAATAATCATTTTTTTATTAGTTTTGTAAAATTTTTTTATTTCATTTAAGTCTTTAGTAAAAATTGTTCTGGGCATATATTTTTGATAGAATGATGAATATAATTTTTCCGAAATATTTCTTATTGAAGTTGGATTATTGACTATTTTTACTTTATTTTTTATTTTATCCAAAATGAAAGTAGTTGAAATATATTCTAAATTAAATGGCGGATCTTGTCGTATGAGTATGAATTTACAATTTAATAAATTTAGTTTTTGATATTTTAAAATTTTAAAAAATTTTTTATTTGTATAATTAAATTTAATAAAAAAACCCTTAGCAATAACTTTATCATTAATAATGGATAAGTTTTTAGGCTCATAATAAAATAGCTTATACTTGTTTTGCACTTCATTAGAAAGAAATACACTAGTATCACTTGCAGGATTAAGTTCTTTGGGGTGATTTCCCTGAATAGCTACAATCTTATTTGTCATATAAATCATTTAAATTTTCATTTTTAGAAAATTTAGCAACCATATGATCTGCGTTTGTTAGCTTATTATCAATTATTTTTTCTAAATGATTTAAATAGCTGGTTTCATTATAACCACCTTTGCTTATTATATCTCTATTTTGTAAACCTTTTTTTGAAATTTCCAAAAAAATTGAAGTCCAATAATATAGATCTTTTCCCATCAATTCAGTATTAAAGCCTTTTTTAGGTGCCTCGAGATATGCATTTATAATTTTATTTTTATCCCATTTAGAAATTAAATCAAAAGCTTCATCTAAATTTCCATATAAAATACCAGTATTAAAAGCAGGACCAGAACATAAGCATTCCCAACCACAAGCATCCATAGATCTTAATTCGATATATTTTTTAAGTCTATTCTCTGTGAAAATTGTACTTAAGTGAGTTGTTAAGTCATTTTCAGTAGGAATTTTATTTTCTAATTCGTCAATTTTACCATTCATAAAATCTGAAAATAAATATTTTTTCCCAGAAATATAATTTTTTCCTTTCTGAATAAATAGCATTGGAAAATTCATTGTAAATTCTGAATATTTTTCAAAATTCATATTATCAAAAAAAATTTCAGGCAAACCACCTCTTGATGTATTTTGCCAAACTTTAGACCTGTAAGAAAGATAGTTACTATTTTTTTTCTCGACTATCGAAGAATTTGCAAATAGTGCAATTGATATAGGTACAATTGAGTTAACAACTTTAAATTTTTTAATAAAGTCTTCTTCAGATTTATAGTCAACATTTAATTGTGTGCCACAGGTTCTATACATCATATCCAAGCTTAACTCTCCACCACTAGGCATATCTTTTGTCATTACTTCGTATCTTTGTTTTGGATTGTTAGGAACTTCTAAGATTTTAGATATTGGATCAAATCCTGCACTTACTATCTTTAAATTTAATTTTTTTATTATTTGTTTAAGTTCAAACAGATAATCTTGAGATTCAGAGCATGCTTCATGTATATTGTTTAACTGCGCGCCAGAAAGTTCAATTTGATTTCCAGGCTCTAAAGTAATGCTTTTCTCATCTTTCTTAAGACCAATAATATTTTTATTTTCTAAGATTGGTTTCCAGCCAAATTCATATAAGCCCTTGAACATTTTAAGAATTGTTTGATAATCAGCTCTTTTGTTCGTGTTTAAATCAAATAAAAATTTTTCATGTTCTATGCCAATTTTGAATTGTTCGGGAGTTCTTATTCCTGAATTAAAATAATTAATTATATGGTCTTTTGAAGCAATCATACTTTATATATAACTATTAAAATAAGATTTTAAAGTTATCAATTTTTATACGGCTTTCTAGAAAATACTTTCTTAACAATAGGCTCAAAATCTTTAAGTGTTAAACTTTTAAAATTTGGGTCAAATGAAGTTTGATCCCAATTTTCACAAAACATTAAAGTATCTTTATAATATTTGTGATCTTTATACTTGTCCCTTAAGTTTCTATCTTTCCCAAGATGATGTGCGTAATAGTACATTTGAAATTCACCATGCATTTTAACAATCCAATGAGTTTTTTCTGATACATAGGGTTTTAAAATAGACGCTGCATATTCGGCATGGTTTAATGGTGCCAACTCATCTCCAATGTCGTGTAACAATGCTGCAATAATCATTTCTTCGCTTGCTTTGTCATTAAAAGCTCTCGTAGCTGTTTGGAGAGAATGTTGTAGTCGAGTTATCTTGTAGCCTTCTAGAGTAGTGTTTAGTCCATCCATGAACTTTAATATGCGATCAGCCGTTCCATTAATGTATTTTTGTTCAAATTTATCTAAAAATAAATAATCTTCCTTAGAGCCGTTTTTCATTTGAGTAAATTTTACAGTGCTCATTTTAATTATTTGAAGCTGTACTTAATAAAGATAGTTGTGTTATCTTATCATCACCCAATTCATCTATAGGTTTAACAGGATAATCTCCAGTAAAATAGTGGTCTGTCAATTGAGGGTAAGCATTATTTCTATTTTCAAATCCCATTGCTTTATACAAACCTTCAATTGACAAAAAATCTAAAGTTTTTGCACCAATATATTCGCAGATTTGGTCATTAGTTTTATTAGCTGCTAATAGCTCTTTTTTTGTTGGTGTATCAACACCATAAAAATCAGGGTATCTTATTTCTGGACAAGCAATTTTTACATGAACCTCTTTAGCTCCAGCGTCATAAAGCATTTTAACAATTTTATGAGATGTGGTTCCTCTCACTAAAGAGTCATCTATTAAGATAATTTTTTTATCTTTGATAGCAGATTTATTAGCATTTAATTTTAACTTTACCCCCAAACTTCTTATTTTTTGACTTGGTTCAATAAATGTTCGGCCTACGTAATGATTTCTAATTAATCCTAATTCAAAATTTTTCCCCAAATATTGTGCAAATCCAAGTGCCGCAGCATTTCCAGAGTCAGGAACAGGAACTATGATGTCAGCATCAATTTTATTTTCTTTTGCAAGCTCTATTCCAAAATTTTTTCTATATTCGTAAGCAGATTTTCCACTTAATAAACTATCTGGTCTTGCGAAATAAATGTATTCAAAAACACAAGGCCTAGCTTTTCTGTAAGGAAAAGGTTTAAAACTTATTAACTTATTATTTTCAATTAACACAACTTCACCATTTTCAACATCCCTTACAAATTTAGCTCCAATAATATCTAGTGCACAAGTTTCAGAAGCAAAAACATAACTATCTTTTATTTTACCAATTACTAAAGGTCTAATTCCATAGGGGTCTCTTACACCTATTAAAGTATTTTGTGTAAGCATAACCAAGGCATAACCACCTTGGATTTGAAACAAAGCATCAATGACTTTGTCGATTGTTTTATTTCTTTTTGACTTTGCTATAAGTTGAACAATTGTTTCTGTATCAGATGTTGTATGAAAAATTGCACCATCCTGAACTAATTTATTTCGAAGTGTGATAGAATTAGTTAGGTTTCCATTATGAGCAACCCCAATACCACCAGCATTCGTATCTGCAAAAAAAGGTTGAATATTTCTTAAGGTATTTTCGCCAGTCGTACTGTATCTGTTATGTCCAATAGCATAATTACCAGATAAGTTTTTTAATACTTTTTCTTTATTAAAGTTATCACCAACTAAACCAAACCTTTTTTCTGAATGATATTTTTTACCATCAAAAGATACAATTCCACAGCCTTCTTGACCTCTATGTTGTAGAGCATGAAGACCTAAAGCGGTTAGTGCGGCAGCATCATTACTATTACTTATACCAAAAACACCACATTCTTCTTTGAGCTTTGGGCTATAGTTCTTCAATTTTTTCTTTAGAATTTTGATATTTTTTTTCATTTGGGAGTTCATTCATCAGATAATTACTACCTTTTTCTAAGGATGGAAAGGTGTATGATTTATCCATATTTATTGGCCATTTATTATAGTTATAGACAATATCTAAAGCTGAAAATATTAGAACACAAACTATATAACCCCTAACAAAACCAAAAAAGAATCCAAAAATTGAGTCAAGAGTACCTATGCCAGAATATTTAACAGCTTTACCAATGCCTTTGTTAATCATTAATATTACAAAAATAACTAAAATAAAAATTGCCAGACTAAGAGCCACATCCAAAACATACTCACTATCAATTATATTTTTAAAGTAAGGTTTAATTTTTGGAAATATAATAAGTGTTAAAATATAAGCTAATAACCACTTAGAAGCAGCAAGTAAACTTAAAACAAAACCTTTTCTATAACATTTGATTACAGATGAAGTTGTTATAACTAAAAAAAATAAATCTATAATAGAGGTTGCTTCATAAAAATTTATCAAAAAATCAAACATTAATTGATCTATTTACCAAACGGCTTAGTTATTAAAATAAGAGCAGGCAGTAAAGTTAATACCGAAATCATAGCTAACAACATTGCTATACCAGTAAAAACTCCAAAATAAATAGTTGGTATAAATTTAGAAAAAACTAAAATTGAAAAACCAAACACAATGGTTATGGATGTATTTAATATTGCAACACCAACTGTAGAATGACAAAGTTTTAACGTTTTATTGTAGTCTTTGTTCTTTATAAACTCTTCTTTAAATCTATAAATGTAGTGAATACTGTTATCCACAGCTATACCAATGGTGATTGCAGCAATGGTTATAGTCATCATATCCAAAGGTATTCCCAATAAACCAATAATTCCTAAAATAAAAAAAGCAGCAATAAAGTTTGGTAATAAACCAATTAAAGATAATTTGATGTTCTTAAATAAAATTATAAACATGCCAAAAATTCCAAACATAACCAATCCCAATGTAAGTATTTGAGATTTAAATAAGCTTTGAAGTAAATTGTTAAATAATATTAATACTCCAGCTAGTTTAAATTCATCTTTATTAAGCTTAAGTTTATTTTCGAGATCATAGTTAATTTGTTTAATTAAATCATCTCTTCTTAAGCCATCTTGAGAGTCTATAATTCTTAAGCTTATTCTGGCTTCGTTGTCTTTAATCGAAATATAAGGATCAATAATATCTTTTTTGATAATAGCTGGAATTTTAGAGTAAAGAACGCCCATTTCTAAAGTATCTAAAGGTTTATTGTTATTCAATTGAGTTGCTATCTCAATAATAGAATTAAAAGATAGAACTTTTCCTACAGGAGGTAAGCTTTCAAGATATATGTGAACTGCTTTAATTCTATCAACCTTATCTTTTGTAAACCAATATTTTTCATCGTTTATATTTTTATCTTCTCCCCAATCCTCAAACTCTTCATCCTCATTATTTTCAGTTTTTTTTTTGTTAGGAAATTTTAGAATAACCTCTAAAGGAGTGGTTCCACCTAATTTTTGATCTATAAGTTTCATTCCTTTATAAATTTCTGTATTTTTATTAAAATAATTAATAAAACTATTTTCTACTTCTAAACGGCTTATTCCAACTACACTTAAAATAATAATTAATATTGTAAAGGTGAAAACTATATTCTTATTATTAATTGAAATTTTAGAAAAAAAAGAGGTAATTTTAGAATCACTATCTTCTGTAATTTTTATGTTATTATTTGAAAAAAAACTTAAAAGAGTGGGAAGTAATGAAAAAGTGACTAAAAATGATGTAATTAATCCTAAAGTCATCATCCAACCAAAATCAATAATAGGTTTTATGCCACTAAAGATTAGAGATAGGAAAGCACATACGGTAGTTAATACAGTATAAAGAATAGGCCAAAACATTTTCCTAGTTGTCATTGAAATAATTTCAAAGTTTTTTAAATCTGTAAAATCATTTCTCAGTTGTAAAAAACGTGTACTCATGTGAATATTCATTGCCATTGTTAAGATTAACATCAGAGCAATAAAGTTGGATGATATTACTGTTACTTTCCATCCAAGAAGACCAAGTATTCCTGTCATTATTAAAACAGAGAAAAAACAACTACTAATTGGAATTATAATCCAGATTAATTTTTTAAAAACAAACCAAAGAGTAGCAATAATAAATAATAAGACCCCTATACCAAAAACAATAATATCACTTTTAATAAATGACATCATATCATCGGCAATCATAGGAATACCTCCCAAATATATTTTTCCTACATTATTATAAGATTTAATAATTTCTCTTATTTGAAGAATGTTTTTATGATTTTTTTTCTTTAAATTATTTTTATAATTATCTATCTCTTTTTTACTTTGACCCTGTAATTGTTTGATAGTTTCATCTTTTTTTATATAAACTATTATTCCACTTGTATTTCCATCTTCACTAATCACAAAATTTCTAAATATAGGACTATTTAAAATTTCATTGAAACCTCTTTCTTTATCAACATTCTGATCTTTCAATGTTGTGAAATTTTTTAATCTTTCCTGAAGTGGTGCTTCACTGTTGTTTAATAAAGGGATATCTAAAAGAGTGACGACATTATAAACCCAATCTAAGCTCTGAATCTTATACTTTAAACTTAATAAATTATTAATGGATGTATTTGAAATCATTCTTTCATTAGGAGTGTAAGTTAGAACTAGAAAATCTTTTGAACCATATCTTTCGGTTATTTCTCTTAAGTATTCTAGATCAGGGTCATCTTCTATTAAAAGAGTTTCAGATGAGGCATCCAACCTAAAATCTTTAGAAAAATATCCAAAACTCAATAATACAATTATTAATAATACAAAAATTGATTTAGGATTTTTGAGAACTATATTTTGATATAAATGAGGTAGCATTTAATGCTATTATATATTTGATATTAGTTAATTTGAGTATCTTTAAATTTAGTAAACATTGCCTCAAACTCTAGATCAATATTTCCTGTAGGGCCATGTCTTTGTTTTGCGATAATAATTTGAGCTAAATGAGCTATTTCACTCATCTTAGCTTGCCATTCAGCGTGTTCAACGGTTGCTGCTTGTGGTTCTTTTCTTTCTAAATAATAGGCCGCCCTATAAACAAACATAACAACATCTGCATCTTGCTCTATTGATCCCGATTCTCTTAGATCTGATAACTGAGGCTTGTGATCATCTCTTTGTTCAACAGCTCTAGATAATTGGGATAATGCGACTACGGGCACTTTTAATTCTTTGGCAATTGCTTTAAGGCCTTGAGTTATTTGTGAAATTTCTTGAACTCTACCATCTCTATTGTTTAGTGAGCCTGTCATTAATTGAATATAATCTACAACAATCATATCTAGTCCAAAGAGTCTTTTAATTCTTCTTGCCCTATTACTCATTGCCGCAATGCTGATTGCTGGAGTTTCATCTATATATAAGGGTAGTTCTGAGATATTTTTTGAAGTTTCTATGAATTTATCAAATTGTTCATCTGAAATTTTTCCTCTTCGAATGTCATTTGATTTAATTCTAGACTGTTCTGCAATAATTCTTGTAGATAATTGTTCTGATGACATTTCTAATGAAAAAAAAGCAATCGAAGATTTTTTTCCTTTTTCTAATAATTTTTGAGCTGCATGAAAAGCAATATTAGTTGCCAAGGCTGTTTTACCCATAGAAGGACGACCTGCAATAATAATTAAATCAGAATTATGAAGCCCACCTAGTCTATCATCCAAATCTCTTAAACCAGTTGGAACACCAACTAAACCTTCTTCATTTTTATATGCAGCCGAAGCCATTTCAATAGTTTGTTTCATTGCTTCATCAAATTTTACTAAAGATGAATTAAACGAACCTTTTTCAGCAAGGTCAAATAATAATCTTTCAGAATTTTCAATTATAGTTTGCCCGTTTGTGTCTAAGTCATTTAGTTTGGCTGAATCAATCGTATTTTCAGATATTTTAATTAACTCACGTCTTACAAACATATCGTAAATTATTCTTGAATATTCAATTGCCTGTCTAGATGAAGTAGAAAATTTTGTAATTTTAACTAAGTACTCGGGAACATTTAAATCGTCTTTTTCATTTTCAAAATAGTTTTTTAAGGTAATAGGATTTGCAAGCATTCCTTTATATACAAGGCTTTCAATCGCAGAAAAAATTTTTTGATGCATTGGATCGTAGAAATTTAAATTTGATATTATCGTATTTATTTCATCAAATATTTCATTTGAAACTAATATAGATCCAATAACAGATTGTTCTGCTTCAATATTATTAGGTAATTCTTTAAATGTATCTTTGACTAAGCTTAGGTTATTTTCCATTTTAAAATCTTATAGGAAAAAGATTTAAAAAGAATAATAAAATCTTGCTGGGGAAAAAATTGTATAATTATTGAATAGTTTCTGCTGCAACTACATTGATAGTAATTACCGAATCTATCTCTGAGTGTAAAATAATTTTAACTTTAAATTTACCAAGTGATTTAATTTCATTTAAAGGTTGTATAAGAGAAGGTTTAATCTCTAATTTTTCAGTTATGAATATCAATTTGGCGATTTCAGTTGGCTTAACAGAGCCATAAAGTTCCTTGTTTTCAGTACTTAGCTTTTCTACTAAATATTCTTTACCATTAATTTGTTCAGATAATTTTTTTGCTTCTTTCTTCTTTTCAGCATCTTTTTTTCCTAAATCAGTTTTAATTTTTTCAACTTCAGCAATATTTTCTTTTGAAGCGTAAAGTGCTTTTTTGTTTGAGATTAAATAATTTCTAGCAAATCCTCTTTTAACATCAATGATTTCTCCAATTGATCCAATACTCCTTAAATTTTCTAAAAGTATAACTTTCATCTAAATTAAGGCTAAGTTTCTAGCTCTTTTAATTGATAAAGAGAGCTCTCTTTGTTTTTTTTGGCAAACATTTGTAATTCTTGAAGGTAAAATCTTACCATTTTCAGACATGTACTTTTTAAGTAATCTAATATTTTTATAATCCACAATAGGTGCTTCTTTAATTGATAAAGGGCACGATTTGCCAAATTTATATTTATTGGGTTGGAAAATACTTAATTTAGCGAAGTTGCTTTGTTTGCCTTTTTTATTATCACTTCTTTTTTTAGAGGGCATAATTAATTTCTTTTATATTCTTTTTTTTCATAATCATCTTTTTTTGAAAAATACTTAGCTTCTAGATCAAATTTTTTAACTTTTACCGTTAGATATCTTAAGAGATTTTTATCTAAGATTTCATTTTTCTCTAGCTGTTCTATAATTTTTCCAGGTCCTTTGATTTTAAAATGAATATAGCTACCTTTTGTATTTTTTTTGATTGCGTATGATAAGTTCAATAATCCCCAGTTTTCAGTTTGAACTATTTCTCCATCATTTTTTTCAACTATCTTTGAATATTTTTCAGTTAATTGTGTTATTTGGGCGGGACTAGTATCTTGCCTCGCTACAATTGTATGTTCGTATAAATTCATATTTGTTCTTTAATAAAAAGTGAGGATATACTATTATAATCCTTTAATTACAACACTTAAAACAATAATAAAATTTAGATATTTAAATGTTTTCCGTTATTTTTCCAGGCCAAGGCTCGCAATTAGTAGGTATGGGTAAAGAGTTATATCAAAAATATACATTAATTCAAAATTTATTCAAAGAAGCAGATGAAACTCTTGAATTTTCATTATCTAAGTTAATTTTAGAGGGTCCCAGAGAAGAATTGGACTTAACTGAAAATACACAACCAGCTATATTTCTTTTAAGTTACTCAATATTTAAGTTAATTAAAGAAGAATTTAATATTGATTTAAATAAAGCAAGTTGGTTTGCTGGACACTCACTTGGAGAATATTCTGCCTTAGCTTCTGCTGGGTGTTTATCTTTTTCAGATACTTTAAAGATTTTAAAAATTAGAGGTAAAGCTATGCAAAGTGCCGTCCCAAGAGGAGAGGGTGGAATGGTAGCTGTATTAGGTTCCCACATAGATATTATAGAAGAGATCCTTGTAGAAAACTTAGAAAAATATAAATGCTATATTGCAAATGATAACTCAGAAGGGCAAATAGTTTTAAGTGGTAAAAACTTAGATTTAGAAAAAATGATGACAGATTTAAAGTCAAAAAATATTAAAAATATTAAATTACCAGTAAGTGCGCCATTTCACTGCCCATTAATGAATAAAGCAACAAGCATAATGAATAAAGAAATTTATAAATTAAATTTTGAAGAACCTAAGAACATACTTATTTCCAATGTAACTGGAAAAGAAATATTTAATGCGAAAGAATTAAAAGATTTATTAGTTAAACAAATCGAATGCAAGGTTTGTTGGAGAGAAAGTGTTTTATTGATGATTAATAAAGGAGTTAGTCAATTTATTGAAATTGGACCAGGTAAGGTTTTATCAAGTTTAATTAAAAGAATTGATAAAAATGTCAAAGTTAGTGCAATAAATACTGAAGAGGATATAAAGTTAATTAATATAGATGAATAGTTTAAAAAATAAAAATATTATAGTTACAGGTGCTTCAGGAGGTATTGGAAATTCAATAGTTGAAAAACTTCATGATAATGGTGCCAACATTCTAGCTACAGGAACAAGGATTGAGAAACTAAAAGAATTAAAGGAAAAATTTAAAAGTATTAATATATTAAAATTTGATATTTCTCAGCATGAAAAAATTGAAGAATTTATAAATAATGCTACCGCTGAATTAGGTGGATCACTTGATGGTATAGTCAATAATGCTGGAATTACAAAAGATAATTTAGCAATTAGAATGAGCTTAGAAGAATGGACAAAAGTTTTAGATATAAATTTAACATCAACATTTTTAATGAGCAAATACTCAATTAAAAAAATGCTTAAAAATAAATCTGGAAAAATCATTAATATTACATCTGTGGTTGGACACACTGGTAATGTTGGTCAAGCAAATTACACAGCATCAAAAGCAGGAATTATTGCAATGTCTAAAAGTTTAGCAATAGAATATGCAAAAAAAAATATTAATGTTAACTGTATATCCCCAGGATTTATCAGCACTGCAATGACAGACCAGATAGATGAAAAGATTAAGGAAACTATTATAGCCAAAATTCCCTCTAACAGACTAGGTAAACCTGAAGATATAGCCAATGTAGTTGTTTTTCTAAGTTCAAATGGATCGGATTATATTAATGGAGAAACTATTCATGTTAATGGAGGCATGTATTTGGGTTGACAAAGCTACTTATTAATCTATTAACGAATTATATTAACAAAGGAACAATATGTCAGAAGATATTTCAAGCAAAGTTAAGAAAATAGTTGCAGACCATTTAGGTATTGATGAAGCTAAAGTACAGGAAGAATCAAGTTTTATTGATGATCTTGGTGCTGATAGTTTAGATACTGTTGAATTAGTAATGGCTTTTGAAGAAGAGTTTGGAACAGAGATTTCAGATAGTCAAGCTGAAAAAATTCTAACAGTAGGTGATGCAGTAAAGTTTATTGAAGGTAAAGGTAATTAAGCTTAATTAAATGTCCATTAAAAAAGATGGGATAATGGTAATTTTATCATCCCCATCTGGGGCAGGTAAAACCACATTAGTAAATTTATTATCAAAAAATAAAAATTTTAATATATCAATATCTCACACAACACGAAAACCTCGTATTAATGAAATTCAAGATAAAGATTATTATTTTGTTGATAGTGAAAAATTTAATAAACTAATCAAAAATGATGAATTTTTAGAATACGCAAAAGTTTTTAATCACTTTTATGGAACAACAAGAACTCCTGTTATAGAAAAATTAGAAAAAGGTGAAAATGTAATTTTTGATATAGATTGGCAAGGAGCTGATCAAATCAAAAACAAAAGATTAAATTATAAATTAATTACTTTTTTTGTTCTCCCCCCAAGTAAAAATGTTTTGTTTAATAGATTGTCAAATAGAGACATGAAAGATAAATTAATAGTTGAAGAGAGAATGAAAGAATTTAGCAGAGATGTATTACATTGGATTAATTATGATTACGTGGTTATTAATGATGACCTTGATGAATGTTATTCAAAAATTAACAGTTTAATTGAAGCAGAAATTAATAATGGGTCAAAAGATTATGATAAAGAATTTATAAGAAGACATGTTGATATCTTAACTTGTTAAATTTTCATATTCTTTTGTTAGCTTAAGATAGATTTCAGGGCTTAAATTTTGTGGTCTTAGGTTTAAATTAATATCAAATTTTTTAGAAATTTCTTTTGCATTTTTAAATATTTGATTAAATGGTTTTTTTATCATTTTTCTTCTTTGGCTAAAAAAAATTCTAGTAATCATTTCAAGATTGCTCGGATTAATTAATTCATAAAAATTTTCTTTGGGAGTAAAGACTAGCAATGAACTATCTATTTTTGGCCTAGGTGAAAAACTTTCTGGTTTTATATCTATAATTTTTTTTATATTTAGTTTCCAATTTGATAATATTGATAATCTGCCATAATTTGATGTATTAGATTTAGCGATAATTCTATCGGCAACTTCTTTTTGAAACATTAAAACCAATTCATTAAACCAAATTTTTTTATCTAAATTTATTATCCATTTAGATAGAATTTCTGTAGAAATATTATATGGAAGGTTTCCAAATACTGTTAATTTTTCTTTTGATATTTTATCTGCTGATACCTTTAAAACATCATCATTAATAATATCAATTTCATTATTAAATTTTTCACTTAATAGAGATGATAGTTCATCATCTTTTTCAATGACATACATTTTTTTAGGTAATTTTCTTAAAATATGAGCTGTTAAGTTGCCACTACCAGGACCTATTTCTAAAATTTCTTTGTCTTTTATTTCTACTGTATTTATTATTTGGTTAAGTATATTTTGATCTATTAAAAAGTTTTGTCCTAAACTTTTTTTAGCTTTAAAATACACTTATTTATCCAAAAATTTTAAAGCTTGAATTAAGCTATTAGGGTTAGATAAGTTTTTACCTAGCATAGCCACATTTGGACCATGGTCTGGAGAAATTCTATGAAATGGCAAACCTAAAGTTATATTTATAGCATCAAAGCCCATAATTGTTTTTATTGGAGTTAGCACTTGATCATGATACATGCCAATTATTACATCAAATTTTTTTGATTGATCTTTCATAAATATTGTATCTGCAGCAAAAGGACCATTAACTTTATATCCATTTTTTATTAGATATTTAATTGCAGGTTTTATTATTTTATCCTCTTCACTTGATTTATAATTACTTTCACAATGGGGATTAAGTCCTGTAATTGCAATTTGAGGATTTTTATTGAATTTTTTTTTATAAAATTGCTTAATTAATTTAACGTGGTTAATTATTTTTTTTTTAGTTATATGTTTATGAACTTCTTTAAGTGGAATATGCGTAGTTACAGGACTTACAGATAATTTTTTATTATAAATTAACATAGCAACCTTATTATTCTTGTTAATTTTATTGGACAAAAACTCTGTAATACCTAAAAATTTTCCTCTTAGAAAATTTCTTTTTGAAATAGGCCCATTTATTAGTCCTTTACAATTATTTTTTTTTAAAATTTCCAGACCTATTTTAAAAGAAGTATCTATATATGAGTTTGATTTATCAGAAATCTTACCAAAAATATTTTTAAAATTAAAATTTACATTAATTAAATTTATATATTTGTTATCAAGTTTATTAAAATTTACTTGATTTTTATCGATCAAATTAATTTTAAAATTGAAATTCAATTTTTTCATTTGTAAAATAAGCAACCTATGTGATGCAATCAAAATAATTGGACATTTAAATTTATTACTTTTTTTACTTTTAAAAAAAATTTCTAAAAAAACACTATAAGGTTCACCAGCAACAACTATTATGGGTTTATAATTCATTAATTATAGTATTAATTTTTACTTTATCATAATAAATTTTTGAAAATTGTTTTAGTTGTCTATTTCTTTCATAGGTAATCATTTTTTCTAATTCTTTTTTTTCATCAATTTTAATTTTTTCTTCTTTAACTTCATCAAGGTTTAGTATTAAAAATTTATTTCCTATTTGAATTGGTTGTGTATGTTTTCCAATAGTTAAATCCTCTAAAGTAATTAATATTTTCTTTGAAAGATTTTTTTCCTGCACCCAGGATAGATCTCCACCAAACTTGGCACTTGAAGCAATACTGTAAATATTTGCTGAATTTTTAAAACCAATTTCCTTAATACTGTTTTCAATAATTTTAAATGTATCATTTAAAGTTATATTTTTTTTTTCAAAAACTATTTCTGATAATCGATAACTTTTGCTGTATTCAGATTTTTTTTGTATTTGTATTTTTTTTTTTAAATCTTTAATATTTATCTGAACTTGATTATTATATTTATCGTATATTAATCTATTCCAACTTGTTTCAATATTTATTTTTTCCTTAACTTCATTAAGAGTTAAATCGTAATTATTTAAATATTTTTTAAATTCTTGTTCATTATTTAAATTTAATTTTACATAGAAGTCTCTAATAACAACATCTAACATTTTATTATCTTTTTTTAGATACATATATTTTAAAAGCTCAATTTTTTTGACAGTTTCTCTTACTAATGATCCTTCTGCTATTTTTAGAATTGTCTTATCATCCAAGTTTTTTAACTGGCTACTTAGTGCAAGTAAATACACAGATTCATTTTTTATATCCACATTTGTTAAAATTTGATTTTCTATTTTATAAGTTAAAAAAATATTATTATCAGAATATACTTTTATATTTAATACCAATAAAAAAATTACAAATCCTAATATTTTTTTCTTCATTTTTGTCTTAGATTAGGACTAGTTGTTTCACCAAAAGGTATAATTGTTAATTTAAGAAAAATATTTTCATCTGGTTTCAAATCTTTGTCACTATAATAATTTTTATTATATTCTATAGCAGCTGTTAAACAATCATTTGTATACTGATATATTAAATTATAAAACTCTGTAAATTTAGTTTTTTTATTTTCTCTTATTTCAAATTGAAATTTATTTGAGTCATTTACTAAGTAAGCTGTTTTGTTAGATAAGTAACTTTTATTTGTCGTTGCATTATTTTCGTTAAGATATTCAAAAGTAGTTATAAAATTATTTACTTTAATTTCTGAACTTAGCAATTCATAATTTTTATTATCTAAATTATTATCAATAGAAAAATTATAATTAACTTTTAAAATATCAGTTGGATTAAAATCTAAACCACCCACGATATCTGAGGTTTTATTCCCTAAAGAACTATTTCTTGGTAAGTTTTTATCTTCTTCAAGTCTAAGAATATTTGCAATTTTAACACCAAATAAATCTTTTTCTGAAGTTTTACCTGTTTTTAAAAATTCAATACCATAGGTTAACGAGGCACCACCTTCTACAGTGTCATTTGAGCTTAATCTATTCATGCTAAAAATATTATTTATATCAATTCTTCTATCTTCAGTTCTCATATTTTTAGTATTATTTGGGCTATATTTTAAAGATAACTTTGGTTTTAATATATCATTGTAATTAACACCCTCTTTTTTTAAAGGATAAGTAGAGTTGTATTCGACTATAGACAGTAGATCATGATCTCTTGAGTTTTTAAACTTTGTAGAATTAGTAGAGTTAGAATTAACATTTTTTAATAAAAGATTATAATTATTTTTAAAGCCGTTTTCTGTAAAATTTGGATTTGAATTAAAGATAAAATCATTAATCATAATTTTTTCATATACGTTTGTGTTATAATTTTTAAAAAATCCTGAAGAGGCAACTGAGAATTCTCCACTTAATTTTGTAGAGTTTTTATATCTTTTTACTAAATCATAGCTTGGATAAATAAATTCATATTTATCGTTATTTTTTTCTTCACTTAAATTCTCATAAACTTCAAAATTTGTGTTGAAGGATAAATCCTCTCTATAAGCACTAATTCCTAAAGATGATGTGAGTGAGTTTATTTCATCTATCATAGGTGATTTTAGTTTATAGGTTTTTAAGTAAGTGCTATTTGAAGTTTGCTGCAATTGTAAACTTAAATTACTTTCATCAAAATTATTAAAATCTAATTTTTGAGTAGTTTTGGAAAAGAAATGACTTTTGCTAGGGGCTTTATTATTTTTTTCAGTAACAAAACTAAAATCTAAAATATTATTATTTTTGGGAGTAATAGACCTGAATTCAGATTGTATTAAAACTTTTTCATTTTTATAAAATCTTGGTTTTAGTGTAAAATCTTTACTCTCAGATATTACCATATAATAAGGAACATTAAGTGAAGCACCTAGACTATTTGAATCTTGAAATGTTGGCATTAAAAAACCTGATTGTCTTTTAACAGTAGGATCTGGGTGAAAAAACCTAGGAAAATAAAATACCGGTTTGTTATAAAGTTTTAACCAAGCACTTTTATAATAGATAGTTTTTTTTTTCTTATCATGCTTTATTTCTTTTGCAGAAAATTGCCATGGAGGACAGTCATTATTTCTTTTGCAGGTTGTAAAGACTCCTTTTGCAACCAGTGTCTCATTTTTACTAATAGAAATGGTTTTGCCTTTCAGCCTTGGTTCATTTTCTTTTTTAAAAGATTTATTGTTAAAATCAATGGATATGTCTTTACCTATTAATTTTTTGGATATTAAATTTAAATAAGCTTTTTCAATTTGTAATATATTTTTTTCAAAATCTGCAAACTTTGCATTATTTAATTTAACTATATTATCACTCAAGGTATATGTAAAACTTTCTACTAAAAAATAATTTTTTTCATTATCCTCAATACTTGATTTTGTTTGTGATTTAATTATTTTTTTATCAATATAATAAAAAATATTTTGAGATTTAATTAAAGTTTTCTTAACCAAGTCTTGAATCACAACATCACCAACTGCATTCAAAACAGATGTATTCGCGTTGTATATAAATTTATTTGCATTTATTTGAAGATTTTCTTTTGTTACTGTAGTTACACCATCTTCAGCATTCAATATGGATAATTTTTTATTGTATTCAAATTTTTTTGCAACAATACTAATATTATCTTTAGTCGATGTAGCGGTGCCATTGGTTGTTTTTATAATATTCCCATTATCTAAAATTTTAATTTCAGAAGTATCAAATATAAAATCATTACTAAATACATGATTAAAATTTAATAGAAAAAAAATTATTATTGATAAGTAAATTATAAATTTATTTTTCATTAATTCTAACCAATCCAATTAATATAAAAATTGTTAATATAAAAAAAGGTAACCATATAGATGCTAAAACTGGAATTTTCCCAGTTATACCCAATAAATTGAATAAATAGTAAAAATAATAAATTAATACAGATAAAAATATACCTAAAATAATATGAAATATAATAGGTTTATTGCGCTTTACGTTAAGCATTATTATTGAAGCAAACAAAGTCATTAATGTTAAATATACAGGAAATGACAAAAGTCCACTGAGTTGTGATTCAATTTCATTAGTGGAATAACCCAATGATTTATAGTCTTTTTTAAGTCTTATTAACTCCAATATGTTAAGAGAAGATAAATTTTTGAATAATCTATTGATTTTTCTGTGATCAAAATGAGTTTTTATATTCAAATTTTTTTCTAATTTAGTATTTGTATTATTTTTTGAAACAATAGGATTGAAAATTACCCATTCAAAATTTGATATATTTACTTCAGGAGATTTTATTATTTGAATTAGTTCAAATTCATTATCAAATTCATTTATAGTAACATTTTTTATTATATAACCTTCAATAACTGAAGCATTTATAATATATATTTTTTCGTCAATCTCGTCTTTAATCCATAAGCCGTTGTTAGTAAAAACAGCTAAATATTTATTATCACTTGAATAACCATTCTTTAAATCAAAGTAAAAAAATTGTAGTTTTGAAGAAAAATGATAGAAAAAAGAAATTAATATAAATCCTAGTGTTAAAGATGTAAAAAATAATAATCTAATTATCTTAAAATTATTTAAACCATAAACTTTGAGTGCCTCAAGTTCATTTTTATCAATTAATTCTATAAAAAAAAATTGTGTAGAAATTAAAAAAATAAAAGGAAAAATTTCAAAGAGTGTTGACGGTGTATTAAGAGCTGTTAATAAGAACGGAATAAACAAACTTATTTCTAATTTCTTAAAAAAAGAAATTTCATCAAAAATAGTTAAAATAAAAACCAAGCATAAAAAAATTGAAGAAATAGTAAGTATTTTTTTAAGGTATAATTTAATTAAATAAGTTTCGTAAGTTTTTAACATATTTAAAATTTATTATTAAATTTTTTAATTAAAGAAAAATAAACTGTAAAAAAAGAAAAAATTGGAAAAAGAATAAAAAATAATGTGCCAAATTTATTATATGTTGAATACCTTAGTGAGATTTCTGAAATTATAATAATAAAGAAAATTATAGCAAATAAGTAAAACTTAAATTTGTTATAATTGCCACTTTCTTTTGAAGTAAAAATAAGCAAACATGACATTAAGGCTATTAATGGAAAGTAAATTGGCTTAAGAAATCTTTTGAATAATTCCTGTTTAATAGAATCTATTGTAGCAGGATCACAATTAATTTTTTTTTGACCATCAAATTCATCTAATTTTTTTTTAGCATTATAATATATACATTTTATTAAATGATGATTTTGTGCTTCTTGAATTTTTGGAAATGTTGTAGTTTTAGTAATATATTTTGACAAATCAAAGTCTATCTTATCAAATTTGAAATTTGTAATTTTGTTATTATTTATGTTAAGCATTTTTCCATCATACAATTCAAAATATCTATTATTGTCATTGCTAATTAAAACACCTTTCTTTGCATAAATCATTTGAGACTTAGCATTGTTAGTAAAGGAATCATTTAAAAAAATATTTTTATAATTTCCAAGTTCGTCTTTTGATTCTATAAAAACAGTAAGATTAGTTACCACATCTATAAATTTACCCTCCTTCATTAATGAGGGAAGAAAATCTATATTTGAATTCCTTAAATATGTCCTAGCTTCATTTTGACCTAGTGGAGAAATATAAGAACCTAGAAATATTTGAAATAATGTAACGACAATTGAATATAAAATAATGACATTTATAAAATGAATTTTATTAATACCATTTGACCAGAATATAATTAATTCATTTTTAATCTCATATTGATTAATCTGATAAAATAATGAAATAAAAAAAATAAAAGGTAAAATTCTATGAATAATTTTCGGATAATTGAAAAAACTATATGAAAAATAAACGAACAAACTGTGTCCATCCTCCGTCACAAAATCTAAAAACCCCACTGCCTGAATGACCCATACAATCAAGCTAATAGACAAACAAATAATGATAAAAAATTTTAAAGTATCTTTTATAAATTTTTTAAATACTAATTTTTTCATTGAAATATATTCATTTTGTACATATATAGCATCGAACACGTATAGAGTGTATTTAAAAATTTATGTCTATTCAAATTAATTATAAAAATAATGGCTTGAAAAAACCCTCAAACAATCTTGTTTTGTTTGTTGAGGAAAATTTCAATATTAGTGCTTTAAAAAAACATATTTCCAATGCAGAATTTTCTTACATAAAAGACTTATTAAAAAATAGCGATTTAAAAAAGAATCTACTTTTTTTTAAAGTTAATTCTAAAAAAACAATATTTTTGATATCTATTAAAAAAAATCTAGAAACTTCTGATATAGAAAGCTTAGGAGCAGAATTTCATGGTTATATAAATTATAATAAAAAAAGTGAGTATTTTGTAAACTCGGATAGCATAAGCAGCAAATCCGAAAATTTTCTAGGTTATTTTTTGCATGGATTAAAATTAAAATCCTATGAATTTAATATCTATAAATCAAAAAGTGATAAAAAAACTATTTTAATAAATGTAATTGGAAGCAAAAATAAAGTAACTGCTCAGAATGAATTAAGGTTCAAGGCGATAGAGAAAGGAACTTTTTTTGCAAGAGATCTTGTTTCTGAGCCACCTAATGTTCTTAATCCAAAAGAATATACAAACAGACTTTTAAAATTAAGAAAATTAGGAATTAAGGTTACCGTTTATAATGAGTCCCAAATGAAAAAGTTAGGAATGCATTCTTTGTTAGGAGTTGGAAGAGGCAGTGTAAATGAATCGTTTCTTGTTACACTTGAATGGAATGGAAATAAAAAAGATAAAAAAGCACCTTTATCTTTTGTAGGAAAGGGTGTTTGTTTTGATACTGGTGGTATTTCTTTAAAGCCAGCAAAATTTATGGAAGAAATGAAATATGATATGGCTGGTTCAGCTGTTGTAGCTGGATTAATACAAACTTTAGCGACCAGAAAAGCAAAAGTAAACGCAGTTGGTGTGGTTGGTTTGGTTGAAAATATGCCAGGTGGAAATGCTCAAAGACCAGGAGATATAGTTAAAGCTTATAATGGCAAAACTATTGAAGTTTTAAATACAGATGCTGAAGGTAGATTAGTATTAGCAGACGCTTTAAGTTTTACAGATGCAAAATTTAAACCAAGATTTATGATAGATCTTGCAACCTTAACAGGTGCAATAATAATGGCATTAGGAGAAGAATATGCTGGTTTATTTTCCAATAATGATGAGTTATCAAATAGATTGTTTAAAGTAGGTAAAAAAGTTAAAGAAAAGGTTTGGAGATTACCATTACATGAAAATTATGATAAATTAATTAATTCTCCAATTGCAGATATTCAAAATATAAACTACTCAGGTGGAGCAGGATCAATTACTGCCGCACAATTTTTACAAAGATTTGTATCAAGTAAAACACCTTGGGCACATTTAGATATAGCTGGTATGGCTTTTTCTAAAAAAGCAGCAAATTTAAATCCAGGTGGGGCTACTGGCTTTGGTGTAAGATTATTGAATCAACTAATAGAGGAACATTATGAGTAATATAGAACAGACATTATCAATTATAAAACCAGACGCTGTAGAGAGAAATTTAGATAATGAAATTAAAGAAATGTTTAAAAACAAGGGATTTCACATTATCAAGGATAAAAAAATTCAAATAGCAAAACCTGAAGCAGAACAATTTTATAAAGTACATGAAACAAAACCTTTTTATAATGATTTATGCGCATATTTATCATCAGGACCAATTGTAGTAATGGTCCTTGAAAAAGAAAATGCAGTACTAGATAATAGAGAATTAATGGGAGCAACTAAACCAGAAGATGCTGCAGAAGGAACTATAAGAAAAAAATATGGAATTTCTATTGATAAAAACTCAGTTCATGGTTCTGATAGTGTTGCAAATGCAAAAATAGAAATTGATTTCTTTTTTAAAGACTAATTAAAAATTTTCATAATAGCAGCAGGGTAAAATTTATGTTCTTGTTTAAGAACTTTTTTTGCTAAAGAAGTCAGATTATCATTAGCTGATACCTTAACTTTTTTTTGCATAATTATTTTTCCTGAATCTATTTTTGTAGTTACATAATGTATTGTACAGCCTACAAATTTTTCTTTGTTAGTAAGGGCTCTTTGATGTGTATGTAGGCCTTTATATTTTGGTAAAAGAGAAGGATGGATATTAATTATTTTACCATCGAATTTTCTTATAAAATTATTAGATAAAATTTTCATAAAACCAGCCAAACAAATAAACTTTATCTTATCTTTTTTAAGTATTGTTAAAATATCTTTTTCAGCATTTTTAATGTTTTGAAAATTAAATATCTTTTTTTTAATGTTAAATTGATCTGCATATTTTAAACCTTTTGCTTTATGGGTATTGGAAACAACTAAATTTATTGAAATAGGAGTTTTTTTTATTTTAGAAAATTTAATAAGATTTTTAAAATTACTACCAGTTCCTGAAATAAAAACAGCAGTTTTTATTTTTTTAATGCCAATTAATTTTTCCATTAAGTTTAATTTTATTTTTTCCTGAAGTTATTCTACCAATAACATATGGTTTATATTCTTTAGTAAAGAATTTTATAATTTTGTTTAAATTTTTAGGTTTAATTATTAAACAAAAACCAACGCCACAATTAAATGTTTTTAACATCTCTTTATCATCTATATCATTTTTTTTTAACCATTTAAAAATTTTTTTAGTTTTAATTTTATCTAAATCAATATCTGCAACTAATCTATCTGGAATCACTCTTTTAATATTATCTGCTAGTCCACCACCCGTGATATTAGCACATCCACTTATAAGATTATTATCAATTAAATTTAAAATTTCTTTTACATAAATTTTTGTAGGTCTTAATAATTCTTTTTTTAAAAATTTATTATTTTTTAAATTAATTTTTTTTTTTTTTAAAATATATCTTACCAAGGAGTAACCATTTGAATGAACACCATTTGAGGGTACAGCTAGAACTAAGTCATTCTTTTTAATATTTCTTTTATCTAAAATATCTTTTTCATCTACTGTACCCACAGCAAAACCAGCTATATCAAATTTATTTTTTGCATAGGTACCAGGCATTTCTGCGGTTTCTCCACCAACCAGTTCACAGTTAGAAATTTTACAACCTTTTATTATCCCTTTAATAATGGATTTTAGTTTTTTTATGTCAATTTTATTAATTGAAATATAATCTAGAAATAATAATGGCTTAGCTCCTTGCACAATTAGATCATTTACACTCATAGCCACTAAATCAATTCCAATAGTATCAAATTTATTGAGTGTATTTGCTATTTCTATTTTTGTGCCAACACCATCTGTACAAGCTACAATTTTTGGTTTTTTTAAATTTTTGGGTATACTGGATATTGATCCAAAACCCCCAATAGGACTAAACTTTTTTTTGCCTTTATCTTTTGATGAAATATTAGATATAAATCTAACAAAACTATCAGCAGCGTTTATGTTTACACCACTTTTTTCATAGGTAAATTTTTGTTTTTTCATTATTATAGAGTATGCAAATTATAAATAAATTTTTTAAGTTACAAAAACTATATATATATTTATTTTTAAACCTTCTATTTATAATATTTTTTTCTGCAAGTTTTTTGTATGCTAATACATTTAAGGTATCCAATATTGAGATTTCATCAGCATTTGAACTAAGTTTTAATAAGAACAAGGTAATAGATGATGGTTTCAGGTCTTCTTTTTTTAATTTAATTTCTATGATTACAACCTCAGGTGATAGGGATAAAAAATTAAAAAAAATATCTCTAAAAGAATTAAAAGGCATGATTGATTCTTTTATTATTAGTGATGAAAAATTTGTCAATAATGAATATTTTGCAAAA
>Ga0209091_10000457_pt1 | contig 39139 bp, 49 predicted proteins | sample ArcticOcean_MG_C_6_FD_187438 | JGI IMG/M metagenome (GOLD analysis project Ga0209091, IMG submission 187438) | Marine microbial communities from western Arctic Ocean - ArcticOcean_MG_CB8_128 (SPAdes) (version 2) | ecosystem: Environmental > Aquatic > Marine > Oceanic | place: Arctic Ocean...
CAGAGCGAATCAGTTCTTGACGGTACCTTTCGCCACGCGCATGCCTGCAGTCTTAAGCGTACCGACGCACAGTTTCACGCGGTCCGCGTCACCTGTCGCTACACAGAGGTCGTGCCAGATCTGCGCGTTGTTTGTGTTTGTGTGCTTACTGAACCGCGTCTTAGCTATCCCTGCCTGCTGTGCAGGCGTACGCGGTCCACGCGGACGCTTTACGGTCGCCTTAGGTGCAGGTGGCGTCTTCCCACCGCGGCTCTTACGTTCTGCAGTACCGTTGCCTTTCGGCGCAATCGTGAACGTAGGCGCGGGATCCTCTGCAGGTTCCACGATCGTCACGGGCGTCACGGGCGTCACGGGCGCCACGGGCGCCACGGTCGGCACGGTCGGCGCAATCGCAGGAGTCTGCAGTGCATAGCCTGCAGCAACAAGCATTGTCGCTAGGTCTGCGAGCTTAATAGTTACGGTGTCTTGTGTGTTCGTCATTGTGTGTTCATCCTTATGTGTAGTGGAACGCATGCGCCCCTATGTAAGACACCATGGTACCACGGTTCACCATTACCGTCACCTGTCCTATGTTTGTATGGGGAAAGTCGGGGTCGACGTTAAACCATTACCCTAGCGGCATGCGTCTTTCCATGGTATTTCACGATATACCACGCTACAGAGGCACCCGATCACGCTACAGGGAGGGAAGAAGGCTACAGAGACGACAGACCTACAGACGCAACGCCCACAGACCTCGATGGGGGGGTATAGGGGGGGGCGGGGGTGCGCGCGTGTGTATATATTACCTTGGATCTGCAGATTGTTTCTGATTCCCCGAATGCTTGTCCGTTTCGTTGTCCGCTGCGCGTATGTTAGTGGTCGTTAACATGAACGCTGTCCATGTGATATTAGCTTCTCGCTTTGCAGCGGGGCCGCCCGAGCGGACCCGCACCAGCGCAGGCTCGCTTAGAGTGTGTATGGCCCTCCTTTCCATGGCTGGACTGTAGTAGCCGCTCTGGCATTCGTGGCCCCTGAGGGGGGCCACTCATTAAAGCATTGGGTGTGAAGGTTGGCTTCGCTGCTCCTCCTACTGGGGGTGCGGGACACGGGGGTTCGATTCCCCCCACATCCACTAACTAGACTTAGCTAGACCTAGCTAAACCTAACGCTAGGCACCTAGCGTTTGCCTAGCATCACCTAGGATTACCTAGCGGAGGGGCGTCTACGACCCCCGACGCTGTACGCTGTCCACGGTATGGACATGGAAGCTGGAGAGACGCCATCTGATTATCATTGGTCTTACAATTCGGACGTTGGTGAGGAGGAGCCTCCTCCGATTGTGCTGACGTATCTGGAAAATTTGACTTCTTTGGAACACGACCGCCTGTCTGATAAGGCGTGGGCTGCCGAGAACGGGATCGCTGATCGGACGTTGCGGCGTTGGAAGAAAGATGAGCGGTTTCGGAAGTTGTGGACGAAGATGGCTGATAGTTCGGTGTTGGGGCCTGACGCTATTTCGCCGATTTATCATGCGGCGTTGAAAATTGCTGCTGATCCTGATCATCCGAAGTGGGATGCTGCGTCGAAAATGATTTTGTCGTTGGCTGACAAGGTGCGGCCTCCGACTTTGCAGATCAATGTGACTGCTGAGGATCGGTTTACTAACATGTCTGATGATCAGCTCCAGACGTATTTGTCTAAGGGCAAGGATGTGTTGGAGATCGGTCCGACGTGAGCTTGGGCAATGATCATGCTGAGCTTGCTCGTAGGGAGGCTGCCTGGCGTCGTGGCGCTGCGGACCCGCATTGGGTAGCTGAGCAGTGCTGGATGATTCAGCATCCCAAGGGTGAGCGTCTGTTTACTCTTAGGACTTCTCAGTCGACGGCTCTTCAGCGTTGGTTGGATGGCGAGAACAGCATCACTCTTAAGGCCCGTCAGATTGGCTGGTCGACGTTGGTGGCGTTCTACGTTTTTTGGTTGGCGTTTTGGTTTCCGAATACCCGAATCATGTTGCTCTCTAAGGGTGAGCGTGAGGCTCAGGAGTTGTTGGGCAAAGTCAAGTTTGGGTTGGATCGGATCCCTGGCTGGCTCAGGGTTCGTGGCCCGAGGGTTCGTACCAGCAATTTGACAAGGATTGAGTTGTCGAATGGTTCTGAGATTTTGTCGTTGCCGTCAGGCAACAACCCTGCCCGTGGTTTCACGGGCCGTTTGATCGTTGTTGATGAGTTTGCGTTCTTGGAGAACGCAAGCGAGGCGTGGGCTTCGATCGAGCCGACCGCCGATATTGGCGGTCAGCTCATCCTTCTCAGCACAGCTAACGGGTCTGGTAACAAGTTTGAAGACTTGTGGGTGCGAGCTGAGACAGGCAAATCTGTGTTCAAGCCGATGTTCTACGGTTGGGACTCGGTATACGAGCGCGATGACGAGTGGTATAAGCAGAAGCAGTTTGATCTGCCTGAGTGGCAGCTTCATCAGGAATATCCGTCAAACCCGACTCAGGCGTTTATTCGTTCAGGGATGATGGTGTTTAATGCTGAGCTGTTGGAAGAGTTGAACGCTGGCGCGAAAGAACCGTTGTTGACGTTGAACCTTGAGGGGCCAGGGCCAGATTTCCCTCGGACGTTCACGCCAGTGGAAAATATTGCTTCAAGCTCGTTTGTTCATGTTTGGGAAGAACCGCAGGAAAACCAGGCGTACGTAATTGGTGCTGATGTCGCTGAAGGCTTGGCACATGGCGACTACAGCACAGCGCACGTTGTGACAGTCGGCGAAGAACCTCGGATCGTGGCCGAATGGCACGGCCATATCGAGGCCGACTTGTTTGGCTATGAGTTGTTCAAGTTGGGAACGTGGTACAACTCGGCACTCATATTGCCTGAGGTCAACAACCACGGGTTGACGACTGTGACGGAACTACGGAAACTCGGATATCGGCGAATTTGGCGGCGGATGAGTCTGAACTCTGTTACCCGAAAACGGACGATGGAGTGGGGTTGGAAAACGACCCGAGTCACTAAGCCGCTAATGATCGACGGTTTGCATCAGTGGATGAGAATACGACGTTCAGATGGGATCCCGTCTGTTGCCACATGCGCCGAACTCTCACGGTTTACACGCAACCATCGAGGCCAAATGTCTGGCTCGCCTCACGATGACCGTGTCATCTCTCTCGCTCTGGCAGTTCACGCTCTGGATTTTGCGTGGAACCCCGAATATCAAGAAGAAGTAGAGATGCCATACGGCTCGATGGGCTGGTACGAAGAGCAGGTACAAAAAATGGACAACGAACACGACGTTGAAGATGGATGGCTCATAGGCTAAACCTGTAGGAGCCGAACACTGTCCACTAGAGGCTTGAACGCATTCTTTTCTTGATTGGAAGTTCAAATGGGTCCAGACAAACTTGAGTACGACAGCACTGGTGCTGGTGAACTTGTGAAGTCTCACAGCGGTGAAATCATGGGCGGCTTTGCGTCGCCTGGGGGCGGTTCAACCCTCCCCCCGTCGGCTTCTGGCGACGTTGTCGCCCCTGGTAGCCAACACGCTGGTTCTGACGTACGCACCATCACTGGCGCAAGCGGCGGGGCCATCGGTGGTTTCGCTTCTCCTGGCGGCAGCCAGGAAGTCTGATACGTTTGCCTAATGGGCATCCGTACCGCAAGCGCTGAAGAACCAATCCCGACAGAATGGGATTTGTCTTACGAGCCGTGCCCTTGTGGGGGCACGGCCCAACGCTTTTTTCATGAGACAAGAACGTTTTACCCCGTGCCATGCGAAGGCGAAGCCACAGGGCGGCGCGTTTCGTGGGAATGCAAGATGAAACACCACCATAAAGAATTTGCCCAGGGCCGTGACCCTGTGGGCAAGGGTGGAACCCCGTTCCGTGTCTCAGCCGCTGAAGGCTGGACGCAATTTGGGGCGATGAAAGAGTCACAGGATTTCGCTCGTTCTGAAGGTACCGATCTTCAGCGCTCTTCCCGTTCGTAGGAGAAACCATGCCTGTATTCGGGCGGAAACCAGTACATAGGCCACAGGCAGAGCTTTTGTCCTACTACGGGGGAGAGCTTGAACGTTCTCGTGCGTGGCGGGAAGCCGAGGGTTACGACGCTCTGTGGACTGACATGATCAACATCTACAAGGGTGATTCGATCATTCCTAGCGGCAGTTCTGCTGATGATCGCATAGCGATCAATCAGGCGTTCTCAACGATCAATGTCATTTATCCTGCAATTTCGGTTTCTCGACCAGAAATTACAGTCCAAGCCAATCGGTCTGACATGGAAACCCGTGCCGTGTTTGTTCAGGCGATGGTTAACCACCAGTGGGAGCGTTACCGCTTTCAGGAGCCGTTCCGTCGAGCCGTTAAAGATTCGCTGCTTGTGGGCCATGGCTGGTGCAAGATGCTTTGGTCTTATGAAGAGACTGAGAAAGATCTAACCGAAGAAGAGTTCGCTGCTCGGTTCCAGTCGGCTTTGCAAAACGAAACTGCTATAGCTGCTGAAGAAGAACGTGAAATGGTCACGGACACAGAGTTAGCCAAGCAGATTATGGCGCAATCGAAGCAAACGCTGGTTGACCGTCCCGTCATGGAACGCATTTCTGTTCACGACATGTTTGTCAACCCTGAAGCTACGTCGTTGGAAGATGCCCGTTGGATCGCTCAGCGGGTCGTGCGCCATATCGAAGACGTTCACAATGACCCTGCGTATTCGAAGAAAGCACGAGAATCTGTTCAAGCAGGACTTCTACTCTCCAATTCGCAGAACAAGACGGCAGAAGAAAGCTACAAGTCCAAGGAACTAGTCGAAGTTTTCGAATTCTATGACTTGCATCGCAAAACGATGTCGACCTTTGCTACGGGTGCCCGAGAGTACCTGATTCGTCCTCGGGCAATGCCGTACGCTTTCGGTCACCCGTTCGAACAGCTCCGTAACTACGAGATCCCTGACCATTTCTATCCGATGGGCGATCTTGAATCGATCGCTCCTCTGATCAAGGAACTATCTAAGACCCGTTCCGAGATGATGAACCATCGTGCCCGTTACGCACGTAAATACATTGCACGCAAGTCGGCGATCAACAAAGCTGACCTGTCGAAGATCGCATCAAAACGTGACGGCGAAGTCATCTTCATCGAAGATGACAACGTCCCACTAAACGACGTTATTCAGCCTGTGAATCAGGTTGCGATGGACCCTGGCCTGTACAACTGGTCGCAGTTGATATCACAAGATATTGAAGACATTTCGGGAGTTTCCGAATTTATGCGCGGCGGAGGCGGCCAAATCCGCCGTACCGCCACAGAAGCATCCCTGATGCAAGACGCTGCGAACGTGCGAACCGCTGAGAAACTGGACCGTGTCGAAACGTTCATCGCTCAGCTCGCTACTAAACTCCTCCAGATCAATCAGCAATACGTGACGGGGGAACAGGTCGCTAAGATCGTTGGCCGAGACGGTGCATCTTTGTGGGTGCCGTACACCCGTGAAGACATCAAAGGCCAGTACGACTTCCGTGTCGAGGGCGGCTCGACCGTTCCGAAGAACGAAACGTTCCGACGCCAATCGGCGCTCGGAATGTTGCAGGCAATGGCCCCGTTCATTGAAACTGGCCAAATTAACACTCAGGAACTGATGCGTGTCGTTCTGCGTGACGGCTTCAACATCAAGAACCCTGAGAAGTTCCTGCAACAGCCACAACAGCAAGACCCGATGGCTCAACAGGGCGGAATGCCTGGCCAAGGGCAGCAAGCCGCACTAGGCGGCGGTGGCGGTGGTAGCGGGGCTGACGCCCCGCAGCTAGAACCAGCTCAGCAAGCAGAAGCTGACGCCGCCTCACAATTAGGAATATAAAACCACTTCCTGCACGCCGTCTACCCATAATGTAGGAGCAACCCAATATTTGGGACTCTTAAGGAGCAATCCGTGAATCAGACCGAAAGTGGACTCCAAAGTGGAGCACCCGCCACAAGTCAGCAGCAGCAGAATTCAGAAATCCCCTTACCTGACGGTACGGTGATTAGTCTGGAAGAAGCGGCACAAGGCTATATGCGTCAAAGGGATTACACCCAGAAAACGCAGGACTTAGCCAACCAGCGTCGCATCGCCCAAAGAGGAGTTGATCTTCTTCAGGCGCTCGATACCGATCCCAAAGCAACCGTTGATCTGATTGCAGAGACTTACAAAGTTCATGTTTCGCAGGCGTCAGCGCCTGCGACAGCTACGAACGAGTGGGGCGAAACAATCGAGTCTTCTACGCAGGACACCGCAGAGGTGGCTGCTTTGAAGTCTGAGGTTCAGCAACTTCGGGGGACTGTCGGGAATGTGGCACAACAGCAGCAGCGTTCTGTTTTGATGAACGAAATCGCTGAGGTTCAAGCTCGTTATGGTGATTTTGATCAGGATGTTATTCTTCGGCACATGCAGGCGAATGATATTCCAACGGTCGAGATGGCTTATCGGGATTTGAACTGGGCGTCTGCACAGGAAGCGGTGTCTACACAGCGCGATCTTGAGCAGGAGCAACAGCGGGTTCTGGATGAGAAACGTGGAATGCAGGGTGTTGTGGCAGCGGGCGCTGGAATCCCTGGAATGAATACTGACACTGGTCCGAAAGAATACAGTGCCTCGTCCCAGGGTTCATGGCGAGATTCTCTCGCCGAGGCTTTCCGAGATTCGATGTCCGAACGTGGTTTTTCGAATGTTGGAGATCCTTTGCTGAACGGCTGACGTTTGGCTGATCCCATCCCATCTACTCCTTAGGAGTCAATCATGGCTTTCGGTTACAAAGACACCGATGCTAACTGGTCAGATATTCTGACCACGACCTTTGCGAAGGTCACCCCACAATTCATCGATCAGGTCTTCCAGGCCCGTCCTCTCGCTTATTTCTTGGCGCAGGCTGGTCAGGTCATCCAGATCGATGGTGGCGCACGTATCCAAGAGGCTCTTATCGGCCTTGACAACGCGGCTAACACCATCACCTACACGGGTGCTGGCACTATTGCCAATACCGCTCAGGAAGAAGTCACTTCGGCGATTTACGATTGGAAGCAGCTTGCTTCTACCGTGTCGATCACTGGTCTTGAAGAGGCTCAGAACAGCGGCGAAGCTGCGTTCCTTGATCTTCTCAACACGAAGATCGAGATTGCCCGTGAGTCTGTTGTTCAGAAGATGAACAGCATGTTCTGGGGTGCCTCGCCTGCTGGAACCGATTTCCACGGCCTTACCCTTCTGGTTAAGGACGCTACCTCTACTGTCGGTGGCATCACTCCTGGTGATTCCCCCGACGATTACTGGTGGAGGTCTGCGGTTCACAACGCTGCTCAGGTAGCTGAGGCAACTACGGCTGGCGTTTCTGGCTTCGGTCACACCGTGGCTGCGGTCCTTGACCGTGAAATGATGACGAACGTCTTCAACGATGCTTCTGTGGGTGGCGACACTCCGCAGTTCATCATCACCACTCAGGAACTACACGAGCATTACGAGTCACTTCTGCAGGCGAACATGCGTCACACCGACGCTAAGCTCGCAGACGCTGGCTTCCAGGCTTTGGAGTTCAAGGGCCGTCCCGTCGTATTCGATGATGACTGTCCCACTGGTGAGATGTACTTCATCAACCCGAAGTACCTGCGCCTCAAGGTCCACAAGGACCGCTTCTTCAAGGCTGGACCCTTCATCCAGCCGACCAATGCGGATACCCGCACCATGAAGATGCTGACCTACGGCAACCTCACGATCAACTCCCGTCGTCACCAGGGAATGATCTACGGCCTCACCACTGCCTAATCCAGGGCGAATGGTTTGAGTGGAGCGGGCCAGATCTTAGAATCTGGCCCGCTCCAAGGACGAACGTGACGAACGTTGGGAGAGGTCTGTGGCATACAATCTTGCAAGCTTCCGTGAACTTATACGGGCAACGTTGGACTTGGATGCCACGGATCTCCCTGACATTCTTGTAGACGATTGGATTCGTGACGGCGCTACTCGTGCCCAAACACGTCGCCAGCAATGGCCGTTCTATGAGAAAGACTGGACGTTTAACGCTGTTGACGGCCAGGGCACGTACACGTTGTCGGCCATTCAGGCCGATAGCGGAAGTACCGATGCGATAGCTGAGATCCGTCAGATCCGTGGTCCTAGTTCGGAGCTGCGATGGCAGGACATCACAACGCACGACAAAACGAACCCTCGGGGTTCTGTTTCTAGCGGCACTCCCAGGTTCTGGTCGCAGTGGAACAACAGCGATGTGATCTTGGATCCTGTGCCCAGCAATTCGACTGATACGTTCATTGTGCGTGGTTACGCTAAGCGTGCCGATTGGGTTTCGAATGGGGCTGCTGCCCTGTCAGATATGCCTGTCGAGTTTGATAACACGATCCTGAATTGGGCTATCGGTAAAGCGCACGCTCAGCAGGGCGACCCTGCTTCGGCGTTGCATTATGCCGACATGTCTGATCTTCGGTTGCGGGAACTTGTCAGATACTACGACGATCCTTCTCCCAGCCACGAAGTCACTTTCGGCGGCAATTACAACCGTCAAGTAGGCGGGCTGTCGGATCCTCGCTTCTCGTGGGAGTGATCTGAATGGCTATAGATGTTCGTAGAGGCGGCGCTCGACCCCCACAGTTGAGGCTAGACCCACAGGTTGATTTCACTGGCGGGCTAAACGCTATTGAAGATCGTTTCCAGTTGGCTCCGAACGAGTCGCCCGACTGTTTAAACATCGACATTCATCGGCGTGGCGGCGTTCAACGCCGCCGTTCTGTGCGTTCTTGGGGCACTTATGACCCGTTCGGCACTGGCGTTGTGCCTGAGGAACTGTTTGAACATCGCGATCAGATAAACGATTCGGCCAAAGTGATCGCTACTAAAGGTGCAGGCGTTTCTGCCGTGATCGCTGTCGGCGTTGGGGCTAGCTGGACGGCTGTGACGAACACGGGCCAAGACACAATCTACGATCACGCCATGATGAACGGCAAGTCATGGTTTGCTTGCAAACTTCAAGCCACCCAGTCGTGGGAAACCCCGTCAGGGGTTCCTGACGGTGCCACAGCCGTAATCCCTGATTCGGCGGGCGCATACCAAAACGACTATGCGACAGCAGCAGGCAACATCTTTCCTCATTGCCAGTTTATGGAATCTCACGGCGGGTTCATGTGGGCTGCCTGGACCGACGAGGGAGCAATCACTCACCCGACCCGTATCAGGTTCTCGCATCCTGGCTACGCAGACAGGTGGTCTGAAGACGACTGGATCGAAATTGGAGACGAAGACGGCGACGAGATCGTCGCCATCAAATCGTTCCGTGATCACCTGCTTGTGTTCATGCACCGCTCAGTACATGCCGTGTTCGGCTATGACCGCCAAAACTTTCAAGTCGTCAAGGTCTCCTCTTCTGTAGGAGCCGAATCAAAGAAGAACATATCGGTCACTCCTCAGGGCGTTTGGTTCTTTTCCCCTGATCGGGGGGTTTACTTCTATAACGGTGACGGCGAACCGCAGTGGGCGTTTGAAAAGATTTGGCCGTTGATGGATAGCGGCTCGTTTAACGAAGCTTCGTTTGACGATGTCGTTGTTGCTTCTGTGAGCGGCAAGATTTGGGTTTCGGTTCCGCAAGATGACGGCACGGATGTGACGTTTGTGTTTGATCCAGCCGTTGGTGCGTGGGTTCGTTACGGTCTTGCTATCACTGGCCATCTAGAGTTTCAGAACTCTTCTGGTTTGGTTGAACATTTGGCGTCTACAGCGGGTAACGCTGGTTTGATCAAGTTGGATAGTGGTGCGACGTCTGATTCTTTCAATGATGCGGCTGTGCCTGCCGATGTGGGCATAAATTCGTATTACCGTACGCGGTGGATGGATGGCGGGTCACCGTTTCTTCCGAAACGGTATAAGAAGCCTGAGTTCATTGTGTCGGGCGTTTCTACTCACATCATTCAGGCTCACATCTATTTCGATTATGACGATGCGTCGGCTGCGAAGACTTTGCAGTTGAATGTGGTCGGGGATCTTTCGACTACGAATTTGGTTTGGGACGACAATGACGGGTTCCCTGATGACAACTCGTCAGCCCAGTGGGACCAGGGGCTGTGGGCTGTTCAGTCGGCTGCAACTCAAGACGAGATTATTCGTGGAGGCACCATTGGCGGCACTGGCCGTTCTGTTGCTATCAACTTTGTCGGCCCAACCGACGTCCAGTGGGAAATAAGGGGATTTACTCTGAAGTACCTAGCCAAGAAACCGAGATCTTAATATGGTTGCAAACGTAGTTGTCCCAAATACTTTCGTTGCGGCGTCCGATGCGGTTGCCGCTGAGGTAAACGCAAACTTTGTCGCGCTTCGTGACCACATCAACAACTACATGGTTTCTAACGACGGTGTAGTTGCTATAGCTGGCACTCAGACTTTGAACAATGTGACGGTTACTGGCGATCTGACGTTGACTGGCAACCTTGTGGCTAATGCCACAATCAAGGGCGATGTTGTTGATACTGGCGGTTCAACTGTCATTTTGGATAACACTGCTGGTGCTGCTTGGTTCCGTGGCGATGTCAAGAACGCCAGCGACACAGTGATTGTGGATGTTTCAGCGGCCACGTTCGCTGGTAACGCTGCAACTGCTACCAAACTCTTTGCCACTAAGACCATCGATATCACTGGGGTCACGGCGACAGCGACTCCTTTCGACGGCTCAGCCAACATTAACATTCCGATTACTGCTGTGCCTTCAACGCTGCTCACGGGCACAATCGATACTGCACGTATCCCTACGCTGTCGCAATATGTGAGATCTGACACGGCTGACACGATGGCTGGCGATTTAACCGTCCAGGGCGACATTAACGTGACTGATGCTGGCGACAGAGTTGTTATTTCTGCCGATACCGACTGGTCGTTGAAGGTCGGCAATCTGGCTGCCGCTCAGTCTCCTGACAATAAGGCCGTCATAGGCATCGTGTGGAACAGCGCTCAGGGTACGGGCGCTTCGATGGGGATTAGTTTTAAGTACGACAGTGTGGTTACGACCAAAACATTTATCAAGTTCCAATACGCAACTGGTGTTGATGGTGGCTCCATCCAGTCGAATGGCACGACTACTTACTTTGTGGCCCCTTCGGACATTAGGTACAAGGAAAACGTGACGCCTGTATCGGGCGCTCTTGCCGCCTTGAATGGTGTGGATGTAATTAGCTACAACCGTATTGGGCATGATCTGACTCGTGTCGGGTTCTCTGCCCAGAACGTACAAAGCATCAGTGAGTTTGCTCGGTTCGTTACAGTGGAAGAAGACGACTTAGACGAGAAGTTGCAGTTAGCGGAAGCAGAGTTTGTTCCGTATCTCGTGTCGGCTGTTCAGGAACTAACTGCCCGTTTAGAAACGCTTGAAGCTGTCTAATGATTAACCGTCAAGCGTTTGCGGCGCTAATCGACTACCAGCGCACCGATTGGGACACGAACGAGGTTCCTCGTTCATCGAACCGTTCATGGGACGACATCCAGGGCGTCGAGATTCACCATACGGGTTCATCTGGGCCTAAGAGCATGACGTTTGCCGACATGCAATCTTGGCTGCTGTCGGTGGAGAGGTACCACGAGCTGACAAAGGGCTGGAGCGACCTGTTCTACAACGTGTTTGTGGACGCTGAGGGTCGTGTGTGGGATGGGCGTCCGACGCTGGCGTCGTCGCAATCGAGTCTGCATAACTGGCTGACGGTTCATGTGCCTGGGAACAACGCCGTGTTGACCGACGTTCAGAAGGCAAAGCTGTCGGAGTTGGCGGACACTGTTGGTGGTCGCAAAGCGATTCGTGGTCACGGTGAACGTGGCGCTACGGCGTGCCCTGGTTCTAATGCGATGGCGTTCATCAACGAGTGTCGTGCCTCTGTTGGGGCCGTTTCGTATCCTGGGAGTTACGTCCGTCGAGACTCGACCGATACGGCATCTGTCAAGCTGGTTCAGGGTGTCGTTGGGACAGTGGTTGACGGGGCGTTTGGTCCGAACACTGAGGCGGCTGTGAAGAGTTGGCAGACGGCGCAGGGTTTGGTCGCTGATGGGATTGTTGGTCCTGCGACATGGGCTATCATGTTCCCGCCACCGCCACCGCCACCAGCACCAGCACCAGCACCAGCACCTGAGCCTGAGCCTGAGCCTGAGCCTGAGCCTGTGCCAGAGCCTGTGCCAGAGCCAGAGCCTGTACCTAGCGATGTCCTCCCCGACAAGGCCATCGGCAAGTTGATACGTCGCCTAGTTGAGTGGCTTATCAACATCGTTCGTAAGTACCCAGGGAACAACTGACCGATGAGCAAATGGGCGGCAATCAAGAAATATCCGCTGCGCTACGTGCAGGGCACGTTGGCGTGTGCGGTGGCTCACAACCTAGAACAACTCCAGCAGGTCGTTGACCCTGCTGTTTTACAGGAAGCGTCGAAGACTGGTGTCGTGTTGGCCGCAATGCTGACTGGGAGTGGCCTTCTTCAGAAGGAACCTAAGCCAGAGCCTGTGCCCGAACCAGGGAACAACTGACCGATGCGCGAATGGGCGGCAATCTTCGGTGGATCAGGAGCAGCATTGATTACAGGCGTGTTTGCTGTATTTATCAATCGGTTCCGTCGGGAGAACACGAGACAACACGACGAATCAAACACTCTGCGGGCCGAAGGGCACGCAGACAACCTGGCAAAGATGGAAGACATTGCGGAACGGATCACTGAGGTCCGTGACGATGTGAAAGAAGTGCGGTCCTGGCAGTTCGACCATTTGGAATGGCACGCAGATCAGAAGAAGAAGTAGGGGACTAGACGTGTCTAATTGGATAAACAGGCAATACAGCATCAACCCAGAACAGCCCCCTGTCAACCTCGCTCTCGCCAGCGGCTTGTCTTACATCGGGGCGTATTCGGCTGCAACTACTTACGCCATCGGCGATGTGGTCGCCGACGGCTCAGGCAACTCGTTCGTGTCCAGAACCGCTTCGAACGTGGGCAACGCACTCCCCTCTGTAGGAGCCTCTAATACGAACTGGCAGACGCTGGCGCAGCGGGGCACTGCGGGCATCCAGGGAAACACGGGCAACACGGGAGTTACTGGCACAGCCGCTACTGTCGCTGTTGGTTCTGTCGGTTCTGTCGTTAACGCTGGAACTGCAACTATCGCCAATAGTGGTACTTCTGCAGCAGCCACGTTCGACTTTGTCTTAAGAGATGGTCCTACTGGACCTACAGGCGCTACTGGTGCAGATTCAACAGTCGTTGGCCCAACAGGTGCAACTGGTACGGCTGCGACTATTGGAGTTGGCACCACCAGTTCGGTTGTAAATAGCGGCACGGCTTCTGTTGCAAACAGTGGAAGTTCTAGTGCGGCTACGTTTGACTTTGTCTTGAGGGATGGGCCGACTGGCCCCGCCGCCACTATCGCTGTAGGGACTGTCGGCTCTGTCACTAATGCTGGAACGGCAACTATTGCGAATAGCGGCACTTCGGGTGCCGCGACGTTTGACTTCGTCCTGAGGGACGGTCCTACGGGGCCTACAGGCTCTACTGGGGCAACTGGTTCAACTGGTTCAACGGGATCTACTGGCACGGCAGCGACTATTGCGGTTGGCAGTGTCGGTTCAACTACTAATGCGGGTACTGCAACTATTGCAAATAGCGGCTCATCTGGGGCAGCGACGTTTGATTTCGTTCTCAGAGATGGCCCCACTGGTCCCACTGGGCCTACTGGCTCTACTGGTTCAACAGGTGCGACTGGCCTGACAGGTTCTACTGGTCTTACTGGTTCTACTGGTTCTGCAGCAACAGTAGCTGTCGGGACGACAGGTTCGGTCACTAATGCTGGCACCGCTTCTGTTGCCAATTCGGGTTCTTCGTCGGCTGCTACGTTCGACTTCATCCTGAGAGACGGCCCTACTGGCTCGACTGGCTCGACTGGCCCGACAGGCTCGACTGGCTCTACTGGACCAACTGGAGCGACTGGTCCGACGGGTGCTGATTCTACGGTTGCTGGCCCTACGGGACCGACTGGCCCTACTGGACCTACTGGTAGCACTGGTAGCACTGGTTCTACGGGCGCTACGGGTCCAACAGGCCCGACTGGCGCGGACTCTACGGTTGCTGGGCCTACGGGGCCGACTGGCCCGACTGGTTCGACAGGTTCGACAGGCTCTACTGGCGCTGCGGGCGCGGATGGTGTCATTGACACCATCACTGCTGGCACGAACTTGAGTGGTGGCGGTTCTGCCGCCACCGTTGCGTTGAACCTTGATACGACTTTGACTGGGTTGACTTCGGTTACGTCGACGGCGTTCGTGGGAGCGCTGACAGGTAACGCTTCGACGGCGTCTGCTGTGGCGGCTTCTGCGTTGACTGGTGCGACGTTGAACTCGGGGGTGACGGCTTCATCGTTGACTTCGATTGGCACGTTGGCTTCGTTGCAGGTGACTGGCCTGACGGCTGCTGTAGGCAAGATGGTGGTCGGTCAGGCTTCATTCACTCAGGAGCCTTGGGCTTCAAGCACGATCGCATTAGGAAATTATGGATTTGTAGGCACGCAAGGCAGTTACGCTACTTCGCTGTCATGGAATTACGAGCGTGGCACCGATAGCGGCTTTCATTCGCTGGCTGTTAACAGTTATGCGTCAGCAGGCGGAATTGACATTGGCAACGCTGGGATTTACTTTCGGTCTGAAGGCTCTGGGTATGCAGCTTCGGCTGCACCTGCAATACGCATGACGCTTACTTCGGCTGGCGATGTCGGTATCGGCACCACTGCTCCTACTGCACTCCTCCATGTCAACGGCGATGCAATAACCACGACAACTCGGGCGACGACTGCGTTCTATGTTGGTGCGTCGGGCGACGACGGCATCGGTGGCGTCACGGGTCAGTTCGGCAACGTTGAGACGGTCGGTTCTGGCGTAGGCAACTATGAGGGCTACAGCATTAGCGGTCGTGCCGTATTCATGCACGACGGCACGACTGTCACAGGTATTTACAACGACGTGGACAACCAGTGGTTCGCGATCTGGGTCAACAACGGCTACACCCGAATATACGACTCGGACGGGATCGCCGCCTTCGGTGCGAACGATTACACGTCGGGCGGTACAGGGGCTGCTGGTAACGGGTACGTCGGGATCTCGAACTATTGCGGCGGGTTCTCAGGAACGGCCGCCGTAGTCACCTCGACTACGGTCGCTGGTGTTGCGATGAAACGTCTCGGTTTCTCGTCGTCGTCTTACGAGTTCAAGTCAGGCATCGAAGACCTCGTCATGTCGGACGAGGCGTTCATGTCGTTGAAGCCGATCACGTTCCACCCGAACGACCAGTACGTCGATTCGACTGGCGACGTGACCGAGATCGTTGGCGGTCACACGATCGTCCCAGACAGTGTTGAGGCTGGCGAGACCGCTGGTCTGATGCCGTTGAAGCGGGCAGGGTTTGGGCTGGAAGACTTGTACGGCCGAGAAGACACGATGATTCTGGCGACCGAGTTCTCTCCCGACCCAACCGCTTTGATTGCGGTGTTGACGTTGAAGCTTCAAGAGACAATGACTCGGGTTGATGCGCTAGAGTCCTCAGGAACCTAGCCTTAAGGATTTGTCATGGTCGAAGTAACAGCAGAAGAAGTAGTTCAAGCGTTCAAGGACCGTTACCCGACGGAGTTTGAGTTGTGTGTGCTGCTCATCCAGAACATCAAGATGCAGCAACAGTTGGCTGTTGATCCCAACCCCGAGGATGTAGAAGCCGAAGATACCGCTACTTAGGCGGTAGAACGCCGTCTACCTCCCTATAGGAGGCTAGTTATGTCTGTGTCTGATTTCTTTGCTGCCGAGAAGCCTGCGTTTGATCGCCAGCGCGACATCGCCGATTACGGGTACCAGAATGCTTTGGTCCGTAACTCGGCTCAACGGCAGTCGTTGAACGTCGAGCGCCTCAATGCGACTCGACGTTTGGGTAAGCAGTTGACTGCCCGTCGGCAGCAGATCCCTGGGCAGTTCACGGGTCGCGGTTTGCTGAACAGCGGCATTTATGGCAAGGCGTTGGGCGATTTTGAGACTGCTCGTTTGCAGGCTGAGTCTGGTTTGTCTCGCGGGTTTCAGAAGCGGGGCATGGATTTGTCTCAGCAGCTTTCTTCGGCTGAGATGAATCGTCTGATTCAGTTGGCTGATGTTGATTTGAATGAGGCTCAGCGTCGTACTGCGATTGCGGGCATGTTGCAGGGGGCTACGAGCTGATGGCAATCACATGGCCTTCGTGGGATGACATAGCAGAGGAATTCGATGAGAGTGTGCTCGGTACGGGCTGGGATAAAATTGGGGATGTTATAGATCAAATTCAGGGCGCACCTGACGAAACATTTGATGTTCCAGGGAATGATCCTGAAACTCTTTCGGGCCTGTTTGGCAATATCCCGATGACTGCTGGGGGGGCTTTAATAAACCCTAGTAATTCGGATATGGGGAACATGCAGTTCCGCATTGCTGCAGCGTGGCAGCACGCTCAGCAAGTCGCAAAGGTGCAGGGTAAAGCTGTTGGGGATACTTGGGAGAGCAATCCAGACCGAAAACCCGCTCTGGTAAATGCGGCCGATTGGCAGTACAAATACATAAAAACTCAGTCGGCTTTAGATTCTGCGGCTAACAAAAGTTACTTTGACTCTTTGTATGGTTCTGGATCTTCGGGCGGCACGGGTATAGACACCGCCAGTTTGGAGATGCAACAGGCCGCTATTGAGGACACTCTTGCTCGGTCGATGGAACAGATCGCTTCACAGTTTGAGTTGATGACTGCCGAGATGGAACGGCAGAAGGAGGCTTCTGCTTTGGAGATGGACGCTGCCCGTGTGGCGGCGCTTGAGTCGTTGACTGCAATGTCGGCGGATCTTGAACAGACTTCGACCAGAACTCAGGCCCAGATGGCTGCTTCTGCTTTGCGTACTGGCGGAGACATTGGTGCTGCTACAGAGGGTGCGTTGCGCCGTTTGGGTTCGACTTCTGATGTGATTTCTGATGGGGCGCGTCGTGCCATTGAGGAGGAGGGCCAGTCTGAGGTTGGTTTGGCTGCGTCTGAGGCTCAGATTCAGTCTGATTTGTCTGCCCGTTTGGGGCAGATCACTGAGGGTCAGTTGGGTCGTTCTCGTGGGTCTGCTGAGCAGATCGCTCAGGGCGGTCAGACGGCGATGTCTGCGAGTATGGCTTCGCTGTTGTCGCAGCAGCAGGCTCAGCGTTCTGGCACAGAGTTTGAGGTGGGCGAGAATGCCCGTCAGGCTGCTTTGGAGTTGGCGTTGAATCCGCCGACTCGTTCTTGGGGTGGTACTGCTGGTGGTCCTCTTGCTGGTATGGACCATATTCGTCAGGCGGGGCTTGACTACGGCATGTCAGAAACGGAGATCATGCTTCGCATTGAAGCTGGCACGATGTTTGACAGGTTGGGCGTTGGGAAGCAGACGGGCAACAATAACGCTCAAATATTGTCTCAAGTCAAGACTGACGAGGAGCTAGCTGCTCTGGCGGTAAGCGATAAGGGCGTAGTGAATCAAGATGTCATTGACGCTCTAGCCCTCGGTGGTGGATACCCATAGTGTCTACCACTGAGTTTGATCAAGCCATTGCCGACATAGCGGCAAAGCACGATGTTTCAGAACAAGCTGTTCTGAACATCAAGAAGAACACGCCACGGTTGGCGGCGTTTGATCCTCTCGACCCTCAAGGGACGTGGGATCCCATCCACGACTTCAGTGGCTCTGGTGGCGTTTCTGGCCAGTCTTTCGCTAACCCAGCCTTTCAGCTTTCGGATTCGATGATCGAAGCGATCCGTGCGAGTTGGAAGAAAGACGACGTTGATGAACGCGGCGGGATCACGGGCGCTTTGCTCGGTGTAGGCGAAACGATTCTGACAGCGATTGATCTGCCTCGGGCTGGTGTTGTTTCTACGATCAAAGAGTTTGGTGACATCTTTGACTCTGATGAAAAGTTCTCTCTAAACGAGTGGGGCAGTCAGCTTGGTTTGGGCGAAGAGCGTGCCATCGGGTTTGGTGACTTAATACACGACTGGGCACCTGGCCTGGGCGAGATCGAAATGTTTGGTGTGAAGCCGCTGGACAATCTTGCTGGGTTTGTTGGCGATGTCTTGTTCGATCCGTTTACTTGGCTGACATTGGGCACTTTGCCGATGGCGAAACAGGGCACTATGGGTGTCGTAAAGATGCTTGATGCTTTGGGCGATACGGTCAAAGCTCGTGCTGTGATGCGGAACGGTGTCCGTGCTTTGTCTGGCGATGATCTGGCTCGGTTGACCGTTTCGGCACGCAGCAATGGTTGGATTGGTGCCGCTGATGAACTCAAGGGCGGTATCCAGTTCAGGATCCCTGGCAGCAAAACGTTGTCTCGTCTCCATAGCGGGCCTACGAAGGCGAAACAGTTGCAGCTAATGTCTCAGGACAACATGCTGTTGAGGTTCACTCCCCGTATGGGAGCGAACACTGCGGCTCAACGGGTCCGCCTTTCAGCTTTGGGCGGGTTCTTCGGCGGGGACAGAAACCTTCTTAAGACTGCTTTGCGTGACCCGAATGTTTCTGACGACGTTTGGCGGGGGGCATTCCACGGGATATTGGCTGACAATGTTGGCCGAGGGATCGAGAAGAGTCTCGACAATTCGTTGACTCAAGCTTGGAATGTCCTTGATCAAATGATCGTCAAGGAAGGTGTCAGCGGCAAAGTTGCTTATCGTGCGATGGGGATGGATGTTGCCCCCGATGGCATGTCTCAGGAGCTGTTTGAGGCGTTGACGGCGTTCAGTGATGACGTTCTGAAACAATCGAACGACATCATGCGCGAGTCGATGGATGGCGTTGATTGGCTTGTTCGACGCAGCAACTGGCAGCCGACGTACAGGACGCAGGAATTTCGTCTCTGGTTGAAAGAGGCACGTAAAAGTGAGCCTTCTGGCGGCATGTTCGACATGCAGGGCTTTGAGAAGCAAGCGAACATTGTTGCTGGCGGCGAGTTCATGGGCGTCCCGCTTGTAGACGCCTCTGAAGATGCTGCTCGACGCGGGATCTTGTTGGACGACGGAACTGTTGATGTTGCTAAGGGCCGTGGCCCGAGGGAACAAGCGGTCAACATTCTTGAAGAGAACGCTGCCGAGAACGGGTATGGGCACGATGAAATCTTTGACTGGTTCGAAGACGATGTGTTTGTGGCGATGCCACAACACATCAAGTTGTTGTCTCGTCGTGCCCGTGGCAAGTATGTCGAACGTAAACTTCGTAAAGTTGGTGTGAATCTGGATCGCACCGTCACTTTGGATGCGTCGGTGCGGCAGGCCAGAGATTACCGTCAGGTTGATGAGGTTCTGAACGATCTGAATCTTCAGATCGAAGAACTTGAGGCGGCAGCAGTTTTGGAACGGGAAGCTGCTGATGCTGCCCGTGACGGTGGTATGCCGTTTGCTCAGCGTGGCGTTGACCTTGAGAACAAGATTATTGAGACGCTGCGGTGGCATGCCGATCAGGCTAAGAAGGCAGCAAAGTTTGGTGTCACTTGGGTTCCGCCGTCGAAGAACGGCACTATTTGGCGGCAGCTGGCTGGAGAAAGTTTGGAAGACGCTGAGCGGATCGGCCGTTTAGCTGATCAGCGTTCTGATGAGGCGTTTAACAACATAGAGGTGTTGAAGGATGGTGCTGCTGCTCTTGAGCGCCGCGCCGACTATTTGGAAGGTGAACTTGATCGGATTAAGGGCGGGCTTAGCAAGCTTCGTGCCCGTCAGGCAAATCTGCGCCTTGAGCAACATGATCTGTACGCAAAGGTAGAGCTTCAGGTTTCGCAGGGGACGCGTGCAGCGTTGAAGGATTTGGCGCGGTTGGATGAGATCGCTCAAGATCTGCGTGACATCAACGAGCCGCTAGCTGCGGCTCGTACGAGTTTCCTTCTTCAGGCTGGCGAGATCGAAGAGGCCCAAGAGGTCATCAGGATGTCGGCGAAAGTTGTTGTGGGTTCTAACGTTGTTGAGGAGCAGCTCAGAAAACTGAAAAGACTGTTTCAGTTCAAAAAGGGTTTCCCTAATGATCTTCAGTCTCAGGATGCTTGGGCTAAGCAGGTCAGCAGTTTGATGGACGAAATGAACATCCCGTTGAACCTTCGACCAAAGACGTACGAGGCGCTAATCGACTTTGAGATAAATATTGGGCGGGCGCGTCGGGCTGCTGGCCGAAATGTTGCTGTTGCCCGCAAGGTGATGAGCGCTGCGACTTCTGAGCACACTGATTTGAAGGCTTGGCAGAAAGAGATGGTCGCTGAACGCGACAGTTTGATCGCCCAGTTGGGTGACGATTTACCGCCTGATGTTGCTGAGGAGATCCGTCTTTCTTTGGAAACTTTGGCTCCTACGAAGGACGGCTACATGTCGTTTGACGGGTCGACTGCTTTGTATCACGGTATGAATCGGAATCATGCCGAGATCGATTTGAATAAAGTTCCTGATGCCGCGTCGAGGTCTACTAGCGAGATCGATTCGATTGGGCAGCTTCACCTTTCGTTCGATCATGAGATTAGTTTGCGGTACGCTAGCGATCCTTCGAAGATCTTGGGGTTTCGGATGGTTGCGAAGAACCCTGTGATTTATGGCGGGACTGGCGACGATTTCTTGCATGGGCATACTGCTTTGTGGGGTCAATCTTCGGAGTCGCATCGCGGTCGCGGTTTGGCTCAGATGCATGTGGACATGGTCGATTCTGGGGTGAGGAACGGCCATATCACTTTGGAACATATGAAGGAGATGGGTGTCCCGAACGCTCAACGTATTTGGGATTTGATGGGCGGTGCCCCTCAGCGTCCGTATGTTCCGATCCTGCCGTTTCTTGACGGTTTGCCTAAACGGATGACTAGAGCTGAAATCGATCACGCTGGCCGTACTTCACTCTCGCACCCTCGTGGCAGAGATTTATTTGAGCGGTGGAAGCGTGGCCCTCACCCCAGAGATGTAACTTACAGTGACGTTAATTTTGATGATCTTGATGAAGCCGCACAGGCTATGTGGATCGAGAACTGGAACACGGGCTGGAGCAGGGACGGCACCGTAAATCTCCAAAACTTTCACGAGATAGAGGTTAATCAACTATTTGATGATGATCTTTGGGAGACAGGAGATTGGATCTCGACTCTAGATATTTCGGATTGGGCGGATGCTCCTGGGACTGGCGATGTGCTCGCTGATGTCCGCGAGATGCGTGAACGGCTCTATCTGACCGCTCAAGTCAGGATGGACGCCCTCGACGACATCGGCGCCCTCGACCTCGATGCGGACACCATCGGGGTGTGGGTTAAAACTAGCGATTTGGCAGGCGACACTGACGAAGTTATTCCGACCCAGATTTATGCGCCTGATGACAAAGCCAATGTGGTTCTAGTACAGATCCCTCCTGAAGCGGTCAGACACATCGTGCCCATCACCTCAAACCCTAAAGCAATTGTTAACAAATCAATTCTGATCCAAGCCCGCACTAATATGGATGACGCCAAAGCGGCCGTCGAGAAGTCTTTAAGGGTTGAAGAACTGATCGGCGTTCAGAGCGGCGTCAAACTGTCTTACTCGGAAGCGGCCGCTATTGTCGGCGACGACGGCACCCAACCTTTTCCCATCACAGGTATCATTTCCGAACTCCGCGACGAACACAAGCAAGTGGCCCATCGTGTGCAACAGATGGGCGGAACCATGGCCGAGTACGATTCTGGTGCAGTGGACATTCTGGCTCGGGGCGGGATGGACCTTCTAACATACCAAGGCAGCCACGACGCTGCTGGAATTCTTAATGCTCTCGCTCTGGAAGATCCGACGCTTCTGGGCCGTTTGAAGTACAAGCGTTCCCCATGGACAGGCAACCGTTCGGCTGGAGCTGGCGGGCCTTTGAGCAAAGAAGGTGTACTGCAAGAGGAGCGGTGGATCGCCAACCTGATCGTTAAAGCTAAACGAAACGGTGTTGAGCCGTTGGAGAGAATCCCTCTAACCCCGAAGCAGCTTGTAGAAGACCCGAATGGTCAATGGTTCAATACTTACATCAAGCCAGTTTCTTCGAATCAGTGGATTGGCGGCAGCCCCGCCTCAGGATTGTCCAGCATGGGAGGTTCACAACTGAAGGACGACTTTGCTGACGGGTTGATGGATTGGGTAGCGGATTTCCATCGGGAGCTTCGCGCCGAAGGTTACGATTCGATCTTGTACACAGGGTTTGAGCACGGCGGGCAATGGAACGCTATTCCGTTGGATCCGAAGAAGCAGTTACAGCCGTTTGCGGGTGGCGCCGACGAGTTGACGCCTAAGAACAAGGACTCTTTGAACGCCTCTATGTTGGGTGATGAGGACACTAGTAAATCGTTTATCACTTCACGAGAGTTTGGGAAACAGTTAGACGATGCTGCCAGTGGCTCAGGGGCAATTGGCGGCGCTAATGCGATTGGCTCCAGTCCTAAAAACATAATCAGATATCAAAGCAGAATGGACGTTAATAAAGCGCTGGATTCAGCCGCGCTTGGGATTGAAGCTACCTCAAAAAAGAACTGGGCCAAGCACGAATACGATGTCATCACGGATCGCGTCGAGTCGACATTAAATGACTTCGAATCCACCATTGAGACCTGGGTTACCCAGAACTTTGTCGATTCGACTGGCGGGAATACCAGGCATCCAGAGCAAATCCTAACGAATTTGACTTCGGCCAGAGGGAAACTTGCTCAGGAAATCGGCGCGCTGAGTAAGGTTGCTGACAAAATAGAAGCGATCGATCCTGCTCAAGCGGCGGCTATGGCCGCTCCCCTCAGGCAACAAATAGACATGTTGCGGAAATACCTTTCCGACACTACTCAAGTTTCGTGGAGCATCGGTCGTGCTTTCTCTGAGGCGAAGCGTGTAGGAGCAAAGAATCTTCAGGCCCGTACTGCCAAACAGTTTGTGGGGTTGATCGATGAGTCGATGCTGGCCTTGGAGGCACGCAAAGTAAAGAGGTATCAGGAGATTGCTGATGCCGCTGACGAGATCTCTCCCTTTGTTGCTGAGGCTCAGGGCAGTGTTCGGCAAGCTGCCGAGCAGCTTGCCGAGAACCAGCGAAGGATCGCTCAGATCGACGCTGATATGGCTGAGGAGGCTACTACAGCGGACGGGACGGTGGCGTATTTTAGGTCTCAGGAGTTGAGTCTCAGGGGTGAGGCGACTGAGCGGTTTGAGATGGCTAATCGTCTTGATAATGAGGAGCTTGAGGCTGCTGAGCGGGCGAGGCGGGCGTCTGTTACGGATGTGAGCATGGATGGTGTGCCTGTGCCTCGTCCTTCGGAGCGGGTTGCTTCTGTGGAAGTTCCTAATGTTGCGGCTGGTCGTGTTGCCGATATGCGGGTTGAGCGTGCGGCTCAGACTGTGTCGTTGAATCAGACGAACGCCCAGTTTCTTCGGTTGGAGGCTAATGCGAAGATGTTGGAGGCCGATTTGGCCCGTCTGTCCCATGACAGGGATTTGATTGCTACTCGGTTTGCGACGATGTCTATGCCTGAGCGCACCGAGGCTTTGTCTTCGGTTATGCGTGGGTTTACGGCGTTCGGTGCTGATGGTCAGATTCCTGAGGAAGTGGCTCAGGGTTTGGCTGATGTGAATCGGATTATTGGTGCGCGTGGCAGCAATAGTGTTGTGACGGTTTTTGACAAGGTGAACGACTTGTTTAAGGCGTGGGCTATTGCGTCGCCTGGTTTCCATTCTCGGAACTTCTTTGGCGGCGTGTTCAATAATGCTTTGGCTGGTGTTGAGCTTTCTTCGTATGGTCGTTTCCATCAGCTTTATAAGCCTGTGCGGGCTGCTATTGATGCGGGTGGTTCTGTTGATGAGCAGGTGGCTGCGTTGCGGGGCAGCAAGCAGGCTCAGAGGCTGGTAGATAGCGGCAATGGTCGGTTTGTGGATCACATGGCGACGTTGATGCGGAACGGCGTTTTGAATGGTGGTCAGACGACGGAGTTGCAGAGGGTGGCTCGGGCGCGGTCGATCAATCCGTTGAACCCGAACAACATTGTTACGGCTACGGCCCGTCGGCCTGCGTTGCATGTTGAGAACATGTTGCGTGGGACGTTGGCGATGGACAGGCTCACGAAGGGTCTTGATATTGATTTGGCTGTGGCTGACGTGTACAAGTATCACTTCGATTATGACGATTTGTCTGGGTTTGAGCGTGGCGTGATGCGGCGTGCGATCCCGTTCTATACGTGGACTCGCAAGAATTTGCCGTTGCAGTTGGAGATGATGTTTAAGAACCCGAAGGTTTATAACCGTGTTCATTCTTTGAAGCGGGAACTTGAGCGGGATTCGGAGAAGGAAACGTTGTTGCCGAAGTGGATCGAGGATCGGTTCCATATCCAGTTGCCTATGTCGATGGGCGGCGATTCGGTTTTCTTGGTTCCTGATTTGCCGTTTGCCGAGCTTGATCGGGCGATGAACCCGAGGCTGATCGTTGCGTCTATGAGTCCTTTGGTTAAGATTCCGTTGTCTGAGATTGCTGACAAGAACTTCTTCTTTGATAGCGATTTCCGCGATGATTACAAGCCGTTGCCGAAGGCGTGGGACACCGTTTTGGCTCCGTTGTTGCCTGCGTTGCATGGGGCTGGGATGGTTGGCCGTCGTGAGGATGGCGAGTGGGTGGCTACTGATCGGAACATGCACCATTTGGAGTCGACGTTGCCGATTTTCTCTGCGCTGCGTCGGCTGTGGCCGACGTTGGGTGACGAGAAGACTGAGTCTCGCACTATGCAGAACTGGGTGAACTGGACTTCAGGTATCGGGTTTAGGCGGATCACTGAGGATCAACGCAAGTGGGAGCAGTGGCGGCGCGACAACGCAGAGTGGCTGGATCGGTAGATGCCGTCCACCATGGGGCATGATATTCCATATTCGTAACCTGTTGGCTGCCGAACCTGTGGCCGTTGTGGCTGCACTGCAGGCGTCGTTGGCGTTGGCTGTGCTGTTCGGTGTGGACTTGTCGGCCGATCAGCTTGCTGGTATCGGTGCGTGCGCTGCGACTTGGTTGGGGCTTGTGACCCGTCGCCGTGTCACTCCTGTGTAGGAGCCATATTTAGGGTGAGTAGCGCGCCCATGTTCCACTGGACGGCGGCTGCGTGCAGCGTGCCTGTTTCTGTGTCGTGGGTTTGGCCTTGAGCCATCTTCATCAGGTGCCGTAGGGCAGCGTCTATGTACTCGGAGTCTGGTTTGCCTCCGAGTATCCAGTTGGGTTTGCCGTCTACGTCGGGGTATTTGGTGCGTCCGACGTGGCAGTGCCATGCGAGTGGTGCCCAGTCGAACCAGCCTAGTTCTCCTAGCGGTTCTTTGTGGGCGTCGTCTCGTGCGGCTTTACGCTGGTTCGTCTTCTTCAACCCATTCTTCCATTTCTGCCCAGGAGGCGTCGCCGAATACGAACCAGTCGCCGTCGATGGTGTTGACTAGCCAGTCTGTGGGGCCAATTTCGATGACGGTTCCGTAGATGTATAGCTCTGTGGTGCTGTCTTGCAGGTCGTCTTCTGGTTCGGGGGCGATGTCGCCGTCGATCCAGTCTTGCATCAGGTAGGCCGTGTAAACGGATCCGTCGTATTGCACCGCTGTGGCGATGCCTAGCCCTTCAAAATATCCCATGGCTGTAGTCATTATTCTGTTTCCTCTCGACTGTGTCGTTGTAGGTACTTAGTTACTTGTGGACTGTCTTCAAGGGCTGCTTCCATTTTCTCGATGGCTCTGGTTACCGTCAGGTAACATGTTGACTTGGGGAGAGCCATCCGTTGCGAGACGGATGCGTATGTTTCTGACCCGAGGACGATGGAGATCATAGCTTCGGCTTCCCGTAGCGTCAAAGTATCCTCTATGGCGTCTAGGAGCGTCTCTCGTAGCTCCTGTAGCTCTTCGGTGGTATATCCGCCCATTGGCTTGTGCGGCTCTTCCATGAGCTTCTCAGTGGCATCCATCAATCTTTGGTCGTATCCGAGAACGTCGATCAGGTTCGAGCTGATCTCACGGGGACCACGCCACTTGCGAACCCCGCCAGAATCTTTCTGCTTGTCTCTCATCAGCGGACGCCTCGGCTCGACAGACAACCCGTCACGAAGCAGTATTCGGTCCCACTTGTTAAACAGTTCTTCCCGTTCTTCATCAGACATTTCTTTCCTACGGCGACGGTTCGACATGATGGACCTCACCGATCTCTATTAGGAGATCGGATGGGAATGCCCAGTAATGCTTCGGGGTCGCGTCGTCGAACACGCCTTTGCCTACGTGCGGGGAGGTTTCTACAGCCCGTACGAGGGCACTCAGCTCGACAACTATTGAACGGTCTTCGTGGGAGTCGTAGAAGAACACTTCTACGGGGTGATGTTTCTGCCATTCGATCAAAGCATCCAGATTGGCGTACTTGATTTTGGCGAGCTTGTCACGTCCGAACCCTTTCGCTTCGACCAGTGCCTGTGAGGTCAGAAAGTCGGGGGTGTGACGGATGAACTCGGACAGCATCGATAGTTTGAGTGGGGGACGGTTCAGGCCGTACGGGATCCAGCCACGGTTCTGACTGTCGAGCCATGCGGCGCACCGCTCTTCTGCCACGTCACCCATTTGGGCGTAGCGTTGGCTCCACGCCATTTCTCTGAACGGCCCGCCAGCCATCGTTACAGATCCTTCTTCAGATATACCCAGCCGCTGTCGACGGAGAACGGGACGTATCCATCTGCCGTTTTTTTACGCAACTGGATCTGCTTGTCGTACAAGACTTTGACAATGTCGATCTTGTAGTCGTTTTGCCACGGCTCTAGTTCGATCACAGGCTCTTCAACCTTGGGGATCGGTGCGGCCGACGGCCGTTTCTGAGCTGGTTTCTTTACTCTTGTTCCTGGCTTTGGGTCCATAGCGCCTCCTATTGGCATGACTCGCACGACTCGGGGTTTTCCAAGTCGCAGGATTGTTCGATCAGTTCATCGGCGTCTTTGCCCCAGTCGATACCGACTGTGCCGTATTCGCCCATCAGTTCGCCATCTTCGTACAGCTCTGCCAGTGTCTTGGGATCAGTCATTTTCTTCGTCGCCGCTTTCACTTATCCACAGGTGTCCTGTGGTTGTGGATTCTAATACAGATATCTGGCCGTCGTCCAAGTAAGCGATCCCGTTCAGGGCATCCAGCACTGCCTTCATGTAGTTGTCGATGTCGCCTCGCAGCACAGTTGGCAGCTCTGTAGGAGCAACTTCGATCCACATGCCGTTCTTGTCGAAGTCGACCGTGACTTTCACTGGTCCTTCTAGTGGTTTGCGTCGACCGAATCTGGTCTTCCACGCTGCAGCTATCGCAGCCTCGTGTATCTGTGTCGCTGCGGGCGTGAAGACACGCCCTCGGCGACCGAGCCGTGGCCGTTGCTTAACTCTGGGCTTTATCTGTATGTAGGTCCGCATCGGTTTACGTGACATAGGTAGCCTTTCCTCTGTAGTGCTCCAAGACCTGTGCCTCCAGCGTTGGACGCCAGTAGCTGTCTGGGAGATTGTTTGCTCTGTTGACGGAGCGCAGTTCTGCCAAACTGAGGTCTTTAATTCCGATCAACGGGAAACCGTTCTGGGTTTGCGTCTGGTGTCCTTGCCCCTGAGCCTGTGTCGTTGAGCTGGGGTGGTACCACCGTAGATCCCGCAGTCATCTAGTGGCGTTTCTTTCATCTCTTCCATGCGATGTTGCAGACAGTCGGCTACTACGAGGCAGGCGCCGCATGTCGCTAGGGATTCTTGTCTTTTCTGTGGATCTCGGCTGAAGAAAGCTGTGGTGTCTTTGCCTTGGCAGTTCGCTGATGTTCTCCAGTCGTCAGTCATCTTCTTGCCACCAGCGTTTCGACTTGGGCGAGTCTGCGGGGTTCAGTTCGTCGCGAACCAAGTACCAGACCAGGGAGACAAACATCACAGCCCAGATCGCTCCGCAAACGAGGATGGCTGTGTCACTTATTTCTAGATTCATCATGTTCCTTTCGTGTAATACCTGTAGCGGCGTGGTCCGAGTATGCGAGCTATCCACTCTTCGGGTAGCTCGTCGCCTCGTATGTCTTTGCGCTCCTCGGGAGGCAAGTTCAGTGGTCGTTCTTCTGGCGGTAGTACTACTAATCCCATGGTTTCCTTTGGTGTTATGCGGCTTGGCCAGATGCTTTGGCGAGCATCCTGTCGAGTTGTGGGCGTCCCTGGTCTGCTCGGGCCACCCATTTGGGTGCGTGCTGGTCGTGCGCTTCGTACAGGAACCCTTGTGCTTCTGTGAAGCTCAAGTCGCATTTGGCTAGTTCCCGAGAGAAGCTCCACAGCCATTCGGATCGGTCGTCGGAGCGGCCTGCACCTTGCGTGTACATGTGGAACGCTAGACCTGAGAGGCGGTTGCGGGACGACTTGTTGCGTGTGACGGATCCTGTGCCGAAGTTCTTGGCTGTCACTAGCACGGGGGCGTCATACAGGGCAGCTAGGGGTTCTAGCTGGGCGGCTTTAACGGTCGAGGCTGCTGCCTGGTTGGCGAAGTCTTCCAGTGTGCAGTCGACAATCATGCGTCGATGCTCTGCCTCGCCTGGGTTGTTTCCTGGGTACGGCAGCCGCACGTAGTTGCCGACGGCACCGTCAGCGAGAGCTGCTTGCTTCGGGTTGATCTCGCGGGTTGGTGCCTGTGCTAGTTGTGCTGCTGCCAGCAGTGCGTGGCGCATCAACTCTGCGGGCAGCCAGCCGTCAGCGAACACCCATACGTGGTAGCCCTTTGAGCGGGATCGTTCGATCCATCCTGTGATCCCGAACTTGGCGAGAACGGTCGTGATGTTTCGGGCGTGGATCAGCGAAGCTTCTTCGCCCTCGTCTACGTCGATGCAGCCCCAGCAGACAACGAACCCTGTGGGGGCTTTGACCATGGGGTAGACGCCTGCTTGTGGCCCGCCGTCTAGGTGCTGCTCTAGTTGTTCGACCCACCACCTAATTTGGGCTTCTAGCGTCTTGTGCGGGCTGCGGTCGCAGCCGCCTTTCTCGGTGCCGATCACGGCAGGGTTGCCGCCAAAGAGGGCAATGAATGTTTCTTTCATGTCTTTCCTAGAACATCGGGCGGTTAATGATGGGAGTGGGGGCTGGTTGCGCTGCACTCACCTCTTCCTTCAGAGCTGTGAGAGCGGCAGCGTTGTGTGATGCCCTGTCTGTGGTCGGCCCTGCACCGTCGTCGGGCGGCGGGACGTACCCGTCGCCGTCCTGCAGCGTACGGATCGCCCCTGTCTGTGACGTTATGTGCAGGTCCACATAGCCCGTCTTCGACGGGGGACGCTTGTTCTTCACGACACCTACGGTGATCGTGTTCTTCTCCGCTTCACGTTCATAGGCGTCCAGCGACTCGTCTTGGCATTTGCGGAACACTTCGACCACGTAGGTGGCCTCGTTCTCGCCTCCGTAACGCATCGAATCCATGCCTCGTGCTGTGCCTCGGTCGGAGCGTTTGCCTTGATGCAGGCAGACGATGGGGCGTTTCGCTGACTTGGCGAAACGCTTCAGCTCCTGCACCTTCCATGTCACTCCGTCGTGGTCGCCGTCGCCTGGGATCAGCTCCAGATAGTCGATGAAGACTCCCTGTGTAGGCGCACCCCAATACTGTTCGCATTCCATGACGGCTTTGCCCATGTCATCGAAGTCGAGACCCTCGTCTATGACTACAAGGTTCGGGAAGTCGTCTACAGCGACTGCTCTCAGGGTGTCGATCATGTCGTTGTCGCCTGCCTTGATGGCCTGCTCAACGTCTTCGGGGTTCAGTCCTCGCATGATGGCTGCGAGTTTCATCAGTACCAGCTCTGCCATCTCGTCGGGTGTGAACAGGATGAAGCGGCCGTGGGCGTTGTTGCAGATGGCTTGCATGACGAGCTGTGTCTTGCCGCTGTGTGCGCGGCCTGTGACGAAGCACAGGTCACCGTCGCCTACGCCTCGCATCATGACATCAATGTCTCGGATGCCCCACATGAGGCGACCGTCGACGTTCTGCAGGGCGTCGACCAGCGGGTCGACTGCGGACCCGAGGTGGCGAACGAACCTCCATTCGGGGTCAGACACGGGCGGATCATTACCGTCTGCATCTGACCCCGTGCCATGGGAGGTGGTCTGTTGTGCAGCTATTGCTGCTTCGATTTGGGCGTCGTCAAGGATCTGTGGCATGGCCACGGTTCTACCTCCCAGTAGGCGGGTGTGTGGGTTGGAGCGGGCAGGGGCGGCTGTGAAGCTGCACCCCTGCCCATTTCATGGACCTAGTCCAGCCAGAGGGCTAGGGCTGAATCCTTGTGCTTCAAGTCGGGGCTGGTGGGCTTGTACTCGCCAGCGGCCTTCTTGGGGCGGTTGTCCCAGAACTCGTCTGGGGCGATGGCGTAGCGGGCTTTGCCCCACGCCTTGTTAGCTGCCTTCTCTGCTTTGTCTCGGGAGTCTCCCGAGTGTGGCGGCATGGCCGCTACGTTGCCCTGTGGCATCGTGATGACCTGTGCGCCTCCGAAGGCTTCACGGGCTGCGTCTGCGAAGGCATCGGGGCCGCTCTGTGGGACGACCTGTGGGGCTGGGGTTGGGACGGCCTGCAGCACGGTATCGGTGGCCCAGCCTCCGCTACCTGCAAGATCCCATACGACCTTCTCGATGTACGCTGCAGCCGCAGCGAGCGGCTGGTCTGTCTTGTCGGCAACGATCATCTCGATCGCTCCCTTGACGCAGACCTGTGCGACAATCAACTGGTCTTTGGGTGTGAAGTCATTCTTACTCATGTGTGCCCTCCTATGGGCGGTACTGGCAACGAACTCTGCTTGCCGTTGCTCAGATCTACAAGGTACAGCCACTGTTGCAGTGACGTACAATCATTGTGCGAAGTGTTTGCCTTTGCAGTCGTTCCATGCTGGGCACCATTTGGCGCTGCACAGAGCGTGCTGGTCGTTCTTGGGCCAAGCGTGGTCGACACCTACGCCCTCGTACAGGGTCACGAACGAGCGTAGCTGCTCTGCAAGCCATGAGGCGTGCCCGATGTTGCGCGTTGTGTGGAACAGTTTGGCGATGGGTTGTGTGGACTTGGACACGACTGCGTATGTGAAGTCGACCTCGGCCATCGCGCTCGTAGGCGCTTCTTTCCACATCAGCTCCATGGCTGCGTCTTCGCCGTGCGCCTCGACAAGGTCAACGATGGTAGCTGCGACACAGTAGAAGGTGGGCTGGACGTGCCAGCGGTCGATCTCCCACCCTTGGTAGCGTTCGATCTGGGCTGCGGTCTTCCAGTCCCAGATACGGCCGTTGATGTCGCGTGCGTCCCATGCGCCCTTGAGGCGTATGGTGCCGTCGGCTGTGAGGGGGACGTTGAAGAGGCGTTCGATCTCTGCAGGGTCTACTGGCGGGATCGATGGCACGACGCTGACGTTCATGCGCGATGCACAGCCCACCAGTTTTCCTCGCAGGGTGTCGTCTCCTTTGATCTGGATCCGTTCGAAGTCTTCGGCTTCCATGCGTGCGTCGAGCCACGCCACAGCGTCCTCTTCGGCTTCGCTGTGACTCAGCCCGTGCAGACGTGACTCCATGTACTCGTGCAGGGCTGTGCCCAGCACTGTGGCGTCTGTGTCTGGCGAGTCCCATTCGGGATCGAACGCTGAACGTCTGCTGCGCTCGGGGCACAGCAGAAAGTCTTTGGCCCACGACTGACGGAACGTGTACGTCTTCCTCATGGCCTGCGGCCTTTCCCTCGGGCGAGGCGGGTGCGTTCTGTGTTGGTGGCGGCGTCGCCGCCGTTGCGGTTCAGGAACTGGTAGAACGCCCACTGGGTGCCGTCGAACCCCATGTCGACCATGTGTCTGTACACGTCTGCCTTGGTCAGGTGTGGGTTCGCACGCCACACAGCTTCGCCGTACTTGTTGTACATGCGTCGCACAGACCTGATCCCGTGCGGTCCTCGGGCCTGGTCGGGTGACTCGTTGTGGATCTTGTACGCCTCCAAGATCTCTATCCACACAGGGTAGCGGTCCTCCTCGACCCACTCGTAGAACTCGTCCATGATCTCTGCGAAGTCATGGACACGAACCTGCTGCTCTAGGTAGTCGAGCAGCGGCAGCTCCTCAGGCACTCTGTAGACGCCCCCATGTACGTGCGTAGGAGTTGTGATGATGACATCGTCCAGATCCCTGCGTGGGCCTCCTGCGAGGATGTCGGCCATCTCGACGTTGTCCATGTAGCCCATGTCAGCCGTCCAGCCCGAGGCGTGCTGGGCGGGTGTTGGGCCTGTGTGCTGGCCCTCCGCTGACCCAGAACGACATCTTTTCGTCTACGACGACAAACATGTCGGGGCATCCGAGGGATCGGTCTGCGTGCCATTTGCGTACGGCTGCGATTGCTGACGGGAGATCGTCTGCGTGCATCTCTACGTCAACGTCGTTGCCTTCACCGAAACCGAGGATGATCTCGATCCCCATACCTGGCTCGCATTCGTCTGGGTCTGCATGTGGGTCTGCAGGGTAGATCATTGCTGATGTGTTCATTGTGTACTCCTATGATTGCGGGACTTGAAATCCAACTATTGCGGACATCAGGCAACCCGCCACCCCTGTGTGGGACGGCGGGCTGCTTGTCGCCTACAAGTCTCGACTGTGCATGAGCGGCTTGGGTGCAGGCTGCACGGCCACGCTTGTGACCCACCACTCATCTCTGTCGTTCGCTTGGAAGGTTTCCAGCATCTGTTCGGCGATGCCTTCCATCTGCTTCAGGTACACGGCTTTGCCCTCGGGCAGCCCGTCACGTAGGTGGACGTTCAACACGAGCCTCATCTGATGCCTGCTGCCTGCTGCATCAGTGACGCTGCGAAGTCGTCCATCGCTTCGGCTGTGCCGCATGCGGAGCAGACCATGGTCTTGTTGTCCTTGCGGGACAACGCTCCTGGGTACAGCCCTGGCGTGTCGTTGTTGGGTATGTAGCCCTCACATGTAGGGCATATTGGCTTGGTCGTATCGGTCATATCGGTATCTCTCTCTGTCTGTGTGTGAACGGTTGGTGCGGGGCAGGAGCATGACGCTCCTGCCCCACAGAGGCTGCCTATCAGGCTCGAACGAGGATCCGTGCGGCCTTGTTGGTCAGCGGGAAGTTGTCTTTGGCCCAGTTGCCAGCGACCCGAGCCTGACGGCCCTTGTCGTTGCCTTGTACGTGCAGCTCGTACTCGTTGACCGTCTGCAGGAAGTGCCATGCAGTCTCCTGTGAGCCGATGGTCGGCCCATCGAAGATGCGGCGCATGTCTGCACGTCGCTCCATCCAGTTTGCCTTGACACGGTCTGTGGCTTCACCCTCGGGCTTGGGGAACAACGCTGGCATCAGCTCCTCGCCGAAGGAGACACGGCTGTACGCCTTGTCCATCAGCCCTGCAGCCCAAGCATCGAACTCGTCGAACGCTGTGTACGTCGACACGAGTGCAACCTTCGCCTCGGCCAGACGTTCATGTGCAGAAGAACGGTGCTGGATGCTGTGGAACAGCTCGCCGCCAGAGACAGCGATCTTCAGCGTGTTCTCACAGACGACTCGCATGTTGACACCCTCGATGCGGAACGAGCCGCTGCCGTGCCATGTGGAGATGAGCAGCCAACGGTGGATGGCCTCGTCTGTGCCGTCGAAGCGAGGCGACTCGCCCAAGTCGACCAGCATCCAGACGAACTTGCCGCCCCACATCTGGCCGCAGGTCTGGACGCTCAGGTCCAGCTCGTCGGCGATGTCGGCCAGCTCCGTGTTCTGCAGGATCTCGTACTTGGGTGAAACGACATCCAGCACGGCTCCCTCGGTCGTCTTCAAAGCGACGTGAGTTTCCAACGGCGTGTAGCTGTTGGTGCAGAGCAGGGCTGACTTGTGGACGCCCCAGGCAATGCCTCCTAGGTGCAGAGCTTCACGGCCTGTGCAGAAGCGGTCGATGACCGTTCCGATGCCGTGCCACGGCGTGGTGCCGCTGTTGCTCATCATGGTTTCGGGGATTGCTCCCATTATGTGACCTCCTGTGGTCATGTGTGTGTGAAGTCTGAAGACTTCGCCGATGCCACACAGTACGCAGACCGTGTGACATCGACGCTGCTGTCAGGCCAGATCGGACGGGCCGCTGTACATGGAGACGTTCCCCTTGAGTACGAGGAAGCCGCTGGTGATCATCGTCTTGACTGCCTCCCTGACCTCGTGGCGGAACGCTGCACTCTGCAGGAAGGCAGCCTGTGCCTCGGCGATCAGGTTGCGGATGTCCTGAGCACTCAGCTCCGACGCATCCTCGTCTCGGTCGGCGAGGTAGCCATCGATGATGCTCTCGATGGTCTCTCGGGCCTCCTCGACCAGTTCGTCTGCATCGATGTTGATCTCAGATTCGAAGGGAATATCCATTATGTGTACCTCCCAGGTACATGTGTGTGAAGTTGTCGGGATTGATAACTTCGTGCAACACACAGAGCCGCTGTGGCCCTGTGCCCTGCACGCTGGCATCAGTCCTAGCCGTTCCCGCACCTGAGTGGCTTGTCTGTGTCTGTAGTTGATGTGTCTGTGTCTGTGTCGCTCATGGCGACCTCCTTATGTTGGTCGAGCGATCTGCTCGGCGAGTGGTGCCCCATCACCCTATCAGGCATGGGACGGTGTCGTACAATCAGAAGAGTCGAGGCTCGTTGCCGTCCCTCTCCTCAGCGATGATGCTCAGTGCGAGGGTGCCGTGGATGCCACGGGCACGCTCCACGCGTTCCTGATGCTTGTCTGCCTGTGATCGGTCTGAGTGGTTCATGTCTTCTTCCAGTCTGCATAGTCGTTGGGAACTTCGGGGTACTCTGTGGGCAGCAGCGGACGTTCGTGCAGAACGTCTGCGTCTGTGAACTGATGGCCCTGCACGAAGTTGCCGTGCATGGCTGCTTCCAGCACATGGCCGAAGGCTTCGCCGTCGGCGGCTTGCCTCTTCTCACGTTCGTGGTACAGGGCCAGGATCCAGCTCCCTACGATCATGATCATGACCATGATCGCCCAGAACGCTCCCAGTGATGTGTTCATATCTGCTCTCTTTCTGTGGCTGCTACAGCAGCCGTCTTGTGTAGGTTCTTTCTTAATGAGCGGCTCCCTGAGGGGAGCCGCGAATGCAAGGCTGGAGAACTGCGTTCTCATTATAACGCAGCCCTCCAGCCCCGTACAAACACGCTCTGTGTAGTAGCCCCTATGTGCAGGACGTCCAGCAGGCATCTGGCCCGAGAACGTAGGGCAGGCGAGTCGCCACAAGGGCTGCTAGAGCAAGCAGTGCGGCAACGAATGCGATGTCGTAGATGCGATTCATGCTGTTCAGTCCCGCAGAGCGGAGTCGCCTGCAGGACCGTCGCTGGCCCACTCGCCGTCGTCGGGGTTGTGTGGCCCGTGGTCGCCTTCTTCCATGTACAGCCAGCACGTCGGGCACAGGTAGAACTGCACAGGCCGTGGCACGTTGTTCATGATGATCTCGCGGTGTGCAGGGTGCCAGTCCCCATCGGGGAAATGCGTCTTGACGTTGCCGCCTGCCTTGTACGCCGCGAACTTGGTCGCGGAGACTTCTACAGACTGGATGGAGCTGCAGTCGTTGCATGTGGATGTGAGTGTGATCATTGTGTGTATCTCCTTATCTGTGAAGCGGGATCGCTTCAGGGAACCTTCACACCGTAGGCGGAAGGCTCCCCGCAGAGATCCTCTCTCTGTGTCCTAGCGCCAGACGTTCTCGCAGGCGTCGTCGTAGTCTCCCTGTGTGGCGAACAGCTTGCCGCAGCCGTTCTTCACGGTACACAGCACAGACCCCTCGGGCATGCCGACCTGCTCGGGGAAGTACGCCCCGCCCTGCAGGTGGCCTTCGCCGTTGCCTGTGCCCAGGCTGGAGCTGTGGGTGCAGATCCCGCTGCGACGCAGAGCCGCACCGTGGCGTGCCTCTTCGACGTACAGAGCCATCTCGATGTCGGCATCCTGAATGGTTGCCTCTTCGTCGTATCCAAACATTGTGTGTATCTCCTTGTGTAGGTGAAGCGGAGTGCTTCGTGATCCCTGCAGACAGCAATGCCTGCAGGGATCCCGCTGTACTCAGCCCTGTGCAGCGCGACGGGCAAACGCCGCGTCCTCGGCATCGTTGCCGTAAGGGGCGAACTCTGCAGGCATGTCATCCGACTGCCACACAGTGACGTCCATGTCGCGCAGGCGTCGGCAGAAGAACTGGAAACGGTCTACAGCGTCCACCCAGTCGAGGTCATAGGAGCCGCTCCCCCAACCTCGCGCGTCGTCGTCGTCGAGTCGTGCATCTGTGAAGAACACGAAACGCTGCGCGGGGTTGCGGGAGCCTGTGCACATGTCTGGGGCATCCACGATGCCATGCAGAACCTGCACAGTGCCGAATCCTGCAGGCTGCACAATCGCAGCGACCAGAGTGTGGCCGTTGATGGTTGTAGGGATGGTGTGTGTGGTCGACATGAGTCGATCCTTTCTGTATGTGTGAAGCGGAGTGCTTCAGGATCTCTACAGATATCGCTACCTGCAGAGATCCCGCTGCAATCACTTGCGGCGCTTGTCTTTCGATGGTCGGAACTCTGCACGATCTCCCACAGAGACCCACTTGCCGTCGCGCTCGTTGCCGTCACAGGAACCCCTGTTTGGCCTGCAGTGTGTGCATTGGCCCTGCGCTAGGCGTGCCCTGTTGCGCTCGACCTTCGTTGTGTAGCTATCAAATCCTCCACCAGTCATGGCGGCCTCCTGTGTGTGTGTGTGTGTGATGCGGAGCATCGGCGACGGCACCACCTCTGCAGGCGATGCCGTCGCCGTCGTCTGTATCAGTTGATTATCACAGACGGCTGCCCTTGATCACAATCGTCGCCCATGAGACCCGCCCTGCAGACTCGTTCTCCTGCACAGCGGCATCGATCTCGGCGAGCACCTCTGCAGCCCGAGCCGCCACACCGCGGAATCCTTCCTGTGCAGCGATCCGCTGATCATGGATCAGTGCAGCGCGCAGATCCATCAGCGACACAGAGATCTCTAGACCCTTTGAGTAGGTGAATGTAACTGTCTGTTCTGTAGCCATTTCTGTATGTCTCCTTGTGTAGGGATGCGGGATCGCATCCTTGATTGACGCTGTAGAGCATCGGGCAACACGCCACGGGGGTACCGCGGCATGCTGCACGTCGTCTGCAGACCGACTAGGCGAACGTCACAGCAACCTCTGCAGACGGGTTCCTGATGAATCCCTTGTGATCGATGTTCTTGTAGCCGCGGGGCAGCTTGTAGCGCAACCCGACGACCACGCCCTGCAGATCACGGAAACGCAGATCGTGTTTGTCGCCGTCGATCACTCTGTGGCCCACGTACGTCTGTGGCAGATCCTCACCGCGTCGCACAGTGAACGGGATCACCACGTTTCGCCCTGCAGCGATCTCGGCGTGAATCTCGGCGTCTGTAGTGTTCTCAGTCGCCGACAGCACCCTGTACAGGTTCGGACGTGCCCAACCCATCTGCAGATCATGACGCTTGCTGTAGTCTGTGAACACCACAGACGGGAACTGCTCTGTGAGCCACACAGGCACATTCACATCCGTTGTGCCATTGATTCGCACACACAGACGCTTGCCCTTCCGCTCTACACGAGCCTTGTTCCGCCGAACCTCTGCAGCCATCTGCGACCAGAACAACGACGGCGCACCGTCTGTAGTAGCACCCGTGTTTGCGTACAGAGCCGTTCGTGCAAGCTTCGCACGCTCCGCCATCGCGAGCCTGCCTGCAGTGTGCAGACAAGCTCCCCTGCAGCCCTGTGTGCTGTGTACACACATGTTCTCGAACAGCATCTCTACAGAGTCACGCCACATCTGCGGCACAGTCTCACGCCACAGAAGCCCGCCTAGCCTGTGCGGCAACATGTAGCAGATCGCCTGCTCCCACTCTGTAGCGTCGTCGTCGACCCACAGAGCACCATCAGGCGCCTGTGCAGACTCATTCTTCTGCAGCTTGCCCACAGCCCGCTGTGGCGTCAACAAGTAGGCGGAAAGTCCGCCACCAACCATCTGCGACACGCTCTGCAGCAACGCTGCAGAATCACCTGCAGGCAACCGCGTCCCATCGATCCTGTAATTTCCCATTTCTGTATATCTCCTTGTGTATGTGATGTCTACTGTAGAGCATCGCGCACGCCACACACACACGCTGTGTGTGTGGCGTCCATGTCGCCTACAGAGCCTCGACTATTTCGAACGTGACCCGAACGTAACGATCACGCGGCCCCGTACGTATCGGCACGTACTGTGTAGCCTTGCCTGTAGTCCTAGGCGACGTGCCCTTCTGTAGCCGCGTCCCTAGCGTGTTTATGGTTTCCAGTATTTCGATGCCTGTAGGCGCGGTGTCTGTAGCAAGCATGATCATTGCGCCACGTCACCCATCAAGCGACGGCATCGCTCCCACCGCTCCCCGAAATAGGGCGCAGGAACGTCCTCTGTGTAGAAGGGCAGACGGTCATCCTGCAGACGGTACGCAATCCACTCGGCGCGTTCCTCTGCAGAGTGATCCTGCAGAAACCACAAACCCGATGCCAGACGGTCCCGCACATAACGATCATGTGCATCGTCTGTGTCATAGCTCCACACAGTTACCGCGTGTAGGCGCAAGTTCCAAAAACCGCCCTCTGCAGAGCCTTCCGTTGTGTAGCCTCGCGGCATGTAGCGTTGGATCTCGCGCTCTGCAGACTCCAGATCACGATCACCGCGGACGCCTATGTAGCCTAGGAATCTGTCGCCAAACCTATTGATATGTAGCTCTTGTGTCATTGTGTGCATCTTTCTGTGTGTGTGTGTGTGTGCGATGCCTGTAGGGCATCCCGCACGCTACCGACTAACTAGGGTCGGCCGATAGCGTGCCAGTCGCCTACAGAGCGAATCAGTTCTTTACGGTACCCTTAGCGATACGCATGCCTGCAGTCTTAAGCGTACCGACGCACAGTTTCACGCGGTCCGCGTCACCTGTCGCTACACAGAGGTCATGCCAGATCTGCGCGTTGTTCGTGTTTGTGTGCTTACTGAACCGCGTCTTAGCTATCCCTGCCTGCTGTGCAGGCGTACGCGGTCCACGCGGACGCTTTACGGTCGCCTTAGGTGCAGGTGGCGTCTTCCCACCGCGGCTCTTACGT
>Ga0209091_10000460_pt1 | contig 39056 bp, 45 predicted proteins | sample ArcticOcean_MG_C_6_FD_187438 | JGI IMG/M metagenome (GOLD analysis project Ga0209091, IMG submission 187438) | Marine microbial communities from western Arctic Ocean - ArcticOcean_MG_CB8_128 (SPAdes) (version 2) | ecosystem: Environmental > Aquatic > Marine > Oceanic | place: Arctic Ocean...
AGGAAGAGTCAGCGGAGCCGACACCCTGAACGTGTCGACAAAATTATTTTCTCCAACGGCCAATGTAATACTAGAAGCAGGAACTTCAGGTACAGTTGTGTCTAATAGTAACATGACAGTCAATGGCTCCTTCTCGGCTACGGATATGGGAACTTTTACTGGTGCTATAGTAACAGATAACCAGTCACTCCATAACGTAATACAGCAACTTGAAACTGCTGTTGAGGCAGCAGAGGAGTCCTCAGAATTTGCCGGACTTGCCGGAGTCACTGTTGGCGACACGCATCTTGGAACTTTTACAGGCACAACAGTATCGGACAATGGAAGTGTCAAAGCAGGGATGCAAGAGTTAGAGACATCAGTTGAGACTAAACTTGCCTCGGCAGACATCCCTACAAAGGCAACACTTGACGTAGATCACCTGATCACTCTATCAGGTGTAGCTGATGCGTCAGACGATCTTGGTACATTTACTGGATCTACTATTGCTGATAGTTCTACTGTTAAGGCATCGTTACAATCACTTGAGACTGCCGTTGAGGCAGCAGAGGAGTCCACGAATATTGCTACCAATCAGGACAACATCAACGATCTCAACAGCTCAGTTGGTACTGCCCTTGGCGATACTCATGTAGGTACATTTACAGGATCTACTATTACAGATAATCAAAGTGCTAAAGCAGGGATGCAGGAATTAGAGACTAAGGTTGAAGTAAATGATGATAACATAGACGATGTTAATCAGACAGTCGGTGTTGCTCTTGGTGCTCAGCATGTAGGCACATTTACTGGATCAACAATCACTGACAACTCTACAGTCAAAACTGCATTACAGGCACTTGAGACTGCTGTTGAGGCAGCAGAGGAGTCTACAGATATAGCAGTGAATGCTGACAACATCAACGATCTCAATACTTCAGTCGGTACTACTCTGGGCGATACTCATGTAGGTACATTTACTGGATCTACTATTGCTGACAATGGAACTGTTAAAGCAGGAATGCAGGCACTCGAGACTGCGGTTGAGTTAGCAGAGGAATCTCCAGCAATAGCAGTGAATACAGACAATATTAATGACATTAATACTTCAGTCGGTACTGCTCTTGGTGACCAGCATGTTGGTACATTTACAGGTTCTACTATTACAGATAACGGAACTGTTAAAGCAGGAATGCAAGAGTTAGAGACTGCTGTTGAGTTAGCAGAGGAATCTCCAGCAATAGCAGTGAATACAGACAATATTAATGACATTAATACTTCAGTCGGTACTGCTCTGGGCGATACTCATGTAGGCACATTTACTGGATCTACTATTGCTGACAATGGAACTGTTAAAACTGCATTACAGGCACTTGAGACTGCTGTTGAGTTAGCAGAGGAGTCTACAGATATAGCAGTGAATGCTGACAATATTAATGACATTAATTCTTCAGTCGGTACTGCTCTGGGTGATACTCATGTAGGCACATTTACTGGTTCAACAGTATCTGATGATGGAACTGTTAAAGCAGGAATGCAGGAACTAGAAACTGCTGTAGAGACCAAGTTAGCATCCAGTGCTCATACACAGGCATCGCTTGATGTTGATCACCTCGTTACCTTATCTGGTGTTGCTACAGCATCCGACGATCTTGGCGCATTTACTGGTTCAACAGTATCTGATGATGGAACTGTTAAAGCAGGAATGCAAGAGTTAGAGACATCAGTTGAGACTAAATTAGCATCCAGTGCTCATACACAGGCATCGCTTGATGTTGATCATTTGGTAACACTAACAGGAGTAGTGACAGCATCAAATGACCTTGGGGCATTTACTGGTACAACCATTACCGGCAGTTCTACTATCAAAACTGCTCTACAGGAATTAGAAGTAGCAGTTGAGGCAGCAGAAGAAACTGCTGCTGAGTTACATGTCGATGACCTTATTTCATTGTCAGGAGTTGGGCAAGGTGAAACTCATTTGAGCACCTTTACTGGTACAACCCTTTCGGACAATCAAACGATCAAAGCATCGTTACAAGCACTTGAGACATCTCTAGAGACCAAAACAACCTCCGTGTTAGATGATACAAGTCCACAACTTGGTGCTGATCTTGATATTAATGCCCACAAAATAGTGTCTACCTCTGATGGAGACATCGTTATTGAACCAAATGGAACTGGTCAATTGAAGGCAAATACTGATATAACAGTAACAGGGGATGCTACAGTCAATGGCAAACTGACAATCGATGGGGATCTTTTAGTGAATGGTTCTAATACCGTTGTCAATGCTACAGTAGTGACAGTTGACGATCCACTGATTTCATTGGGTGGTGATACTGCTCCTTCGTCAGATGATGGCAAAGATCGTGGTGTGGAAATGAGATGGCACGATGGAACGGACGCCAAACTTGCCTTTATGGGATATGACGACTCTGAATCATCATTCGTTGTGATCGCTGATGCGACGAATACGGGTGAGGTAATGTCAGGTGACCACGGTCCTCTTAAAGCAGGAGCGATTACAGCAAATGGTACAGTGGCTGCGACAGGGGTAACAATAGGAGGCACCACAGTTAAAACAGTAGCGACCTCTGGTTCATATGCCGACCTCTCAAATACACCGACTAAAGTAACGTATGATGTTGACCACCTGATCACTCTTTCAGGTGTAACTGATGCATCAGATAGTCTCGGAACTTTTACTGGTAGTACTATTGCCGATAATCGTAATGTGAAACAAGCATTACAATCACTTGAAACAGGACAGGAAACGAAACTCGCCTCAAGTGCTCATACACAGGCATCGCTTGATGTTGATCATTTGGTAACACTGTCAGGTGTTGCTACAGCATCCGACGATCTCGGAGCATTTACTGGTTCAACAGTATCAGATGATGGAACTATTAAAGCAGGAATGCAAGAGTTAGAAACTGCTGTAGAAACTAAGTTAGCATCCAGTGCTCATACACAGGCATCACTCGACGTCGATCATTTGGTAACACTGTCAGGTGTTGCTACAGCATCGGATCATTTAGCTACCTTTACGGGTTCTACTATTACAGATAACGGAACTATTAAAGCAGGGATGCAAGAGTTAGAGACATCGGTTGAGACTAAATTAGCATCCAGTGCTATTCCTACAAAAGCAACACTCGATGTTGATCATCTAATCACTCTTTCAGGTGTAGCTGATGCTGCAGATCACCTCGGTGCATTTACTGGATCTACTATTGCTGATAGTCAAACGATTAAAGCATCGTTACAAGCACTTGAGACTGCTGTTGAGTTAGCAGAGGAATCCCAAGCAGACTTGGATGTTGATCATTTGGTAACACTGACAGGTGTTGCTACAGCATCGGATCATTTAGCAACCTTTACGGGTTCTACTATTACAGATAACGGAACTATTAAAGCAGGAATGCAAGAGTTGGAAACAGCAGTCGAATCCTCAGGATCATCGGCAGCACTCTCTGCTGTATATACTGGGGCATTAGGTTTAAGTAATGCTTCTGCTAACTACGGTACATTTACTGGTTCTACGATTACAGACAGTGGTGATTCTAAAGAAATATTCCAGGAACTGGAGACAGCAGTAGAGACCAAGTTAGCATCCAGTGCTCATACTCAGGCATCACTTGATGTTGATCATCTTGTTACCTTGACGGGTGTTGCTACAGCATCGGACGATCTCGGGGCATTTACAGGATCAACTATTGCTGATAGTCAAACGATCAAAGCATCGTTACAAGCACTTGAGACTGCTGTTGAGTTAGCAGAAGAGTCTCAGGCAGATCTAGATGTTGATCACCTCGTTACCTTAACGGGTGTGGCGACTGCTTCTGATCATTTAGCGACTTTCACTGGTTCTACTATTACAGATAACGGAACTATTAAAGCAGGAATGCAAGAGTTAGAGACATCAGTTGAGACTAAATTAGCATCCAGTGGACATACTAAAGCAAGTTTAGATGTTGACCATCTTATCACTCTTTCAGGTGTAGCTGATGCTGCTGATCATCTTGGTACATTCACTGGTTCTACTATTGCTGATAGTCAAACGATCAAAGCATCGTTACAAGCACTTGAGACTGCTGTTGAGTTAGCAGAAGAGTCTCAGGCAGATCTAGATGTTGATCACCTCGTTACCTTGACGGGTGTTGCTACAGCATCGGAACATTTAGCTACCTTTACGGGTTCGACGATATCTGACAATGGTACTATTAAAGCAGGGATGCAAGAGTTAGAGACATCAGTTGAGACTAAATTAGCATCCAGTGCTATTCCTACCAAAGCAACACTTGATGTTGATCACCTGATTACATTATCTGGAGTAGCTGATGCTGCTGATCATCTTGGTACATTTACAGGATCTACTATTGCTGATAGTCAAACGATTAAAGCATCGTTGCAGGCACTTGAGACTGCTGTTGAGGCAGCAGAAGAGTCTCAGGCAGACTTGGATGTTGACCATTTAGTAACACTGACAGGTGTTGCTACAGCATCGGATCATTTAGCGACTTTCACTGGTTCTACTATTACAGATAACGGAACTATTAAAGCAGGAATGCAAGAGTTAGAGACATCAGTTGAGACTAAGTTGAACAGTAGTGGTGCGGCAGCAGCACTTGATGTTGATCATCTTATCACTCTTTCAGGTGTAGCTGATGCTGCTGATCACCTCGGTGCATTTACTGGTTCAACAATCTCAGACAATCAAACGATCAAAGCATCGTTACAGGCACTTGAGACTGCTGTTGAGTTAGCAGAGGAATCCCAAGCAGACTTGGATGTTGATCATTTGGTAACTCTTTCGGGTGTTGCTACAGCATCGGATCATTTGGCAACCTTTACGGGTTCGACAATATCTGACAATGGTACTGTTAAAGCAGGATTGCAAGAGTTAGAAACGGCAGTTGAGACTAAGTTGAATAGTAGTGGTGCGGCAGCAGCACTTGATGTAGATCACCTGATTACATTGTCTGGTGTATCTGATGCTGCTGATTCCTTAGGGACCTTTACGGGTTCTGCAATCGCAGATAATGAAACAATAAAGGGTGCGTTACAGGACCTTGAAGACGCTATCCCAACAAAAGCATCCCTTGATGTTGATCACCTGATTACGATATCTGGTGTTTCGGCAGCAAGTGATCATCTTGGTACATTTACTGGAGCAACGATCAGTGATAATGGTACCATCAAGGCAGGAATACAGGAACTAGAGACGGCAGTTGAGACGAAAGCACCATTGAGTGCTCCTACTTTAGACGGCAAAGTGACGATAACTAATGCCAGTTCTCATATACAGTTCCCCTCATGGACGAGTACAGAACGAGACAATGGTTCGTTTGGTGCAGGTGCAGTGATATTTAACAGCACAACGAGTAAATTACAGATCAATGATGGTTCTAGCTGGATTGATCTACACTAATCACGAGAAAGGTAAACCATGATTAATAAAGCAATTGCATGGTGCAAACAAATAACCGAGTTAGGAATGGCTATCATTGCTCTCGGTGTAGTAATGCAAATAATCTTTGGGGCAACAGTCCCATTTTTAGGTATTGATCTTGTTGGTTCAATAGTAAGTATTGTTTCCAAACTTGGAGGGGAAGGGCTAGTTGGTTTAGTAGCAGTCTGGATTCTCTGGGGGATTTTCTCTAGGGAAGCACCTAAGTAACAATTATTCCCTACTCCATTCTTTGGAGTAGGGCAATTCCTCTCTTCTTTACTCAACCTCTTCAGGCAAGTCTTCATCTTTTATCTTTTCGCAGTGTTTCAAAATATTGTCAATATAATTTTCGATAGAATGATCTCCGAAACTATCCCATCTGAGTTTTATCAAACCTATTGCATTGCCGATACACCATTGACCTGCCAAATACCATTTACCGAAGTGTTGCTTCCAATCACCTCTGTAGTCAAAATACATGACGTGTCCAATGTGCCTAAATCCTAACAGAGGTACCTTAGTCACTACATCATTATTATTTCTGAAACGCCATACGTGCGAGGAGAAAACCTTATTGTCGATCCATTTTTGATCTACACACTTCGGAGAACCGAAAGTATATAACTGACATGTTTCTGTATTTACTCTACCTGCGGCAAGTGTAGCAAGAGCAGCACCTAAGCTATGCCCGCAAAAATAAAGTTCGTTTTTCTTAAAAGTTTTTTCCAATTTATCCCAGACGTCGTCTAGGGCATCCTTAAAACCATAATGTACGTTTCCACCACTTTCCGATGTGGTTTTCTTAAATCGTAAATCAGTCTTTATATCTTCCAATGATGATGCCTCAGTTCCGCGGAAAACAATCGCTAACTGGGTAGACTTGCCCGCACCTGTTGGTGGTACTGGCCAGACGTAACACTGAGTGTTGTCTCCTTCAATAAACTTTGCTTTTTTCCACTTTTTCTTAAATTCCTTTGGTTCAAGGTATGCATCTCTGGCAAGTACCGCCAGAACATTGGCATTGTCCCAGGTGAATGCGTGTGTTAACATGTTACTCCATTATATGAACTTTATTTTGTAGTATCCGTTCTTTTAATTCGAGTTCCTCTTGTTTTTTTAGAAGGAACTTGCTTTTGGATTGGATGTCTTTTTCTACCAACTTTCGCTTAGCAGACAGTTCTTTCTGCTTCTTACGTATTTTGGCAGTCTCTGACGTTGGGTCGGAGAGTTCGGACACGGATGATCGAACCATCATCAATCCAAGAGGTTGAAAGCATATCATTATCGCGAAGATAAAAATAAGATAAGAGACCTGCAGATGCTCGTTAGGATTAGGCACAAAAACACTGGTTAATTCTCTAAGTGCCCCAAAATCTCCCTCAACACGAGTACGGTCTGCGATCAAGTTATTTAAGGATTTACGCAATTCAAGTTGTTCGTTACGTAAAATTTCTATTGAGGTAAAGAGATTATCGCGTTCAGTTTGGTCTTTTCTTCGTTCACGTAACCCTCTAGTAACATAGTCCTTGTTGATATAAACATCCATCGCTTGATCAAACTGATCAAGAGTTTTTTGACGGGGAATGATTCTATCATCAATGGAATCTATGTGTAACTGTGTGTCAGCGATCTCATTAGCAATAACCGTAACTCGGTCAAAGACAGATCGGCTAAATCGTGTAAGAGTTCCATACACTGATACAGCATTGATCACCATTAAAATAGCGACTGCTGTCCAGAGCAAAACCTTACGTATTTTTGATATTTGATGCTGTATTGTTAACCATATGGGTATTAAAATCTTAGCACTTTCAATGCCAATTCCAATCATAATCGTTATCAGCAACGACCCCCCAAAAATAGTTTGGAGACCCATAACTCCTAAAAACGATGCTAGAATTTCAATGAAAAGTCCTACGAATAATAGGATCCAGGTAACAGCGATAGAAACATTGAACATATATTATTTAGCGTGTCTGAAATCGCTCAGTCCCAGAGTGAGTTGTAATGCTTGGCAAACAACTCTAATCCTTCGGCTATTTCTTTATAGTAGGCAGACTCCTGTTTTCTTAGTTCATCCCAAGAAAGATCTTCCTCATCCCAATCCCACTTACTAATAACGAGACTGAAGGCACGAATCATTTTGTCAAGAATTTTGTTCCATTTTTCTTCGAGGTACTTTTCCTCAACTGCCTCGTCAATAAAGTCGAAATGGAGTTGATCAGGTTGAGTATAATAGTGAGGAGTGACCATCCCATCTTCCCAGAGTTGAGGATGTCCGTGAATCGATTCACGGAACTTGATGAGGGCAGGATGAATTATTTTGGCCAGGGTGTCGTCTAAATTCCAGGCATCCCAGCGATCAATAATAATATTGTTTGACGCATTTGTGCGTCCTGGGGGACCGAGTCTTATTTTCATTGTGCTTCTATCCATATCTCAGCAGAAGCAATAAGTGCTCTTGCTCCTTCGTCATCATTACATGCCCAACCCGACACTTCTTCAGCGATATGGGTGAGTCTAAAGGATGCTTCATTCATATCCTCGCACCTGAAGACCTTTGCCATTTCAAGCAAAAAGTCGTTGGTGTATTTCAGTTCCATTTGTTCGATTGCTTGGGATTCTCCTAAAGTCATTTGACCTCTTTCATTAAAGATTAACTTCATTTATTGTATGTATTAATTATACCACAACTGATGTTAAATGTCAAGTGAAATCTTATCTTTTTTAAAATAAAAGGTCAGCAAGTGCTCCATTATATTTCTCTATTCTATCCTTAGCAACCTTAAAGTAATCCTCGTTCAGTTCTATTCCTACAAAATTTCTGTTGACTTGTTTGCAAGCAAGTCCTGTAGTACCAGATCCCATAGTAAAATCGAGGACAGTCTCTCCTGGATTTGTATAGGTCAATACCAGATATTCCATTAAGGCAACTGCTTTAGCAGTAGGATGATTACCGAATTCTCTTTTTGTTCTAATAATACCGTTAGGATAATTTTCATACTGAGAGGTATATTCTTTTTCAACCATGCCTGCATCACCAGTTCCAAATGCCTCGCCCATACTACCCTTGGGTCTCTTCTTTATTTTATTGGGATCTTTTACTGGGCGAACACCTTGAGGATTATACGTTCCTCTTTTACGCCAAAATACGACAACGTCTTCAAATCCCTTCATAGGCATTTTATTGCAATGCGCAAAGTTTGTTGAATAACCCTTATCCCAGACCCAGTTGTGAGAATATCGATCTACGTTAGATAATATTAACTGAGAGGTAAAAGGTTGCTGGCAGGTAAATACGAGAGGAGCATCTATCTTCGTTACTCTATAGATTGCTTCCCACATTTTATCTAGAGGTATGACAGCATCCCATCGGCATGCTGTTGTCCCGTAAGGAGGATCGCAGATTACTGCGTCAATAGACTGCTCAGGTAACTCTTGCATAACAGCAAGGCAGTCTCCATTATGTAAATCAATCATTTATATAGATTTATTTATTCCAAATTTCGTTTCTAATAGTTCGTCAACATCTGTCTTTTTAAGAACGTGATCTGCATTAGCACCCATTTGTATATGACCCGTGGCATTATTATACATTTGACCACCAATAGCAGGCAACTCTTTGCCATTTATGGAGAATATCCATTTGAGTCCCATAGCACCAATACGTTCTTCTTCGTGTTCAAATCTTAAATCAAAAGTCCTTATAGTCTTCTGCCACTCTTTCTTTATTGTTTCAGAGGGGGATTTAATTGCTGTTGTTATATTCCCTTCAACCTCTCCTGTGGCAATAAGAAATGGAGAATCAGGTTTGATATCGAGTTTTTCAAATAACTTCTCTATCATTTCTTGCTTATTATCCTTAGAAAACTCGTGGAAACAACGTACCCACATTTTGTTGCCCAAATGTATTGCGTCATAACCGTAGGTCTCTATACACCAATTTGTGAAATGTTTGTTCCTTTCTCCTCTTTTCCATTTCCATTCTTTCCTGCCAATTTCTTCTAAATGATCATCATAGTTTTTATATAAATCGTGACACTCTTTAACTAAATCTTTAACTTTAGAAGAATATTTATCAGTAGGGAAGTTATCTAAGAGTGGCCTATATCTACCTCCTAAGGAAGGACTCTGTGGATTGTTCAATCCTATTAAATCACCAATCAACTGAAAAGGACCAATAGTAGCACCTCTCGTAGATGATGGATCATCTACCACAGTCTTTAATGAAACAGCGAATGCCTTAGCAACCTTATTTTTATCCATTTTGTTGATTATCAAATCAGCAGTTGACTCTTTGCCTCCGTCAGACTGACCAGTACATTCAATATCCCACTCGGTAATATTGTGGTCATTAAGATTTTCAACAGCAAGATTAAACACGACTCCAGCACTTGACTCTGCTCGTTCTCTTAATCTAGGAAATATACCTGTTATATACTTAGATGTTGCTGCAACATCTCCGTGTACTGATTTTTTCTGACCTTCTAAATTATAATATGACCCATCCCATTTTGGGGATCTGGCTGAAGAGAATATGGTATGCATTCTTTTCAATTTGTCAGCAGTCATCTTACGTATTCTATCACGATTCGCTGACTGATATTTAATACCCATCTCATGGGTTTTATTGTATTTGTCTACTAGATTAAATATCTCAGAAGCAGTTATCCATTCTGCTAATACTCCAACAAGAGGAGGCATAGCACCTCCAGCAGCAGATTGGTTCTGGTTTTCCCGTAAATGCTGGGAATGTTTTAAAGATATTCGCGCAGTATCACCTGGTTTCAATTTAGTAAGCATACTCTTTATTTGGCTAGAAATTCTTCTTAATGAGTCTCTGAGAAAGTCATATAATCCTTCTTCAAGAAACGACCGAAACGATATCATTGATTTCCTTGTAACGACGTAAATAATCTTTAAATGAATTTCTTGCGAGTGCAAGATCTTCACTATTTAGCGTCGTGACTTCGCTTCCTATTTCTTCTTTGGTTTTACCATAAATCTGGAGAATGGACACTTGGTCGATTACTGTATTGAACATCCAATCATGCGCATCAGTATAAGCGATGCTCTGCATGAAATACTTTTTCATCTGGGATTTTGTTTTGCGTTTATTTACTTTCTTATAGTCCCAGAGGCAAGTCTTGCCCTCAAGTACCCCTACTGCGTCAAATCTACCGACGTACCCTGACGGGTGATAAACACCAGATTCCATTCCCCAGACCTCGTCGATCTTAGGTAACAGATTCTTATTGAATTCGTCTAATGCCCACTTAGCAATATCAGTCTTAGCGACCCCTGTCTCAATAGCAATATGAGTTCTATGCCCTGCTCTGACTGCTTTATAAATCGCTGAGTCCTTATTCTTCATTGCTTTTTGGAAGAAATCATTGGCAGGTTTGTCTACTGTGCCGAAGATTTTAGTCGGGGCAGGAAGATGCTTAGCATCGTATTGCTTTTTTACTTGTCCCAAAGTCATATAAGGGAATTTATATACTTTCTTTGCTTCGATTAGTGCTTTCATTTTATCTCCTTACGCGATAACTTTGAGTGTAAATCGTCCGATCGGATCGATTATTTGTCCAGGAAAGAGTTTGTCGAGATTTGCCAAAGACTCGTTCCAGTTATCGATAGATAAATTATCTAGAGCGATCTTTACCTTGTCCATAAAGAGATTTCCCTCTTTTAGATCTTTTACCGTCTTCAGAGTTTTTCTCCCCTGTCTCACTTCGTATCTAGCCATTTTGACCTCTTAATAAAGATTAACTTCATTTATTGTATGTATTAATTATACCACAACTAGATCAAAATGTCAAGCGAAATCTTATCTTTTTAGAAAAAAGATGCTAATGAGGCACTATGCTTGTCGTATTTGCCTCCGGAGGTGTCCTTGAGCCTCAATTCAGCGTGACCCGTGGTCTTACGGATGTACATTGTGCAGAGGTCAGGAAATAGGTTTGCTATGTGGGTAATAGAATCGTGAATGTACTGCTCTGTACGAATGGTCTGTAAACCACCTTCTTCACCGTAGTACTTAGACTTGACCGTTATCCAGTCGAGTCTAGCGAGGATACCGTGCTTTACATATTGACGGAGGGAGTATTCGTAGTCTTCACCATGATTAGTAACTCTCTTAAGAGTCTCATCATGATCAACAATCTGGCCAAACATAGAAGCAATAATATAGCAAAGTTTTGTCTGCACCCTGTCCTTCATAAAGAAGGCATTTGATGCAGCATAGATACCCCATACTTTTGCTCCTGTATTTTCGCAATGCTGAAATCCCTTAACGAAGACATCATTTTCAAGATCGTCTACTCTCCCAAGTTTTTGTTCGCTGATTTTTTTCTGGACTTCCTCAACGTCATCATCCATCATAACAAGTTCCGTGCCTTCTGGATAGTACTGCTCAATAAAGTTCCTCTGATGTCCAATCGTAGGAACTCCTTTAACGATTTGAATACTTTTGGCATAATCATTTTTCAATAATGCCTCAGAGTACTTATCAAACTCACCTGCCTCTTGATCGTTCACGAAGATTTCAATCTTAGTAGGATCTATCTTATACTCTTCCAAAACTCTCAGTGTCTTTTTCTGAATAGTCTCTGTTCTTTTGTAGGAAGGGATTGCTATTTTGTATGTCATATTAAAAGAATTTATCTAAAGTGTTTTCTGCTCTGACGAACTTTGGCCACAATATTTGGCCATGCACATTTTCGCCAGGGGCACTATCAAGAGGAAAAGTAATAAATGGACTATTAAACTTTTCCTGCATATATGTTAGGGTTGATTTCTGGAGCTTTTCTCTTGATCTGCCATACCCACCCTCTTGGGTATGTTTTTTATTAACACTCAGTATTTCAAATTTGAGTGCGGCAGTCTCATCTCTGATTATACCACCATGCTCAACATGATGCTGAATACACACATCAAGATCCTCAAGCATTTTTAGATTAGTATCGTATCTTATCTTGTTAGGTTTATGTATCGTGATTGCCCCAGGGAGATTTCCGTACTCACGCACCTTTCCCGATATCCAAAACGCATTCGATATGTTTGTGATGCCTGCTATAAAGAATCTGGAATGCTCCAGTTTAGATCCCATCTGCTCAATAAATGTAGCAAGAGGAATATGCTCATTTTCTTTAATCCTACAGTACTTAAAATCATCATCCATACACACTACCATATCACCTCGTTCGAATCCTTGATCGAGTGCCGAATTGAGTTGGTGGGTTTTCATTGGAAAGGGTTGTTCTTTGACAGGATAAACAATTGCCCCCTGCTTTTCATAATCAGATGCCTGGGACTCAGGAACATACCATGTTGGCTCAAGATGACCTAACGATTGGTGCATCAAAGGTACGTTTGAAGGTCTACCAAAGGATTGTATAGTAATATGCATCAGTATATTTTGAGGGATTATTCGTTATTAACAGCTATCACCACTGGTTGTCTTCTGCTAATATTTTCTTGATAAGATTAATCTCATCTTTCCTTCTCTGTGCTTCTGCTTTTTTTCTTTTCAGGGTTTTCTTCAGGGAGGGTTTTACGAAGTATCTTTTTTCTTTGACTGTTTTAATGATTTCCTCACTGGTCACCCTCTGCTTGAATTTATTCATTGCTTTGGACATGCGACCATTTTCTACTTTAACGGAAATCCGTGTAACATTACGACTCATAGTTTATTGTGTCTAGGGAGGCAGAGCATTCCTCTGACCTCTGTTAAAAAATCTGAAGCAATACGGCGAACTGACCACTCAAGTTTTTTGTTGGCAAAATCGCTATATGCTCTTCTATACTTAGTAAGGTATTTAGTGGAAAAATCATCATCGTCATCCCAGAGTTGTTGGGACTTTTCTTCTATAAATGCCTGTAATAATTTGTATTGCCTGTATGCTCTTGAGGACCCGAACGTCATCCAAGAAGTATCAGCACGTTCCAAGTCACGTTTCAATATTAATTTTGCTACTTTCCAATGACCGGATTTCCAATGTTGGGAATCAATCGTTTCTATTGGCCCAGGATCTATATTTTCTACAACCTGATTTTTTTCTTTTTCTTTCTTTTCTTTACTCATAGCAACGAGTAATGATCGATCGGGTGCCTCGCCAAGAGCAAGAACTTTATATGTCTTACCTCTCATATCTTGTTGCCAGTTCCCTTCCTGTCCATTGTTAATTATTTCACCGTCAACCATTGTAAATTGTTCCTTGGCGACTTTAACCACCTCACCAGTATAATATGTTTCTTGTCTTGGCGGTAAGGCCATGCCCTTTTGTTGTTGCATTAAGTATTTCCATTGTGGCGTCGTCGTTATTTCTTTTCCCATTAAAAAAATTCTTCTAGAGTGTTGATAGGAGGATTGATTTGATCTGCTTCTTGATCAAACCCGTGACTTCTTAAATAATGTATCCATTCTTCTGAAAACCACATACCAGCAAATACCCCATTCCACATTTGGGATTTATGGGTGTATTGACTGTGCTCTGGTCGGGATTTGTCGTCCATCAAATCGATGGTAAATTGTTTCCTTAAATCTTCATATGCTCGTGATCCACATTCCAGCATATTTCTACGAAGATAGCATACAAGACTGATTCGTTCAAAGTTTACCAATTTATCCGTGTTTTGCTTGTTGCCCGTAAAGACTGCTTCACGACCTGATCCTTTTTCTCGAATCGCAGTATTTCCGTGTATCTCGTGCACAGATGCTATCATCATATCTCCCGGATTTAACTTGACACCAGCACGAAACGATGGAAAGATAGTATAACCACCATCCCATTCACCTTTGCCCGTACAGGAAAGATTTCCAAATCCTTCTTTCCAATCTCCTGCATCTCTATGGCATGCGGTACGAAAATTGTTGTTTATAGTAACCGTAGTGAAAGCAGTATCGCCGATACGGAGTTCTGGATCAATGGAATCTGCAGCACGTTTTTGAGACGCATATCTGGTGGGTGATAATTCTGCGAAATAATCATCTACCTTGTTGATATAATGTAGACACTTTTTCCATCTCTCAACATCATGTGCTGTGTAGTTAGTAGTTCTGCAATAAGGGATCCTAGGATATCGACCGTAGTAACCCCCGATACCTGAAAGAACAGGGAAAGCAGTTTCAGTCAAGGATACATACCAAGATTGGAATTCCTTTATTCTTTCTGCCTTATCAAAGTTAGATAATCTCTTAATAGAATCAATGGTATTTCTAAGAAGGTCTGTACCATTAATGCCTGTATACCCTTCTTCATCCATTTTCTTGCGTTGCCACGTAGTACCACGATTCTGTTTCTGCTTAGATTTAAGTTTACCCTCACCCTCTAATAGTCTAAACTGCTCCCATTGAGCATTAATTACCTCAGAGGTCATTTCCTCAAGGGATCCAGAAGAATCAATTATCCATTTGATAATAGCATCGTCGGGAGCATCTACTATCTCACGTCTACGATGAGCAATACCAGAATCATCGTTACCAGCAGACTGGCCACGATTTGTAGTCTCAGATGCGCCATGGGCAAGTCCCTCATATGCGTCAAGGATTTCCTTAGGATCAAAAACCTTTGGCCGTAATCCACATATAAGATTTGACTCATCATTTTCTGTCTGACCTATTCCTTTTGGTCCATATATATTAACTGCCTCGTTTTCAATCAAAACGTCAGCATCATCCTCAGAAAGAAAGTTGCCAAGCATCTTTTCACAGTCATATTTTTTATCTATTGTTATTTCTCTTACTTCCATTATACCGAATTTCTTGGATTTTATTATTTAATCAATTATACCACATTAGATGTCAATTGTCAAGTTTTTCACTTCCTTGTACCATTTAGTCACCCTGTCCTTAAGGATAGGTTTCCAGTCATCTATATTCTCAGTGAAGACAACAGGATCCTCGCTTTCGGGAACCATTACAATATTAAGTTTCTTGATATTTTCACCCGTCAGTTCGTTATAGGCACATGCATAAAAAGTACCCTGAAGAAAATAGTTTTCTATCCATGCTCTCTTCTTTATCTTGCGGGAAGTTTTCCAATCGACTATTGACAACTCTCCATCCCATTCGGCAATACAGTCGCTTCTGCCAGCAACATGATATTTATGTGACCAAAGAGCAGTTTCAATGCCGTGTATGGATCCGAGATGTTTATCGATTAGTGTTTTGAATTTGTTAAAGTCATGTACAAAGGTGGGCATCACATCACGCAGATGATCTTCTTTGTTGGTGATGTAGTCTTCAACGACTTTGTGTACAATGGTGCCTCGGTTTGCTGCTTGGCGAGTAATCTTATTCGCTTCTGCCTCGCCAATTCTTTTCCTCCAGTTGGTGAGAAATGCTCCTGATCCCCAGCCCAGCAAGGTGGTGATAGAGGGATAAGCGAGTGCACATTCCTCGCCCGATCTTGGATCTGGCACAAGGTAGTGGCGTTTTCCGTCAATATTTTTAGTGTTGAGATCGGGTATAGCATTTTCTTTTATAACAAACATAATATAGTGTGATTAAAGTTTTATTGTATGTATCAATTATACTACAATTGAATCAAAATGTCAAGTGAAATTTTTATACGTCGACATTAATAGTATTTTTCTTCCCAGGAAGTCCCAGTAAAGACCTTGCTTTATCTGCTTTATCGTAGAACTTCTTTTGGGTACGTAAAATATCCTTGAAATTCTGGTCAGTTCTTCGTCCGTTGATCCCATATCCGGAATGCAATCCAGGTACTCCCATCTGAATTTTGGGAATACACTGGTCAACGTCTTGCCACTCGCATTCAGGGGGATTTGGTGGATCATTGCGATCAGCAATCTTAACACTTTGCTCCCACTCTAATCCACAATTTTCACATACGTAATCATAATTTGGCATATTTATCCTATTTTTTGTACCTATAAAAACGATGCACATCAATAACTGCTGATCGTATTTTGCCCTTCGTCCATCTAGGAGCAGCAATGTAATCAGCATAATAATACATCGCCCCGTCAGTTATATCGTCTGGCCAGTGACCATCGACGACTTGTACTGCGAGTGTTAGTGAATCGTTGTATTTATTTTGATTGTTAGGAAGATCGTTTTTTCCATCACAGTACCAACTGAAATGGCAACGATCTCGCCTTGGATAGCGACTCCCGTCTGCAGCAGTCCAATGTTGACCCTGATAAACTACATCACATATAGAGGAGGGGAATTTAGAACTCTTCACTCTGTTTAATGTTACCTGTGCCACTGCTAATCTTCCTGCAGTCGAAAGGTTTCTTGCTTCGTGATATATGTTTAATGCCATACACTCTATAGATTTCTCTCTTACCAGAAACTTAGAGTCTGTTCTTTGAAATGTTATTTGTGGAATTGCATTGTCCGCAATTTTACTTGCGTTGGCAGCATGATATAAAGGAACTCCCTTAACTAAAGCGAGCTCTACGGGCATTAATAGGAGTATCAATGTTACTAGTATTCCAATTATTGCTTTCATATATTACCTCTCAGAGACTTCAAACAGTTCTACTCTTCTGCATCTTCCTCCTCCGTTTCTGGAGGTTTGTGTTTTTCAAATACGATGATATCGTCATAACGATCACATTCAACCATAGAAGTTTCTTCCATGAGTTCATCTAATATCTGATGCTGATATTCACTAAGCTCGTTTGTGTCTTCAAACACCCACTTGCCTCCAATGACCATTCGTTCATCGAAAAAGCGAATACCTTCGAGTAGGTTCAATACATTTTTGTGTGCATTAAAATGCACAAAACAATATTCATTTAGTCTGCTCTTTTCACCATTATTATAGAAAAATATACCTGTTTGAAAATGTTCGTAAAATTCGATATCTTCCATTGGATAGTAAAGAAAGTACGGGGTTGTCCCTGAACTCACTGTACCGTAGAGCGACGCCAATGTTTGATATCCCTGTTTTGTCGAGCATGCAAACTCATCGAGTGGCACGCCATTCTGTATTGTGCGATATTGATGATCACCAAATGGATCTATCAATAACAACAACTGATCTTTAGACAACTCGCCCAGAATCTTAAGCGATCCATTGCCTGTTCCTATCCCGATTTGACAGGCAAATCCTTCGAGGTTTTTGACAGATTTAACTGCCTCCTCGAGTATAAGACTGTTTTTCATAATCTATTTTGACTGTCCTTTCAAGTCTTGTATTGTAACGTCACCCACTGGATAGGGTATAATTGGTAATTTCCCATGTAGATCGAGTTCTGAAATTACTTCCCACATAAAAGTGATATTCTCTGTTGCCTTTTCTGCTAGCCGAGTCTTGTCCATTTTGTATTTAAGACTGCGGAGCATCTCCAATCGTTTCTGTTTCGGTGATTGGTTCTTGGATTTGGGTTTCATCTTTCCTATCGACCATACTGTTTAATAGTTGACCTTTCTGTAACGACAGTGCCCACACAGAAATTTCTGTATCAATTTCTTCGACTGAGCCACCCTCGTTCATCAACCTAATAACTTCGTATCGCTTTTCTTCTGCGATTGAGTTATATTTAGCGTTTAACGCATTGTACGCTAGTTCTACGTAATTCATGTTGTATCTTATTTATTGGGGTTTTAGTTGTTTTTAGACTTATTTGGTCCTGGCTTTGGCTTTGGCTTTTCAGGATTCAATAATTTCTTTTCTTCTTCAGTGAACATATCTGGGAATGCATCAACAACAACTTGATCATATATCCCTGGGTAACCTGTCCTGTCTTTATCTTTCATTGCGATAAGACACGGAAGTTCGGTACGATCCAGTGAATCTGCGAAACTCATAAACAATCGTTCACGTTCAATGGAACTCATTCTTTCGCACTCTGTTGTTCCAGCAATCCATTGATGCAATTTTTCAAGTTGATAGAGACCAGTTGGTGTCTCACCTGTATGATTGTCTGGATTTCTTACAGGTATGTGTCCTCGAGGGAGCTTGAATGTAATGTTGGGATGAATCCATGCCTTCAGAAAGATCTGGAGTCCGAGGTGGTTATTCATTTGAAGAGTTTTCATTTTCTCTTCATGAAATTTTTCTTTGCTTACCTGTTCTAATATCTGTGGTATTGACAGGCGTATTTCGTCTAATTTTGTTGGTAAATCCATAGTGTATCCTAATATTGTTTTCAATTCATATTTATATTTAGTTAGCAAAAAAATCTTGTACTGACTCTTGTAATTGCGCCAACCTTTTATTGATAAGATATCCAAATATTTTATCATTGCGACCTTTCACTCCCTCATCATACTGAGCAAGAATTTGCTCAACTACATCTTTCGGCTGTTTATTGAGATCAACCATTGTTTTGTTTCTCTCATAGTTGCCAATAAACTCCCTCGGTATTACTACCGTGGGGTCTTCAAATCCTTTCCATGACTCATATTTTTTCTTCTGGAGAGGAGTCTGTCGACGACCCTCAACAAATACGAGGTTATCAGAGAGTATGTTCGGAACACCATCTCCTTTATCACCATAGAATATTTTATTAATAAGTGATTCGGCAGAATCGCCAGTAAGCCATCTTTTACGGATAGGATCAAACTGTTTGCATCCCGTAAAGTCATGTAACTGTATAAAATCTTTATCCGATGATACAATAAGGTGGTTCTCGAACGGATCTGCTTCGCGAGCCAAGACAGCAATAATGTCATCTGCCTCCGCCTCTGCCACATGAATGACCCTGTAAGGAAAGGTATTTTTAATCTCATCCCTGATAGTGTATATCCACGTAAAAAGGAGATCCCAATCGGTGTCAGATTCCGAGCGAATCCTTCTCCTGTGTGCTTTGTATTCCGGATAAATAGACTTACGCCAGTTTTTAGACCCGTCATAACAAAGGACCATTTCGCCATATTCCTCCTTATGTTCTTTATTGTATTTACGGAGAGAATTGAGAATCATGTGTCGAACATAATCCTCGCTAATCTCATCACCATACACCTTAGTTGCCATCGCAATATTCGCGAGGCATATTTGCATAGAGTCAACTAAAATCATATCAATTTACTGGTGTAACGTTAACTCCTACAGTAGGAACCTCAACTTCTTTGATTGATTCCTCTTCTTTAATAGGAGACTTCACTTCTGCTTCAGTAGCACCTTCGAGTTGTGCTTTAAGAGAAGCAAGAAGTGCTTGCCATTGACGACCTCGTGTACGCCAAGTATAAAAGCGATCTGCATACGCACGTTCGAAATTCATCATGTCCTTAGTTCCGTCCATTGAGTACGTAGTCATAGCATGGTCTAATAGACCTGCCAGTCGCTGTATATGTGTTTCCGGAGTTGGGGGAGTATCATAAATGATACCAAATCCTGCCGAAGTTTCGGGCAATGCTCCGTATGCACATGCAATATTCAAACAACCTGCGTGCATTGCTTCCATCATTGCCATACAAGAAGTCTCTTCCCAGATTGACGGAAGGCACCAAATATGGGTCTTGCCTAGTTCCCTGCGGAGATCAGCATTTTCCATGTGTTCGATATGGTTGATCCACTCAGTGTCTTTCATCTTCTCGAAAAGAGGGAGAAAGGGTTCATCATTCTTCTCAAACCCGTAAATCTTGAAAGAAGAATACACGTCTACCTCAAAGTCCTGACGACGTTGCTCGAACAACAGTCGGCATGCTTCAAGTAGTACTGCGAGACCTCGCTGAGGAGTAGAGGTATATGCGATGCGAAACTTAGCATCAGATCCTTCTACGCCCATTTCTAACTTGTCTAACTCAAGCACAGGCATAATAGCATTATGTACTGTTAATATTTTTTCCAAAGGAATAGCATAGTTATACCTCTGAAACATTTCCCTTTGCCAATGCGAAACGAAAACGATTCGCTCAAACTTTTCATGGCCACCATCTCTCAGGTGGTCATACATAGGATCATTATATAGATCCTGGCAAATAAGAATAGATGGTTTACTATCATCGATTAACTCAGGCACATACCGTGAGACTACGATATTGAATCCCTCACGTACCTCTTTAGGTACATGCTTAAAAAGATTTATTGTATAAAGTTCACTGCCACCTAGCGAATTATATGCTGGATGGACTTCATTAGAGTGCTGGGGTATAGTAAATTTATCTCCCCAACTATCCTCATATTCACGTTGGATATCGCTCATTGTACCTTTCTTGTTTCTGGTTCACCCATTTCATCATGTGAGTATTGGTAATCTATAAGTTGTGAGTCTTCGAGTTTACGTATCATTACTTCTGGACCAGGCATGCCTGACTCTAAGTTGTATACAAACTCAAATCTCTCTGATGTATTAAAATCAATCTCGAACTTAACATTCGTACATTGTAGATCCTGTAAGTCGAAATGTGAACGCATACTCTTCATTACCTCACCGAGTGAGAAGATGATATCATATGCGTCGCTTGGTGTCGTGGCCATATTCCCCTACGCGACGTGCCATATTAGTGTCTTCGCTATAGATGGAGACACCTCTTCAAGTTTATCTGTTTTCATAATAGGTTTCAATAACACATTTCTTTCTCGTATCTTCTTCGGGAATCCTTTTTTCAAAAGAGACGTGAATGCCTCTTTATCTACTTTAGAACGAAGAGGATGCCTGTAAAATACGGCATCAGTTATGTTTTTGAGTTTACGACCTGACATATCAAATCCTGCAGTGGATTCTGATTTGAACAGTCGTATGCCTCCCCATTGATCAATAACCCATAATTCGTTAGCACCAATAATATTGATCTTATCTAGAGACTTAACACCCTGTATAGAAATTGTCTCTAAACGACTTGTCTGCTTCACAGGATCAATTTTTCTTATACGAGGTGTTCCCTTCCTGGGACCTCGAGCAGATTTAGTTACGTCTACATAATTGGATGCCTGACTTCTCATGTCTTCTACCCAATGTGTCAATTTCTTTAGTTCTACAGCTGTAAGATGAGAGTATCCTTCTACAAAGTCTGGCTCAAGTCCATCTCTGGCTGAGATAAACTCAGCATACCATACTCCAAGACGATCTTCGACTATAGCAACGTGAGCAGGTTTTGCGTGGACTTTCTGAAGATAAGCATATAAATCATATTCACCTGTCATACCAGCATCGCAGAAATCGTCTAACCATTCATCAATTGTGCCCATGATTGTCGATGCTCTTTCGTTCATCGCTTCTCTCATAATCTGATTTAATGACTTCTTAACTGAAGAATCAGACTCCGCTTGTATTTCCTTATTTAGAGCTTCTATATACGCACCATGTTGGATCTTTTCGCGAATCTTAACAATGATACGGTTGAGCTGAGATTCTTCTAGTTTAATACCATTTACACTCATTTTTGCCAACCATGCAAACGAGGAAGAAACAAAATGAGCAGGACATTTTCTGAGCAATGCTATTTCTTCTTTTTTGAAACCATAGTTCTTAGCAAACTCAATCAAATATTCGTCAGCATCTTTATAGGTTTTATACCTGCTGTACCAGTTCAATGCCCGGAACATTTGATTGTCCGGAAAATAACCATCTGCATCTGGAGCAGGTTCTGGACCGTACATAGTAATCTCGTGAAGTGGCATTCCCCCTGCACCCTTCATAAGATTACGTACTGCTGTTTTAGATTTCTTGGTTACTCTGATCTGTTTTCCTCGTTTTATTTTATTAGGCATTGCTTTAGGCATTGATCCTCTTTTGTTCACGTTGTTGTTTAGCCATTTTCTTATTGGCTTGTTTCATCTTGCGTAACCAGTATTTCCTCTTCATATTACCTTGCTGAAGATGGAATCTGGCTGCTCGATCACGAAAATCGACACCCTCGCAGTGATCAAACTCATGTCCGAAAACACGAGCGGAAAACTCACCAAGTACCGTATCTATTTCTTGTCCTGTAGCAGTCATGTATTTGACTTGCAATGATTTAGGTCTCTTTATTTTAATAAATAGACCTGGGTACGACAAACACCCTTCTGATTCAAGAGCGATTTCATCGCTGTATGAAACTATTTCTGGATTAAATGCTACCACATTAATCAGACTAGATCCTGTATTTTCTTTGAAAGCAAATACTCTTGCATTAATACCAATTTGGGAAGCAGTCAATCCTACTCCTCCGTGTGCATCCATTTGTTCTATTAAATGTTTTGCGATCAATTCTGATTCCACTTCTCCTTCGAAATCAAAGTCATTCAATCGCTCCCCTTCAGAGTAGGGACGAAACTCATTATTTAACAGCAATGTATCAGGTAACATTAGCATTCTCCTTCATAGACTCTTTAATATATCTGCAGTCGAAGCGACTATCCCAATCGATGACAACAACTTCCTGGTACTCAGGAACGACTTTGTCATACATAATGTCACAGTCTACTGCGTTTACGACGAACTCATCGGAGTAGTCGCTCTTATCACAAATGTATTCGTTGACGAAATGCTCAGCATCCACTAGGGAAGGGGCATCCTTAACCATATACTCTGAACCAAACTTATTTTTCCAGTGCTGTGGGCATTCACCCGTCCCGTCCCAACAATGGGCACCGTAGTTTTCTCTGTACTGGGTCAAAACCAAACTTGCAATCAGACTTCTCATATCGACTCCATAATGTCGTTTGCGGCAGTATTGCCTTTTTTTATTTTCACTATAACAATTATAACTCATGTAGCTTAAAATGTCAAGTGAAATCTTATCTTTTTTAACGATTTCCAGACCAGTTCATATCTGGAGAGTGATACATTTCCCATTGCATTTGGTCGTGCATATCTTGCCGTTGATCATCTCCGATAGTTTCTAGGCAAGGACCGCACGTGTATTCGTGAGTTCGACTATCATACTCAAAATCGGGATTTCGGACTTTATCGACCGGATGCCCACAGTTACTACATGTATTCAGCATTTACCTACCCCTCTATTATGTGTGGAATCGGTTCAACAGGAAAATCACCAAAGAGAGGTGGCTGTCCGGAAGTACGAACTTCGACCCACTCTCCAGTATGATCTTTGAAACTTAATTTTCCCCATTTCATCAAATGAGCTATTCCCTCTTCAGTTCCTTCAACTGCAATCTTATGCTCAGTGTATTCTTTTTTCATCATTCCCATATGCGATTCTCCCTTTGATATTTATTAGAGGTTTCCATTGTATGTATCAATTATACCACAAGTAACTTAAAATGTCAAGTGAAATCTTTATTTAATTCCATATGCTTTAGCAAGAGTCGGATAATCCTTATGCCCGTCAGTCATCCATTTAGCCCAACCTTCTGGACCAAGTTCCCATCGTACTCGTTTATTCACCAAAAAAGAAATTCTATTGAAATCTTTCACATCCATCTCTGGTGTTCTGTCAGTTACAGTTATCTCACCACCAGACTTTTTCAATACTGAAAATCTCCAAAAGAATTGTCTTTTACTTTTGAATATTTGTTCTGGTATTATCTTACCTTTTACGTTTTTAGTTTTCATATTTTCCTTTATTTTTAATTTCACTATAACAATTATACCACATGTAAATCAAAATGTCAAGCGAAATCTTTAATTTTCTAAAAATAATTGGGAAAAGTTACCTTTTTTCTTTGCTTGGATGGTTCGAGAGAACTTTTCTGAGTCGCCCATTTTATGAGATATAACAATGATATTAGATCCTGTCATATCATAGAGGATTTTAATGAGTTCATCGGTACCATTCATGTCAAGTGAACTGTCGAAAGTTTCATCGAGGATTAAGAGGTTTGTTGAGGCACTGTTCCTTGACTTGGCGATTGCTCTCCATGTGAGCAACATTGCCAGATCGATACGTTGCCTCTCACCCATACTAAAGGACTCGTACTTAAACTCATCCTGGTACCTACTGCGTACAATCTCCTTGAACTGCTCATCCAAATCAAAACGTATCGGCAATCCCATTCTTTGCAAATATGTATTACATGTCTTATTTATGACAGGAATATATTGCTTGATTATCTGTGCTTTAACGCCATCATCCTTAAGAAGTTTTGACGCCAAATCATATAGGTGCTTCTGATGAATCAGTTCCTTATAGTCTTGTTCAAGTTTGTCTATAAGTTTCGTTGCTTTATCCAGCTCATTTTGTTTAGTCTGGAGGTCACTAAAATCAGCACCTTCTGTATCTGATTCAAAACGATCTATTTGCTCCTGAAGAAGATTAATGTTTCTTTTATGTTCATCGATCTTTTCTAAATGCTTTGAGATTCTAAGAGTTAGGTCAGTGTGTCTGTTGACCACAGTTTGCAGATCAGACTGTTGATCTTCGAGGGATTCAATGGCATCAACACCCTTGTCGATTTTCTCTTGATACTCCCCCACTTTAGAAGTTCTAATTTTTTCTCCGAGTTCTTGTTGGCATGTTGGACAGGAGTCAGTGTCGTGGAAGAAGTTAAGTGATTTTGTGTGTCCTTCAACGTTGCTTTTGAGTTTGTAGAGGAGATCGGATATTGACAGGATTTTGTCTGAGTTGGGATTGAGTCCGGAGATGTCTCTGGTGAGCTCATCATTTTTGGTTCTGAATGCTTCAATAAATTCTTTTTCTTGCCCAATTTTTTTGTTTGTGTCATCTATCAATCCTTTCTGTTTATCAAGATATTCATTCTTTTGCTTTTGAAGGCCATCTATATGATTAGCAACAAGACGAATTTTTTGTCCTGTCATTTCTTTGGAATGAGTGGTTTCTTGTATAGTAGATTTATTATTGCTACTTCTGATTCTGAGCAAATCGTTCATCACACCAAATACCTGGATATCTAGAAGATCTTCAACTATTTGCCTACGTTGCCATGTGGGCAACATCATGAATGCTACATGGTTTGCTGATCCTAAAAGTACTACCTGCTTAAAAGTATTGAAACGCATTTTTAGAATCTTATCCTCAAGTACCTGTTGGTGTTCTTTATGAGAGGATCCTGCTAATATCTGGGCACCATCGCACCACATCTTGAAACCACCTGGCTTCATTTTTCTTTGTACTCGATAGTTCTTTGTCCCTATGCTAAACTCTATCTCTGCTACACAATCCTTATTATTTATAGAGTTTATAAGAGAACCAGTGGCCACATTACGAAAAGATTTGCTGTACAAAGAATAGCAAATAGCATCCAGTAGAGTACTTTTCCCGGCACCATTTTCTCCTATGATCAATGTAGTGGGATTGCCCGTAAAATCTACTTCAGTCATCTTATTACCAAATGACATAAAGTTTTTCCATCTTACCTTATTAAATTGTATCACTCAACATCCTTTATTTGTCCTGCTTCTTGGTAAAGATCTGAGAGAAGAATATTCAATTCACTCCCTCCTTTTCCAAGTTCAAGTTTTTCTACGTAGTCTGTCAAAATAGACATTGTATCTCTGGACTCTACTTCAACTTCGCCCACTTCTAGGTCAGCAAAGTCTTCAATGACAGAAAGATTCATAGGATCCTGATCCTGTAAACTATTTATCCATACGTCGTAGTTAGTTGGGTTCTCTTTTTTCTTGACAAAAACCTTTACCATTTTATCTTTGAGATTCATTGGTATTGGAGTCATAGGATTTGTATCATCGTAGTCAATCTTGACAAACATTTTGGTGGTGCATGGAAAGAACTCCAGACTGAGGGTTTCTGTATCCCAGATATGAAAACCTCTTTCCTGACCGTAGTCTGCCCACGTCAGTTGGTATGCGTTACCTATGTACATTATATTGCCGATGCTGGTCTTAGTATGGAAGTGGCCGGAAAATACCTGCTCAAACCTCTTGTATGTTCTTGGATCTGAACCATTGCTGCACACCATACCAGGATGCATCGGGAAACCATTGACCTCAAGATGCCCAAACACTGAGGTAGCACGGGAGTTTGCTATTTTCTCTCCTGCTCCAACAGCACTATCAGGTGCTATCCAAGGAATCATTAATGTAGCCACCCCACCAATCTCAACATCTTCAGGGAGTTCGTTGTATATGGTTACAGTATCCTCCATATCTCTTAATAGGAGTTTTGGGGAACTTAATGAATTATTTTTCTTGTAATATGTATCGTGGTTACCGACTATCAGATGCACTTTTTTGCCCCAATCTCGTATGGGATCAAAGAACATTTCCTGGGCAGCATTAAAAGAACGATAGTTAATAAATCTTCTTCTGTCAAACACATCTCCAAGACAGATGATTTCTTCACATTGTTCATGGACTACTGGCCAAAAGTCCTTTTCAAAAAATCGTTTCTGGTAGTCAGAGAAAACCACGTTATCATTTCGTACACCGAAATGTAAATCCGTGACTAAAGCTACTCTCAAAAGACTACTCCTGTATTTTGGTCTTTGGTTTTCTTTGGTTTTTTCTTCCGTGTTCGTTTCACATTTTTTTCATAATACTCAACATACTCAGTTGCCGCAAATCGTGAAAGCAAATCTTCTTTGTTATGTGTTACATCGCTCGCAGCACCATCAAAGAAATCGTCTACTTCTGAATTTAGAATGACTTTGTATTTAATATATAACTGTTTTTTCTCGGAAGATATTTTTCTAAGGAAGGAATAATAAACTATTTGTGTGAAGTAAGAGAAAGGATTCCTAGATTTATTTTCATCGAATCGATCAAGGTATTTGATACACTCTTCAACAGCATCTCCTACCATGTCCTCGTTATAAGAATTTCTCCAATTAGGTTTTGTAGCATATCTAAATGCTATTTTCCAAATACATTCTCCGATGTATTCGGGTATTACTGGACGTTCTTCTATACCCTGTTCTCGATTTTTATATAATGCATGTTTCCATATGACCATATTATCGTAGAACTTTTCATTATCAACAAATTTTGCCATAACCCTTTTTTTATCAGTGTTAACATTAATTATACCACATTTCCGTAGAAATGTCAAGTTTAGTTCAGTTTTCTCCCAAACGTGCCTAATGCCTCAGAAACCATGTCCAGTTCCCCTCTTGTATCTTGCTTTACAGCATGTAGAAAGAAATCACTAAACTCGTTGTTAAGATCAGTGACGACACTAACGTGTTTTTGAAACACGGGTACCTGTGCATTATCGCAGAAGTAAGGCCATTTATGTAATCCTATTCTTTCGTTAATCATGTTATGCTCCTGGAACTCGTCTTCGTTCAGGTGCACAACTTTGAATGGGGTAAGCAGAAACAGGTGTTCTTTTTGTCGATTATCAACAACGACGTATGAGAACAACTCAGTGTCCTCATTCAGTAACACGTACTTTGGTTTTAGGTTCGGTGATTTCATTGGCTATAGGTATCCGTATTATTTTAACATTAAATTGCTCAGCACCATAAAAGGCAAGTCTCTCTTCGAAATGCTTGTACGTGTAGTTTTTCTTACGTTTATGAGTAAGATCATCTACTATGTCAAAGAGAACCATGTTGGTCTTAGTTTTGGTCCTCCGAAGACCACGACCAATGCTTTGCAAGGTTCGTATTTTACTTTTTGTGGGGTGCGCAAATATCACGTTCCGTATCTTTGGAATATTGATACCTGTCGAGAAAGTCCCCATACTGGCAACAATGATAGCATTATCACGTTGCTCGCATATAGACCTAACCTTCTCTCTTTCATCACCCTCAACTCCTCCATGAATATAATAAACAGGATAATCAGTTTTGCTTGTGATTAGATTATGCAGTTCCTTACCGTGCTTTTCTATGAACTGGAAAAGAACAAGTGTGATTCCTTCCTGGTCACATGCCAGATTAGTAATAAATCTATTTCTGACAGGATTTGCACAAAGGAAGTCTATCTCATTTTGATAGGAGTATTCCTTTATCGTTTCTGCAACATTTTTAGGATACTCGAGAACCACTGATTTAATATTTAGGTCTGCTAGAGTTCCTTCATCCATGAGATTTCTACTCGTAGTAAGTCTATGGATTTTTCCAAACAATCCTTCAAGGATCAGTCTGTTTGTCTTTGCATCTTGTAAGGTACCTGTTAAACCATATCTTAGTTTGCATTCGATTGCCTTTTCCATAATGCCCTTCATAGACTGGGCAGTTGCCAAATGACACTCGTCGATCATTATTAGATCATATCGCTTAAAAAAGTCTGCTTTAAGTTTATGGATAGACTGCCAAGTGCTGACAGTTACCTGCATCAATGTTTCTTTGCTTTGTCCTGCCTTGATGCGATGTATTGATTGGTTCCATCCATATGATCGAAAGTCCTTCGACATTTGCTCTACAAGGTTTATAGTAGGGACAATGATAAGGGTTCTTACGTCATAATACGCAGTCATCATATACATAAGAAAGGATTTGCCAGATCCTGTCGGACTGATTATTATTGATCTTGGGTGATTAATGGAATGGAGAAGTCCATCGATTTGATAGTGGCGTGGATTAATTTCAAATTTTTGACTCGAGATCCAGTCCTGTATATCCTCACGGGTAATTGGATCTTCTTGGTCGAACTCTCCTTCTTTATGCGAAAGTTTGACTCCTCTGTCTTCACAGAATTTTCTGACATATGGCAATAATCCTAAGTATAGTTGTTTTTTGTGCCAATTAAAAAGGCGAATCTTCCCGTCCCACATTCGATTCCGTGCTTGAGGCATGAATCGCCAGTTCGGTATCTCAAATGTAAAATAGTCAGACATCTCCCGAAGGAACCCGCTATCGTCGCAGGTTGCTTTCAAGTAGACCTCATTTATTTTTTCTACATTCACAGGTGGTCGAAAACTCATAATATATTTGGTTGCTTATAATTCCAAATGCTTGGATAGTTGTTTATAGTATTCACCGATAGAATGTTCGCCTGCGTTTATTTTAGTAACGTCCCCGACATCATTCGTGAATCTCCAGTTCAAAGTCTCTGGGTCAATATTTATCCCTGAATGAATGTATGGAAATATAGGGACAAAGGGCACGGGATCATTCACCATCGCAACACGAAAATGCTGAGGTGTATTGCCGAAATATTTGGTCGAGACCTTTGGGGCACCAAACGTATAGATTTGAACTGTCTTACCTTCTCCATGATACCAATAACCCATTATCTGGGCAATGGCACCTCCAAGACTATGTCCAGTGATATAGATAGTATCGTTCAATTCTACTTTTTTATCTATTTCGTTCTTTATATCTTCTGCCGCATCACGAAATCCTCTGTGTAATGTAGCAGCAAGTTTTCTATCTTTGAATGGTCGGGCATCTACATCAGATCCTATATTCTTTACGTTATCGGTTCCTCTGATAATGATTATAGTTACGCCTCGGTCATGTTTGACCATGTAAGAGAATTCTTTTTTAGGATCATTTTCATAAACCTGCATACAATACCCTGCCATTTCTTTTAACTCGGCAGGAGTCACTGGTAAATTTTCTTTGGTTCCTGAATCACCTTGAAAAACAAATAAGTTTGATAAGACGCACCCTGTCAATATAAATGGTGCGATAAATGCGAATAATTTCATTACCCCTCCTTCAATCATTATTTAGGTCGGTGTTTATTAGTTCCCTGCAACAAACTTTTGCCACGTTATGGCTTCTTTGATCTGGAAGTTTCTTTGTCCTAGTTGCTTGAGAACCTCCTCGATGAATTTTATTTTTTCTTTTTGATCTGTATGGTCTATTTGCATAGTGGAGAGAACGTCATCTGCATCCAAATACATATCTACCTCTGACTTGAGTATCTTACGTAGAAATGGTTCCCACTTGAACTTGTCCAGCATTACAGGATTAATCGTACCTGTGTAATACTCGAATCGTATGCGTTTCATCTTGGCAAGTGCTTTAGACATACGTGTGAGTGCTTTCTTCTCGTCGAAGTAGTAATTAAGATATTTTGAATGTAATTGGGGAGTCTTCATCGATTCACGATGATAGTCCGAAGACATAGAAGAGTCTTTTTGCCACTCTTCTTTAATATTTTCAATGAGCATTATTTAGTTTTTATTTTTTCTTAAATGTAAAATGGGAATAAGAAAATGATATGGTCATCGGTTGATAATCAACAGATGGTGATCGAAAATCAAAAGTCATTGCCTCAACCCCTGATGGGAAGGCATCAAAAAACTTCATTTCGATGTTGACATTTCTGTGACTGGTCAGTATGTGCAAGGTAATATCCGTTTTTGCACTTACCTTCATTGGATCCTCTTTCAGCATTTTAGAATATTGATCTGCCTCAATACCGGCAACAATCTGTACCCAATTCCAAATCTCAAAATAGTTGTTCATGTCCTCGTCAACAAGGAATGTAACACTTAGTGGCTCAAAAACTGCTGAACCTGATATTTCTTTATATGGAATTCTTGCGGGACCAGTAGGAATCATGATCTCACTTAGCGTTACTCCAGGAAGAGTAACGGACTGAATATAAAAGTTCATCCCGGGAAATCGACCCATGTCCATATTGAATGAGACATTAGAAAGAAGATTGGGATTATTTGAAGATACTGGATTAGTTGCAATAGCCATAGTAATACTATTTAGGGTTGGCCTTAAATAAGAAAAGGCAGGAATCTTGCGAGACCTGCCTTTAAAGTGATTACCTCTTGGTTAACTAAACTGTCTAGCCAAGCAGACCCTTGACTGCGACACCACGATAGTATTCATTGGTATTAGCAGAAAGTGCTCCCGCACCAACAGTGGTTCCCTGACTGAACGGATTCTCTACGATTCCGTAACGAGTCTTGAAGCCAATTTTTGGTTGGAAAGTATTTTCACCAATTGCACGAACCATTTGAAGTGGTACGTATGGGCAATAGAAAAGACCAGCATCATAAGCACTGGAACCTTTATACCCAACCACAAAATAGTGCATGCCTGCATCTGATCCAGCAGTGAAATCCCCAGCATATGGGTCAACATATACTTTGAATCGACCATTAAGAACACCAGCAAAAGTATTGCCAGTATCATCAACGTTCAAGCTGTTCAGACTATTGAGAACAGGACCGTAATCTAGAACTCCTGCCATTTGCAGGGCACTAGCAACATCTGCTGACGTAATGACGATGTTACCTTTACCACGACGAGTTCCTTTAGCTACGGCATTTGCCTCAACTTCGATTTGGAACATGAGGGACTTAAATCGTTCTACAGACCAGCGACCATCATGATCGGCGGAGGATGCGGAAAGATCAAGTGTCCCAGCAGCAGCATTGTTCACACCACCTGGCTTAGCAATAGTATAAATCGTGCGAACGACTTCTCTATTGATTTCAGCAAGGATCTCTGTGGACAAAATATTTGCCAATTCAGTTTCTGCGTCAAGTCCGTGAACGGCACGCAAATCCTGAGCTAGTTCCATTGAATATTCACCTTTCAGTGCTCGAGTTTTTGCCTCTACTGAGACACGTTCGATACTGAAGGCCATTTCGGAAATTGAACCTGCTTGTGTACCAATTCCGGTACCACTGATACGGGTCGTGCCATCTCCGGCTGCTTCACCTTCAGCAATCGAGGAACCACCACCTTGACCCGAAAGGGCAAGAGCGAGAGGTGAACCTGACGCACCACCAGAAATGGCAGATTGTGCTGAAGTAATAGCGGAGCCATCCGAAGTATTTCCACCTGAATGGAAAGTGTTAGGCTCGTTGTAAAAAGTTTCGGTTCCACTCTGAGAATCATATTTGCTTCTCATTGCGAAAATTAACCCTGTAGGACCAGTCATTGGCTGAACACCACATATATCGTATGCCATCAAATTAGGCATTGCACGACGTACGAGTGAAATTAAAACTGGGTCTACAAATTGAACTGCTTGGTCACCTGTAGCACTACCTGTGCCGGAAAAACCACCGAGTCCATTTGCACCACTCATCGAGTTTGATGGGGATGCTTCAGACAGGAACATGCTATGCTCAGCAGCGAACTGCTCACGCAAGGCATTTTCTTGGTTTTCAAGAAGGATAGCCGTAACTGCTTTCCTATAAGGATCTGCAATATCAGGCAGGTCCCCATGGGTCAACACTGGCTCCCACTTCTTTTGTAATTGTTCTGAAAGATACATTGTTATCTCCTGAAGTTTAAAAACTATGTGACAATTCGCTGTACTCTGCGAATAGCCGATGTATATCGTTCCATTTGAGGGTCACCAGAAACGTCATTTGGCTCTTCGTCCAGTTCCTCGCTGGAACTCATTGCCTCAGTCAGTTCTTGTCTTGTGTCCTCAACAGAATCACTATCACGATTTTTGAAATAGGACTCTTTGATTACCTGCATTTTTGATATGAACTGCTCATTGCTTTCGTAAGCAATGGATTCTGCGAGTTCTACCATTTTATCTTGCTCGACCGAAGTCAAACCAGAACATGCCTCAGCAATCGCTTCGACCTTTTTGTATTCTTTTAATGTTTTAAGAGTGGCAATATTTGCCTGCATCTCAACATTTAATTGCTCTTCGAGACCTTCGACTTTTGCGAACAACTCTTCTATAACGTCAGTTCGCTCTTCTGGGACTTCGATGTAATGTTCCTTAAAGAGTTCGCGGAGACCACCAATAAAGTTCTCAGCTAACTCAGCACGAATGCCTCGCTCAACTGCTAACTCATTTTCTTTCATCCATTCCTCTGAAACATAAGTGAGATAATCATCGATTTTCTCAGACAACTTGGTGTCGATTTCTGCTTTCTCTTCTTCAAGAGCAACATTGAATCTTCGTTCAGTTCGTCCAATTTTCCCGTTAACAAGATCAACAACTCGAGTTGCTACTGCTGCTTCAAAAATGACCATTGCGTCTTTTTTGAATTCTTCACTCAAGTCTACGTCTGCTTTTTCGAAAAGTGCACTGGCGTCAGTGGAAATGTCAAGTTTCAGGTCTTCGGCAGTAATTTTTTCTGCTTTAGGATCCTTCTTTACCTTAACTTCTTCCTCATCATCGTCAGAGTCTTTTTTCTTTGCGTCATTTGCTTTTTTCAAAGCAGGAGGTAGTTCACCTTCATTAGTAACTTCCTCTTCATCGCCGTCTTCCTCTTCTTGCTTCTTGCTTTTGAGTTCTTCTTCCTCTTTAGCTTTGAAGGTCGTGAGAACTTCTTCGACTTCCGCTTTTTTCATAGACGTGACCCTATCTTGGATCTGTTTTATCATGCCGAGTTTAGTGCTGGGTTTTGGCTCTTGTACTTCCTCAACCTCAACTTCCTCGCCATTATACATTTTTTCTTGTTTGGCACTTGGATCTTTAACAGGAGTCGCACTCGATTCCTTTGATCCTGGTTTTGCCTTACCTTTTGCCGTGGCGTTAGACTTCAATTTGAGCTCTTTACTCTTTCCGTCTTCTCCTCCGAGATCCTCTGCTTTACCAGATTGGCCTGGGGTTGCCACTTTAGCACTTGCTTCTTGAAAGTTTTCCATTTTTATTATCCTTTGGAATTTGTCCTAAAGTTATTTAGGGTTACCGCAATGTCGAGGCAAAGATCTCAAACTGGTCTAGCCAGCCCTTTTGCCTCTCCTCACGCAGTACCGCATTCTTACTCGCGGAAACCCGATTAATTTGTTGCTGTACTCGTTCAAGGTCAACGGAGCGTAAAGCACCATTATCCCAGATCCATTCCTTGCCCTCCATAATACCTTCAACGAAAGCATCAGGAGCAGAAGGATCAGCAACTATGTCTGCTGCAGTAGCTAAAAAGAAGTCACCTTGTACCTCATTAGCACCATCCTTACCTGGTTTGAGCGAACCCATTCCTCTAGATGATACGCCGAGTTTAGCACCCTCGTTGATAAGGTTCTTGACTATCTCACCCATAGGGGTGGACATAACCTTTGCCTTACCAATAAAATTGTCTCCATCTGGACGCAATTCTGTAATCATATGCGAAACCCTATCAAGATTAACAGTTGGTGAATCAGGGTGACCTAACTCGCCGAATGCTCTATTGTCATTAATATACTTTTTGGTATATCGTGCAACCTCTTGTTGAAGAGTTTCCATGGGATAGACCCGACCATTACGGTTCTTGATATTACCTTGGAGAAATACACCTTCGATGAAGTGCTTTTTCTCACCAGCTTCAGTAATAGTAGATTCGTAAAGAAGATCATCCTCATTGTATTCTGTTATGAGTTTCATTTATCGTCCCGGAGTTCTAATGTGCATCCTTTTACGGAATTTGAGTGCTTGTCGTACCTTTAAACCCATCTTTGCCTTGTAACCAGCACCTTTGGCTTTTTGAGTACGTACTTTCTTCTTAATGGCGAACTGCTTTTTAATCCTGGCGGCACCTGTTAGAGTTGGAACACCTTTCGGCAGGCATTTCGGTGGTTTACCGGGACCAAGCGACTTACGCTTATGTCCAGCAGGGCATGCCCAGAATCTTACTTTCTTGGTCACACCACCTCGGCCTCCACCATGTACTCTATACGTTTGTACAGGTCCCTCAGTTATTTCGCTATATTTTCTCAGAGTCATTAAGAACCACTTTAAATTGTTAGTTTCCTACGGTATTATTTAGGGTTCTGGATTTCTTAGCAATAGGATTATACTAAATCTACCACTTCACAACCATCTGCGGCACATGCCATAGTAGAAGATCCTGCTGTGTAGTCTGCAGACTCATATCTCGCTAACTCGGTCCAGTCCACATCCTTTGGCATCTTTTCCAGCATTGCATCATACGCATCCTTGTCGATATCTTGATACGGAGCTTGTTCGTAGATGTGATCATTATTAGGTAAGAAAGATATACCAGAGATATCGTCGATATTATTATAAACCCAAGCACCAACATCCATCCATTCGTCTTCCTTAACGGATACCGTGATTGAGGGTTTATGTTCACACCAGTGTTCCTGGTAGATTTTCCAGAGTTCCATTTGTTCAATTGCATTCCTGTCTTGTCTCATAACTGCTCCTGCTGGAGACTTCACCGGAAATGAGAAAACAGTTGTATGTTCTGGTTTCATAAAATCTGGCTCATTCGGAAATCCTGCATCCTTCATAAACTGGCATAACGGGTCTTTATTATCTGCCCTTACTGTCCGTATATAATAGGGATTATGACGAGCATGAATACCACTAGCACTGTCAACAAGCTGAGAAACAGTACCGGAAGGTTTGACGCACGTAATACTTGCGCTGATATTGATGCCCAGTTTCTTAGCATATTTACTATTCGTTTCGCGTGCAACTTCTCTAAGGTTTTCGAGCCATTCTTTAAGTTTCTTTTCACCTCTACTGCCATTCATGACAGGGTGGTCCATTATTCCTGTGAGACTAACTCCCAAGAGTCGTTCGTCAGAACAATTTTTTTGCCATTCTCTTGTGATGTATTTGAAGTCAGTAAGAGTTGATTGCCATGTTCCAAGTACTGTAGCATACCGGACTTTGCCCTCGAGAGACTCATAAGTGTCGGATTTTCGAACGACGACTTCAGAAAGGTTGCAGAACTCTCTTGACCGTAAAATGATCTCAGAGCACGGATTTGTGCCGAAATCCTCTCTGGGTTCTCTAATAATTCTTCTGCCATCCGATCCATTATCTCCAGTTGGGCGTCTATTCCCATTTCCATATCTATCATTTAATCTCTCTACTTGTTTCTTTGCTACGTAGGAACTATAAATTCCTCGTTCGCCAGACTTAGACTCGTACAATGTCAACCATTCACGCATGAAGGTAGACATCGTTGGCTTAGACTGATAATTAACGGAGTTATTGGCAAGGGATCTTTGATTCTCCCCTTCCCACCAGTTACCTGTCTTAGCATTTCTCATTTCAAGATCATTAAGATCTGATAGGCTAATAAGGGCACTTCTACGAACACCACCGACTACTACGATTTCTGCAATCTTGCAAACAATATCGTGACACTCAATGGAGGTAAGTTGTCTTCCTGCGGCACGTTTAAACTTGATGACGCAAAAATTAAATAAGTTGACTAAAGGTTCAGGACCTGATGCCCTTCCCCCAAAAGTTTTCAATGGGGAACCAGCAGATCGTATTTTACTTACATCCCACTTAGCGATTTCTCCATTGTATAACAAGACAATCATCTGCTTAAGTGCTTTGGCCCAACCAAGTTTTGAGTCAGCAACAACTATTGTAGTATCAGTAGGATGAAATTCCTCATGAATCACTGGTAGTCGATTGGTATATTTAGCTTCCACTGAAAAACCTACACCCGTCCCGTTCATTAAAATGTATAAGATCTCATCAAATGCCCGTGGGGTATCAACTGCTATGTATGCACAGTTATATGCCGCAATATTTTCTTTTACTAGAGCATCTCCTGCTGTCATCATGCATCGCATGGAAGGCATGACATTCAAATTCTTTACTTCTTTTTTTATTGTTTCTATTTCTTTATCTTCCAGATTGTAATTATTTACTTCTTTCAGATTCTTTTTAAAAAATGTGAAATAACGATCTACAGTTTCGTCCCAACTTTCTCGTCTTTGATTGCCATAGTCCCAACGTGCATAACGGGACTTGTGTATAAAATCCTGATAAAAGGATGGTAGATTCATCTTATTTTCTCCATGAATTCTTTTGCTTCTCGGTTATTGAGGTCATATTTGTTCATTTGCCAAGATCCGTTTAGGTTGTCCTTTATTATTTTCAATTCTTCAGGACTAAATGTCTGCGCATCTCTTACGTAATTTTCCCATGCTTCGCAGATGATGGGGAACTTGGGTTTGACTAATTCATACATCGCATTTGCGTAATCCTGTATCTCTTGTTGAGCATGGCTATCTGACCGTAGTTTTATCATATGCAAAAAATTGTGCAAATCTGATTTCCATACAACTTCTGTATAATTGGATACAGGTAGAACACATCGAGCAATCTCTCGAGCGATGTCTTCTCTTATAAGGTTTTCATAAGTGATTTGAGCACCATCGTGTTGACGGTTATATTCAAAATGAATAAGACCTGGGGATGAATGCGGTTCACTTCCACCTTGTTTGTTTTCTTTGGATTGTTTTCTAAGGTATTCTTTTGCAGGAACATAATAATCAGATGACATTTCTGAGTACCTGCCACTATACTCATTTATATTTGCTGTCCGATGCCTCACCAATTGCCTCATAACAAAAATAGGTAACTTCAAATGGAACTGAACCTCTCCATGTTCAAAAGGTGAAGTATGCTTATGTCGCATTAAGTAGCGAAGCAAACTTCTCGTTTCACTTGTTTTCCGTGTACCCTCACCATAACTTATTCGAGCACAGTTTTCTATGCTATCATCGCTGCCCATGGTGTCAAGCAGTTTTACGAAACCATGTTCGTGTATTTTCACTTCATTCATAATGACCATTGGGATAACTCAAGTTTTGCACGCATGCCTTCATAGCTATACGTTTCGACAAAGATTTGCAAGGATCCCGGATTCATACCTGCTTGAATCGCCTCATTCAAATCTTTTACTACATATCCTCGTGGGGGGATGAACACTGTCCAACCTCGATCAATTGCTTGGGTTATTTTCTTGACCGTTATAGGGTTGCGGGGTTCATTGTCGAAGATTAGTGTAGTCGATAGTTTATTTAGGGTGGGGAGACTTTCCAGATCTGCCCCAGCGACTGCTAAACAGTTAGATAAAAATAAACTGTCAATAGGTCCCTCAACCACGTAAGTCCTGCTGGCTTGATTCCACCGATCTAACCCGTACACTTTCGGTGCGTCCTCATCAAATCTAACCGTCAAGTACTTCATTTTACTTTTGAACAAACTTCTGCCCTGAGCCATAAACATTTTGCCTGCTCTATCATAAAAAGGAATCACAAGTCTTGGCTCACTTATAAAATCATATTTGTCTGGTATTTTTTCATTTACCCATTCTTTCCAATCACGAGCAAAGAATAACTTATCCCACATAGAAGAAGGAATCTTTCTGGCGACGCAGACCTCCCTTGCCATATTCTCTTCCTTGATCTGATTTATATTAGGAAGACCAATGTACTCATCATACTTCTTGTTTACGTGCTCATTGAAATACTCCTTGAGATTGTTGTCAAACTTTGGAGTACTGGGATTCTTGGTAGAAGATCCCTCAGCAAAGTTTTCGAGCACGTATTCAGAGTAAAGTGGTGGGGCAACCTGCTTAAGAAAGTTTTTAAGAGATAAACCAACACCGCAATTATGACATTTAAAGAAGAGATTGTTTTTCTTTGCAAAGAAATAACCTCTTGCCTTGCGAGTATTTTTCTTGGAGTCACCACAAATGGGACACGAGAAGTTAAAGGAATTTCTTCCTTTATCCTTCCAATTCCTCATCGAAACTCCTACCCGACGAGCAAAACTGACATCAACGTAAAGCATAGATTTTTCATATTAATATTTAACTAACATAACAATTATACCACATGTAAGTTAAAATGTCAAGTTTTTATTGTGAGGATATATACGAGGAATACGTTTGCAATAGAGTCATACCAAAAGTTAAAGCAATTAAGACACCCGTCAGCATCCATCGCCATGTCATCAGTTTGTTTGCTTCTTCATGAAAGGATTTTAAGTCATCTTTTATTTCATCTCGAAGGTCAGAAATCCGTTTATGAACTTCTTTATTGTCCTGTCTATTTTCCTTTACGTGGTTGTCCATGCTACGCGACATAGCGATCATCTTTTCTTCTAGGATTGCTGTTTTGATAATATTATCTTGTACACGTTCTGGCATTGTTTCACTTTTTGTTAGAAGCAAGGTTTTCTTTTCTAAACGCTGCCCATCTTCTGTTGCTTGATTCACTTCTATTGGCATGTGCATTTTCCC
>Ga0209091_10000463_pt1 | contig 38988 bp, 27 predicted proteins | sample ArcticOcean_MG_C_6_FD_187438 | JGI IMG/M metagenome (GOLD analysis project Ga0209091, IMG submission 187438) | Marine microbial communities from western Arctic Ocean - ArcticOcean_MG_CB8_128 (SPAdes) (version 2) | ecosystem: Environmental > Aquatic > Marine > Oceanic | place: Arctic Ocean...
CTTTATATATTAGTAGTTACGGGAGTGTAAAATGTAGGCCTTTTTCCTGTCAAGCCGGAGGTCGAGGGTTCGAGTCCCTTCGGTCCCGCTAAGAGAAAATACCATTTGTCTCTGACGAAAAAACCCCGTTTCACGACGGGGTTTTTCTATTATTAGAAAGACCCATTCTTAAACTATAATATTACAATAGATATCAAATCTTATTACCCTATATCCTTTAATACCTAAAAAGTGGACACGTTTATGGTGGACACATTATAAAAATTACTTAGGTAACTTGAAGTTTTAAATCTTTGGATTCAAAACTAGATTGAAATCAATTCTCACTATTATATAATTGCAACTTCCTTCGCTAGTTTTGTCATCAAGCATCGAATAAATTACAATCAATGAATATCGACCAAATTGAATCAAAGCTCCAATCTATAGATAAGACTAGTAGCGATTTTATCTACGAATTACTTAGAGCATATGGCCTTCCAAAAGCATCAATTTCAAGATTAAGGTCTGGGAATCTCAATCTTTCTAAAAGTGATAACGTTATCATTTGGAAAAAGAAACTTTTCTATCAAGTTGAATTAGATGCAGACCTGTTATTATAGTAACAGACTATGATACGATACTATCTGTTGACACAAAAACAGGTGATCAAGTGTGGAGATAGAAGACCGTATAAAGAATGCAAAGAATGAGCCAACATATCTGATGGCACCTGTTAGTCTAATCACCTATTTCATATGCTATAATTTTAACCCAAAACAACTTGAGAAATCACTACATGGATTTTTTGGAGATTCCCAACTGAGTGTGGATGTATATGATAACGATGGTATTCGCCATAGTCCAAGGGAATGGTTTATTGCTCCTTTAGACATCATCGAGCGTGCTGCAGAAATGATGATTAGTGGAGATATTATTGATTACACTTATGATAGAAATCTTGAAAGAATAATTTTAGCAACTAAATGAAATACAGTTGGCTTATATGGCCCTACTATTAGCTACTCTTCCAGAGTTCACCAACCGAGTCTTTTGGCCACGGTGGTTCGGTTTATAAACATTAGATGTGCATCATGCATAAACTTAAAATCACAAAAATGATTGCTACGATTAGGCATTCACATGTCCCGCTCTAACTCGCCCCATGTTCCGCCTGCCCCAGCAGGTTCTAATGCCAAAAGCCCACGGCGATATTTGGGGGTGTTTCGGTATAGCGGTCGGGCACTGGGGCTAGTATGGACTACGCATCGGGGACTGGCGCTGGCGATGATGGCGCTGGTATTGGCTGCGGGGTTGATGCCTGCTGTAGTCGCATGGCTGGGCAAAATGATTGTTGACACAGTAGTGCTGGCGGCAGAAACACAAGCGCCCGCCGACAGGCATTTGGCGATAATGTATGTCGTGGCTGAAGCAGGTGCAATCGGCTTACTGGCCGGATTCCAACGCGGTATCGCGGTGTGCGAGTCGCTATTGCGCGCCCTGCTGGGCCAACGAGTCAATGTAATGATTCTGGAAAAGGCTGGGACATTGTCGTTGGAGCAATTCGAGGATTCGGAGATATACGACCGTATGACACAGGCGCGTCGCGAGGCATCTAGCCGCCCGCTGGCGTTGGTACGCAAAACTTTTGGGCTGATTCAAAACTCTATTTCTATAATTGCCTACGGAGGATTGCTGATACAGTTTTCGCCTATTGCTGTGGTGGTGCTGTTTGTAGCGGCCCTGCCCGTCTTTTTTGCCGAAGCTCGTTTCTCGGGCGAGGCTTTTCGCCTGTTTACATGGCGTACCCCTGAGCGACGCGAGCAGCTGTACCTAGAGACCGTACTGGCCCGCGAAGATTACGCCAAAGAGGTAAAACTTTTTGGCCTGTCTTCAATGCTGCTCGGACGCTATAAGGCAATATTTAAAAAGTTATTCCGCGACGACCGTAACCTGACGTTGCGCAAAGGTTTCTGGGGCTACGTATTGGGCCTATTGGGCACGTTGGCCTTTTATGGTGCCTACGGATGGATAGTCGTAGAGACAGTTGCAGGGGTATTAACCTTGGGTGGCATGACGATGTACATCCTAGTATTCAAACAAGGTCAGGCCGCCATAACCGCTAGCCTATCGGCAATTGGCGGCATGTACGAAGACAACCTATACCTTTCGAACCTTTATGAATTTCTTGAGGTTCCCATTACAAAGGATACAGGCGGTGCCAGCTCGGGACCGAACCCTAAAGACGGCATTCGATTTGAGAACGTTGGATTCACTTACACGGGCGCCGCTAGCCCTACCCTGCAAGGAATAAACCTGCACCTTCAACCTGGGCAAAAACTGGCGTTGGTCGGACACAATGGTTCGGGCAAAACAACACTGATCAAATTAATGTCTCGGCTATACGAGCCTACCGAAGGCCGAATACTGTTCGAGGGCCGCGATCTGCAGGATTGGGATATCGCTGCGTTGCAGGACAAAATTGGCGTGATATTCCAAGATTTTGTCCAGTACCAAATGAAAGTAGGTGAAAACATCGGTACCGGTGATGTCCAGAATTTCGATGCCCAAGACCGCTGGCAAGACGCTGCGACCAAAGGGCTGGCTGCGGACTTTATCGAACGTATGCCCAACAGCTACCTAACTCAATTGGGTAGATGGTTCGCTGGTGGTCAAGAGTTGTCTGGCGGAGAATGGCAAAAAATAGCGCTATCGCGCGCATTTATGCGCCGGTCGGCCAATGTCATAGTGCTGGATGAACCCACCAGTGCAATGGACGCCGAAGCTGAAGCCAAAATATTTGACCACTTCCGCCAAATCACCGAAGATCAAATGGCGATTCTAATCTCACATAGATTCTCGACTGTTCGTATGGCTGATCAAATTGTAGTCTTAGAACACGGCCAAATACAAGAGCGCGGTACGCACGAAGAATTATTAGAGGCCGACGGCGAGTATGCACGGTTGTTCAAACTACAAGCCGCAGGGTATCAATAGGCTTGCACAATAAATAGTGTATGATTTCAGGTATATGAGCAACAATCCTACCCTACAATCTTTACTGAAACATGCACCGGTTACTACGGCCAAAAAAGCTACCCAGAAAATATTATGAAAAAAGATGAATATATTAATGTTCTCAATCAAGTTATAAAACAAATTAATCATTCATGGGATTTAAATACCGCTCAAAAAAAAATAATGGGGTTATTTGGAAAAAACATTATCCCTTTTGACAAAATAGAATTAGATAAAGCTTGGCAGGCTGTTACTACACCAAGAGGTGGTAAACTTAATTCAAGTGTTTATAATGCAATGGAAGCCTCAGGAATTATTTATAAGATTGAGGATGATTCGATTAGAAATGAAATATTAGATTTATATCAACATAGGTACGAGTGGTATCATCATGTTATTGATTATGATTTAACACATATTCAAAAAATGGATGATATTATTCTAAAGGATTTCGTATTACTCACTGATAATAAATCTTGGAATTTAGATTGGAGTAAAGATTTAAATATTGATCAAATGCTTAGCAATCACGAGTTAAGAAATTATATAGCTGCGAATAGAGGCACGAAAAATATAATGAAAAATAGAGCTAAGAGATTAATTGAAAGAATTGAGAGTGTGACTCAAATAATTGATAAATATTAGTTTTATGAAAAAACATCTATTCATCAAGCCCCACATTCGTGGGGTTTTTTGTTTGTAGGATGATGGGTATTTAAGCAACTTACACCTTGAAAATGGTTTTGCGTATAAGTCGAAGAATTAACTTCAATGTGCTAAGTAGTAAGGTTTGTCGTATGTATGGATTAGTTCTAAATGAAGTTGCTCTATTGAAAATAAATTTCAATTCAGTCTTATTGATTACAATGAACTGATGTATATATCGAATAAGATAAATGACGAATATGATTAGAAATAGATATAGGTATATCATATTATCCCTTTAGTTGTGTATTTGCATATCTGAAATGCAGGGATTTAATATACGATTATATGGGAGACCAGGATACGAGTGATTGTGATTAACCGCATCACATTCTTTTACTCTTAAACATCTATAAGACTATCTATTAGGACTACGTCTAGCACCTGAATTTTTACCTTTAGGCGGTCCGCCAGAGTTCTGGTTATTCGACGTTGGATTACCACCTCTATTTTTATTACGTGGCTTATACTTAGATGTAGGCTTATTGGCAGAACGAGTATTCTTTAGGTCCCGTTGCCCATCATGGTGTTCCGTTTTCTCTTTTTTTGGCTTTTTAGATTTAGAAGGTGTTCGTAAATAAGAAATCGGTAACGCATGTACAGGAACAAAGCCTTCTATCGTAATACGTTCTAACAATATTTGTGTTAGGCGCTCTATATCCGATAAAAGATTAAATTCATCAGCACTTACTAAAGAAACTGCACGCCCTGTTAAACCGGCTCTTCCTGTACGTCCAATACGGTGTATATAATCTTCTGGTACATTAGGTAAATCAAAGTTCACCACTTGAGGTAGTTGATCGATATCGATACCTCTTGCGGCAATATCCGTTGCAACCAGTATATTAATTCTCCCTGCTTTAAAGCCCGCTAATGCTTTGGTTCTTGCGCTTTGGCTCTTATTGCCATGAATGGCTGCGGCATTAATCTTCGCACCTTCTAAATTTTTGACTAAACGGTTAGCACCACGTTTAGTTTTTGAGAAAACTAACACTCGATTCCATTCTTTATCTTTAATTAAATGAATCAGTAATTTAGTTTTTTTCATTTTGTCTACAGGATATATACATTGCTTAACTGTTTTTGCAGGTGTATTTCTTGGTGTGACTGAGATTTCTACGGGGTCATTAACGAGTCCTTTAGCCAATCGTCTGATATCATTTGAAAAAGTGGCTGAAAAAAGTAAGTTTTGACGCTGTTTGGGTAACGTTTTAATGATGCGTTTTATATCATGAATAAAGCCCATGTCCAGCATACGATCAGCTTCATCTAAAACAAAGATTTCTAGCTCATTAAAGCGTACAGCGTTTTGATTATGCAAGTCTAATAAGCGACCAGGAGTCGCCACTAGGATATCCACACCTTGGCGTAACTTCTTCATTTGTGGGTTAATTTTAACGCCACCAAAAACAACCGTGGAACGTAGTGGCAAATTAGCGCCATAGTTGGTTATATTTTGGTTAATCTGTGCTGCTAACTCTCTAGTCGGTGTCAGAATTAATACACGAGCTTGATTAGCTGAGGCAGGCCTCCCTTGAGAAAGCAATTTTAAAATAGGCAATACAAAAGCTGCTGTCTTACCAGTACCTGTTTGTGCTGCCGCCATCATGTCTTTTCTTTCTAAGACAATGGGTATAGCTTTTTCTTGTATGGGGGAAGGCTTATCATAGCCCTGTCTTTTTATCGCATCTAGAATAGGCTGCGATAAGCCTAATGAATCAAAACTCATTGTTTCTTTTTAGGCTTATCGCTTTCAAGGAAAGCGTTTTTTGGTTCAAAGTCATTTTCTTTAAGGGCTTTATCCATTTTTACATCAGTTATTTGTTCTGAAAAATCGTGTTATGTTTCAGTTTTAGCATCATTGCTGTTATTTTTACTGTCATTTTCAACGATTTTACTTTTGACAGGTGGATTAGTATTAGTACTTAAGTCTTAAAATAAAAATTGTTCATTAACTTCTTTATTTTGTGGTCCGTTTAAAATGAATCAATAAATATTTCTTTTTTCTCGAAATTCATCTAATTCTTTTTGTATAGTATCACGTGATTTATTCATAATTATCCCAACCAAATCTACACATCATCTCACAAACAAAAAAACCTGATCCAAAAAATACCGAGCCCCAAAATCACCCGAATACGGCGATGAAATCACCAGGCGAACCCTACACCCGTTTTATTCTATATCATCACACCCAAAATGGAACGACAGTACTTGACAGTAGATTCCAGCATTCGACAGGATAAGTCAGGATAACCGGTATTTCAACTTCAAACCTTGGCTGTTTATGAAATTATAATGACCGCCAGCGATAGGTTTTTCATTACATCTTTATTTGTTAAGGATAAGTCTGATAGCAAATCAACTGTCCCAACCACCTGTTATTTACCGGACTTTTTTATTTTCGGAAAATCATCCGCCTGTATCTCGTTATATATTAGGAATTACGGGAGCGTGAAATGCAGGCCTTTTTCCTGTCAAGCCGGAGGTCGAGGGTTCGAGTCCCTTCGGTCCCGCTAAGAAAATAAATACCACTTATCTCTCAATAAAAGCCTCACTTAATCGTGGGGCTTTTTGTTTCATCTTTAATCATATTTATTCATTCATACCCAAAATGGGGACACACTTTGGTGGGACACACCCTTCATCATTGACCACCTTCCATTTAGGGCCATTGCTCCACATGGCGGGCAGATCTGCCCACATATACCCACATTCGTGGGGTTTTTTGTTTGTGGGATGATGTGTAGATTTGGGGATGAATAGGTATATATCATTATTACTATTTATATGAAGCATAACCAATTAGGGTTGATAGTGCTTTTGAGTTGTTAGGCCATTCTTTGAGTTAAAATTTAATGGGAACATATAGAAAATCAGCAGCCCGCAGTAAAAGAACTGCTAAAAGAAGAGAAATGGCAGGAATGTTCTTCAAATGGTTATTGAGATTTTATTATAAACATAGTCCAGAATGTCATTGTGGATGGGCTATGAAACCATTTGTCAAATATACTGATGGACACCAATGGAAATGTATATGGAAAGATTGTGGATGGGAAGCATTTGAAGATAGTAATGGTGATATAGGTTTTATTGAAATTAACAAATGATAGATTATATAGCCCCACATTCGTGGGTCAAAAATGGTGGAAGATTAATTTATTCTGGTTACTAAATTCAAACTTATTTACAACCATAAATATCATTGACTGGTAATTCTTTATCAAAAACCCCATTCATTAGATATTTAAGTATAAAAAACCACATGAAATACATTTTAAAAAGTTTGATAATTACTTTAATTGTTCAAATCTCTTTCGCTCAAGTAAACACAGAAACTATGAGGGAAACAAATCCTAAAAAAGAATTTAGAAGTAAAGCAAAATTCGATTTTGGATATGAAAAATCAAAAGATGAAATTTTTGATATTTTATTTACACTGAGGTCTGATTATTATATTCCTGAAAATCTCCATTCTTTTCTTATTCTAAACTACCAGAATGGATTTAAATCGGAGCAAAATGAAAAAAATATAATTATGAATAAAGGTTTTGGACATCTCAGAATAACAAAACAAATATTTTCAAACTTAAATATTGAATTTTTTTCACAAGTTGGTTTTAATGATTTTCTTTCAATTAAAGAAAGAAAGTTATACGGTACTGGATTAAGGACTACAATAATAAAGAAAGATAAAGTGAAATCTTATATTGGAACTGGTATGATGAAAGAGTATGAGGTATATGATATCAAAGATGAATCTATTCAATTATTAAATAGATTAACAAATTACTTAACTATAAATATCCACTTTAATGATGATATTTCCTTCAAAAATATAAGCTATTATCAACCATCAATAATCAATGGAAATGATTTTAGAGTTTTAGTAGATAATGAAATAAAATTTAAAATAAATAATAAGTCTAGCATAAATATGACAATAAACTATAGGTTTGATAACGAACCGCACGGAAATATTGGAAAATCTTATTTCCAGATAAATAATGGGTTTGAATTAGTTTTTTAGTTTGTATGTTATTATTCACCATACTCAGAAAATCTTACCATTTGTTTTCGGTATATGAGTCATCTTTAAGGTAAAAACCTAATGGGAATGTGTCTGTGCTTTTAATTAAATAATTTTAATTTATATAATTTAAAAACTTAATATGCAAAATTTAATAGATTATATCCAGAACGTAGCCGATGACCAAATATATTTGGTTTATCTAATTGTAATTTTCATTAGCTACCTTATATATCTAATTACTAATCGTATCATTTTAAAATCGATTTCCCATTTCTTTAAAAAAACATCAACGTATGTAGATGATATTCTAATTGAAAAGAAGGTTTTCAATAAGATTCCATATCTTATTCCCCTAATCTTTATTTATAACCTTAAGGATCTGCTTCCGTGGTTTAAGGCGGTGGAAAATTTCTTACTTTCATTTTTTGCGCTGATAATACTTATTTCACTTAATGCATTTATAAATGCACTAAATGAAGTTTATACTAGGAGTAAGTTTTCGAATAAACTAAATATCAAAAGCTATATACAAGTTCTGAAACTGATAGTAAATATTTTCGGAATAATCGTTATAGTTGCTTTTTTAATTGGAAAATCTCCAGTTTACTTTCTAAGTGGTATTGGTGCGTTAACAGCAGTTTTACTCCTTGTCTTTAAAGATACCATTCTTTCACTTATCTCTAGTGTTCAAATTAGCTCTAATAATCTCTTTAAGATCGGGGATTGGGTTGAAGCTCCTCAATTTGGTGCTGATGGAGATGTCATTGATATTGCTCTTCATTCCGTTAAAATTCAGAATTGGGATAAGACAATAAGTATAATTCCTACAAACAAGTTGATTGATTCATCTTTCAAAAACTGGAGAGGAATGTCTGAAAGTGGTGGAAGGCGGATAAAACGCTCAATAAAAATTGACATGACCAGCATAAAGTTCTGCAGTAATTCAATGATAGAAAAATTTAAAAAATTCAATATAATCAGTGATTACATTGTTTCCAAGCAGGTCGAGATTGAAAACCATAATCTTGAAAATAATATTAATGATGAAGCATGGCTAAATGGGAGATCACTGACAAATATTGGCACATTTAGAGCATATATAGAAGGCTACTTGAAGAACCATTCGAGCATTCATAATGAAATGACCTTCTTAGTTCGACAGCTTGCTCCCGAATCAGATGGGCTTCCAATTGAAATTTATGTATTCTCTAATGATACCGATTGGGTTAACTATGAAAGCATTCAGGCAGATATATTTGATCACTTACTTGCAGTTTTATCGGAGTTTGAATTAAGGGTTTTTCAGGACCCTGCAGGAAATGATTTTAAGTCCATGAAGATATAACAAATAAAATAGAATAAATTCAGAGTTGCCAAAACCAGAAGGAAAATTTTAGAGACACTCTACCCATTTCATTGAATCTTATTTATAATGGCCAGAAATGTAGTATTAAAGGGGTGCCTACTATTACAATTAGAATTTCCAAAGGCAATCCCATTCTCCAGTAATCAGAAAATTTATAGCCCCCCGGTCCAAGAATCAGCGCATTGCACTGATGACCAATAGGGGTCAGGAAAGCACAAGACGCCCCAATAGCAACAGCCATCAAAAAAGGGTCTGCACTTACACCCATAGAAACAGCAATTCCGACAGAAATGGGTGCCATAATCAGGGCAGTGGCAGCATTGTTAATAATATCCGAAAGGCACATGGTAAGCACCATAATAATGGCCAAAATAACACCGCTTGGAAGACCATCAGTAATACCAACCATAAATTCAGCAATTAACTGGCTACTGCCAGTTGTCTGCAGTGCATCACTCACAGGTATCATTGCTCCCAGCAGGACAATTATGGGCCAGTCTATATTTTGATAAAGTTCGCGAATAGGAAGGATGCCTGTAAATATATATAATAATATGGCTCCAACAAAAGCCAGGGTAGTAGGCAGCATTCCGGACATACTTAGTACAATGGCGCTTGCAAAAATCAACAGTGCCAAGCTAATCCGTGAAAATACACCAACCTGTACTTCTCTTTGTGCAAGCGGTGCCAGATTCAGGGAACTTATATTATCATCAAGGTTATCTATATTCCCCTGAATGAGAAGTACATCCCCTACGCGAAATATAACATCTCCCAAGCGCTTCCGTATTGACTTTCCCTGGCGGGCAACTGCCATGAGTATAAGTGAATTTGAGGTACGGCTTCTAAAATACGGCCGATTACGGTTTACAAGATGTGAATCGGGTGTAATTAAGACTTCTTTAAAAGCTGTGCCATCATCTTTAAGCTGATCTATCCGTTCACGCATTTTTTTTGTTAAGCGAAGGCCGTACTCATCCATCATTAACTTTAAATCTACAGGGTCTGCCTGAATTTGAAATCGGTCTCCTTCCTCTATGATTCTACCCTGCTGCGGAGAATAGATATTCCCATTTTTAGAGATGCACCTAATTATTTCAAGTCTGTCTTCTGTATATTTTTCGATCTCACTAATTTTTCGGCTAATAAATGTGCAATCCTTTGGGATACGAATCTCAGTTATATATTCATCAATGGAAAACATTGATTCAGCACCAGCTTTTTTAAATGACTCTTTCGGTATCAATTTCCAGCCGATGAGTGCTACAAACAGCACCCCCAGAATAGCTATAATTCCTCCTACCGGGCTGAAGTCAAGCATACCGAATACTTCCGGATGAAATTGCTCAACATCAATATTTAGGGCTTCAAAATATTTAGCCGCCGGAGAAGTGTTATTTTCAATGGCCTGGGTCTTAAGTTCCATATATAGGGTTTTTCTAAGAGTCGAAATGATGATATTCGGCGGTGTACCTATCATAGTTATCATGCCCCCTAGAATACTGGCAAATGCTAGGGGCATAAGTATAACACTTGGTGATCGTTTCTGTTTTGCGGAAGTTTTAAGCGCTACCGGCAACATGAGTGCCAGGGCACCTACATTATTCATTATTGCAGAAAATATGGACACCACAGCACTCAAACTTGAAATATGCACTGTCTGATATTTTGAAAGGGGCATAATTTGACGGGCAATGACATCCACCACTCCTGAATTACGCAGTGCCCTGCTGATAATCAGGACAGCTGCCACTGTTATAACAGCAGGATGTCCAAACCCCAGGAATATATTGGAAGGTTCCATAATCAAAGCGGATGTTTCTCCGCCCAGTATCTGATCCATAATAAACAGAGTGCACAGTGCAATAATAGAAACTATATCATATCTCCATTTGCCCCATATAAACAGAGAAAAAGTGAATATGATAATGCAAAATATGGCCGCCTGATCAAGTGTCATAAACCGTATGCCTTAATAATCTCTTTAAGCGTTTTTTCTTCAGGTATTTTATCATTCATTTTTCTCTTAATGATTACAAAGGGTTATCGTTATTCAACATCAATAGTAAAACAATTAAAAATATTTTTCCATCTAATTCGTAAACTTGAGTCCCACACACTCTCGGAGGTCTTTTGTTTACCTGTGAGCCCCTGCTCCCAAAGCAGGATAGAACCTGTTTTAATTATCTCCAATTGCAAATTTTTTATATTCACTTCCATGAACAGGGTCATCATCAGCCCATGTCCAATTACCAAAACCAGTTTCTTGATAATCATCAAACGCTTCCTGAATCTCTGCTTTAGTATTCATAACAAATGGCCCATATTTTACTATAGGCTCCTGAATAGGTTTTGCCTGTAAAAGGAGAAGCTCAGTCCCACTACTTAATTCTGAAATTAAAATATTCTCTGATGTATTTATATCTATCATGTTACCCGATTGAATTGTCTGACCGTTTATAATCACTCCAGAGCCATGATAAATATACAATGTTCGAATGATTTGTTTTTCTACTTTGGGTAATTCCCATTGTGCTTTCCCATTCATTTTTATTTTCCATATATTCACATTATTCTCAATATTGGATGCCCATGAATCAGGAGGTGATTTTGGTGCTTGTTTACTTGAATATTCACCAGCGATTAGTAAAATCTCAGTTTCTATATTATTTTTATCTATGGTTATTATTTTTGGGATTTCATCTTTCCAAAACATAGAGAAATTTGGCTTTACTCTTTTTTTCTTAGCTTCAAGATTAATCCATATTTGAAAAAAATCAATAGGATTATTATCACTTTTATTAAAAAGAGGAAACATTTCAGAATGCTGAATACCATCTCCAGCAGTTAACCATTGAACATCACCATCACCATAACGAGCAGAAAAACCTAATGAGTCAGAATGATCAATAATGCCTTTTTCGACAATAGTAACTGTTTCAAAACCTCTATGTGGATGCCTTGGGAATCCAGGTATCAAAGAACCATGATACATGCTCCAACCATTATAATTTGAAAAATCATTCCCAATATTTCTATTATCTAAACTCGCATTAGGACCCATTTTATTGTTTGCATTGGGATAATTATCTTTATGATGAACACAAAATAAAAATGGATCTTTAGTTGGCCAAGGACCTTCTTCTGGTAATTTTGAAATTTTAATCATATTTAATTTTTCTTTAGTTTTAGTAATCCTTTTTTTACTACTTATTAATTTATCAGCTAAAACATAATTTAAAAATGAGAATGCTCCAATTATCGATAAGCTTATATTTTTAATAAATCTTTTTCTACTAATTTTATTCACTATATCTATCATGATTATAATCTAAAAACAAAACAGCATCTATATCTATAAAAGATGCTTTCTAATTTATGTCGATTTGGCAAAATTCGAACCTGCAAATATAAATCAATACTAACAACAAATAAAGTTCGTTCAGCATAACGCTCTCCCCGCTCAAGTTAAATACCAAAAATCTCGTCAATAAAGCCCCACATTCGTGGTTTTTTTGTGTGGGATGATGAGTAGATTGAATAGTAAATGAGCAAAATAATACATGCTATACAAGCGACTTGGAATGGTCCATATTCCTGGCCAACATTTGAAAACGATAATCGTCTGCAGGCTATACCAAAATTGCCAGGGCTTTATCTGTGCACCTTTGATTATATAAGTGGATATATGATATTTGCTGCTGGACTCACAAGACGCCTCGTGCCTGCGAGATTCAAAGAACACACCCGAAAGTACATGAATGGGAAATGCTCCGTAATTGATATAAATGCTACACATCGGGGAATCCGAAAAGAGATATGGCACGGATGGGGTTATGCGAAGGAGCTGATCCATTGCGGAAAAATATAGTAAAGGAAGTTTCAAATGAGTGAACGTGAGCCGTTGTCGGAAGATCAACAGCCTTTCTCTAGCACGGATAACTCAGATTCTGTTTTGGCGGGGACGCTGTTTACTGCCATGGCGATCATGGCTGCCTTTTCAACGTACTTTTGCATGTATGCATTTCGCAAGCCGTTTTCTGCGGCCAGCTATGAAGGGCTGGAGTTTCTTAACACAAGTTTTGACCTTAAGACCGTATTGGTGACAAGTCAAATTATCGGTTATGCCTTATCAAAAATGATTGGGATTAAGGTTGTTTCCGAGGTCACACGCCGTAGTCGATTCAGGATGCTGGTCGGGATGATTCTCGCGGCCCAGGCAGCATTATTCGCGTTTGCTGTGTTGCCGCCATCCTTGAAGGTGATGGCTATATTCTTTAACGGGCTCCCTTTAGGCATGGTATGGGGGTTGGTGGTATGGTATCTCGAAGGCCGCAAGACATCGGAGATGCTATTAGCAGGGTTGAGTTGTTCTTTTATTCTGGCCAGCGGTGTGGTCAAGGACATTGGTCGGTGGTTAATGAGTGCGCATGAAATAGACCAGTTCTGGATGCCGTTTGTCACGGGGTGCCTGTTTCTGGTTCCATTTCTCCTGTCCGCCTACATGTTAAATCGACTACCGGAGCCTTCCCGCGACGACCGGTTGGTGAGAATGGAGCGTTCGACGATGGATGGGAGTCAGCGTTGGGCATTTATTCGCCAGTTTCTGCCGGGCATGGTAATGTTGATGATTGCCTATTTCTTTTTGACGGCGTATCGCGATTTTCGCGATAATTTTGGGGTCGAGATATTTGACCAGTTGGGATATGGCATAAACGAAAATGCGATTTTCACTCGCAGCGAATTGTGGGTAGCCTTTGGCGTGGTAGCGGCGCTGGCCATGCTCAACCTGATTAAAAACAACTTATGGGGACTGATCGGTGCGTTTGCTGTAATGACGTCCGGTGTCATGTTGATGGGTGTCGGTACACTGTTATTTGATAATGGCATGATCGATGGTTTGACGTGGATGATTCTGTGCGGACTCGGGTCGTATCTGGCATACGTACCCTATGGCTCAGTCCTGTTTGAACGGTTGATTGCGTCAACGAGGACGATGGGCACAGCCGTATTCGTGATTTATGTGGCAGATTCAATCGGATATATCGGTGCGATCGGTGTCATGGGAGTCAAAGACCAATTCGCGGCAGATCTTTCCCGACTGGAGTTCTTTCGCTACCTGACATACGGGATGTCGGTTTTAGGCGTGGTGATGCTGGTGTCAAGTTTGATTTACTTTATGGTTTGCCACGAGCATAAAACGGGTGATATAGAAAGTTTGGACCATGGCATGGAGTAGGATCGCATAGTGGCTACGGACCAGCATCACGCAAGAATAAAGGGTAATCATGTGTATTATATTTCTTTTTAATACTCCTGATAGTATAATGCTTCAATACCACTATAAGCAATTATTTACCACAGTCCATTAACCATCAAGCCCCACGTTCATGGGGTTTTTTGTTTGTGGGATGATGGGTAGATTTGGGTATGAGAAAAAGAATGGCTAAAAGCGTCTCTCAAAATGCATAATTTATTTAAAATTTTTAGATTAATTAAAAATATTCCGAAAACTTCTTGGAGCTCAAAAAACCCATTAAATATTAAACCAAAAATAAAAACCTTATTATTTTTAATATTCGGTTTATTTTTATTTGGTCTTGGTGAAACTCTTTTACTCGCAACAGGCGCTGGAGTAAGTCCATGGACTGTTTTAGCTGAAGGAGTATCAGTTTACACTTCATATTCGATTGGTATTTGTACTTTTTGGATGAGTTTATCTGTTTTGTTATTTTGGATACCTTTAAAACAAAAACCAGGCATTGGTACAATTTTAAACGCAATCATCATTGCTTTAGTTTTTGATTTTGCATTACCGTACTTACCTAATCCTGAGATTTATGCATTTAAAGTATTACAAATTATAATTGGAGTTTTAATAACTGGTTTAGGAAGTGGTTTTTATTTAATTGCTAATTTAGGACCAGGACCTAGAGATGGATTAATGACAGGCGTTCAAAAAGTAACAGGAAAACCAATAGCACTGATTAGAGCTATAATAGAAGTTAGTGTTGTCTTTTTTGGTTGGCTATTAGGAGGTACTGCTGGATTAGGTACAATTATATTTGCCTTAGGCATTGGTCCAGCAGTCGCTGTTGGAATATATTTTGTAAATAAAAATTTCAAATAAAAGGAATTATTATTATTTAACTACTGCTTATTTCGGGATTATAACTACTGAATGATTAACCTCATAACATTCAGCCCCACATTCGTGGTTTTTTTTATTTGTGGGATGATGAGTGGAAAAATAGCAGAGAGAAGATGGCTCAAAGAACCAACTCAACTACAATGGAGAGTGACTCTCCCCTCTGCTAATATATTATTCTGCGTGAGAGAAGGATGTCCCATAATTTTCTTTCTTCATTTCAGCTATTACTTGATTAGTTTGATAGATAGTCTCGTTGGTTTGCTCAACTTGTACAAGGAGTTCCCTAATCACCCTGCCATTTTTTGTTATGCTGAGTGCAAGATAAAAAATAACTACGACAAAGAAATATTCTTTAATGTTTTGAATGTATTTCATGGTTCTATCTTTCCCTATAAAAAGGATTTGATTAGGCAGAGGCGTTGTAACCAGAGTACCAAGGAGGACCGACACCTCTGCCCAATCGTGGTCTTCTATACTGCAGACCTATCATCATCTATAAAACGATCCTATAATACAACACACTTGCGTGAAAAATCACAGATGTGACGCCTATCACAATCATAAATAATTAATGAACAATCAAAGTAGCAGGAAACGGCGGGCAATGTGGGTGTGGTACCGTACTTGCTTTTAGAGTATATATCTCTCCGCATTCGTTTTTTTTGTTCTAGAATAAATAAAGCTATTTCAACATTACCATTTTCTTAGTTTGCCTGAATGCTCCTGCCTGTATCGTATATAAGTATAATCCTGCACTCACTTGCTGACCTGCATTATTAGTCGCGTTCCAAATAACAGATTTAAACCCAGCATTTTGTTGGTTGTTAACCAGGGTACTAACTTCTTTACCCATAATATCAAATATCCTGATTTTGACTTGTGCATCTGTAGGTAATTCATACTGAAGCGTAGTGGTTGGGTTGAATGGATTAGGATAATTCTGAGATAGAGTAAACTCAACAAGCTGTGTGCTTTCCCAATGAGTATCCAGTTCTGGCAAGGAAATTTGGTAAGAGTTAAGTGTACCGCCAGTTTTATAAAGATATTCATCTGTTGCAACCAACTGGCTCACAGAATAGTCATAAGATTCGAGCCCAGAGCTGAAATCTATCCAGGTTGTAAAATCAGTGGTATAGTATACACCAGAGAGTGTTGAAGCAGTTCCTACATAAAGAACATTATTTTTTGATGCGATAGCATTTACACTATGATCCACTGGGAATTCATTTAAAACTGTCCAGGATGTTCCATAATCATCAGATACAAAAAGCTTACCCTTACCTCCGCCCCAATACATACTAATAATTAGTTGACCTTCATGGCTAGCCATAGCCAAGATAGCGCTGCAACTATAGGGTGAAGCAAATCCTTCATCATCTAAAATACCCGTGATATCTTCCCAGGTCTGTCCCAAGTCCGCTGTGCGGTAAATTTGGCAACCATGGCTAACATATAGATAATCATTTGTTGCCAAATTGAGCCGGATATAACCTGTAATAGGAGGCTCAGGTATTTCAGTCCAGGTTTCACCCCTATCTGATGATATAGAGATACCATTTAAAAGTGTAAATATTAATGAATCATTATCAACCATACTTATTAGAGCAGATGACTGATGTGCTAGTTCTTGCCAAGGCCCCCAGCCTGCAAATCCTGATAAGCAAATATAATTATAGGGTCCTTCACCAATATTTTGAGTAAAAAATACAGCATCGCCTTTTATTAATAATAGGTCAGTTCCATAGGGTTGTGTATCCATGGTGTCTGCAAGCATTTCCCAAGAATCGGCCTGGTCAATGGAAGTGTATACCTGAGCTTGGTTGGTCGCGGTAAAAAGCTGGTTCCCATCTGCCAGGATGATACTGACAGCCCCAATATCAGGCTGATTAATTTCCTGCCACTGACTTTGGGAAATAGACATGAAAAGCAGTAGTAGTATAATGCGCCTAATCATTCCCAAATCTACCCATCATACACCAAACAAAAAAACCTGCTAGAGATACATAACATACGTTTCTCTATAATAATCTCACTTAATTGGGAAAGCATTTAGTTAAATGGCAAACACCCGCGTTATATTAAATCCTAAATAAAGATTCTTATCTGCTATTGCCCCTGACGCGTTTTCAATATAAGCGCTTTCAAAAGATCCCTGGACGTTGGTCACCATGATTTGGAAAACGTGTCCGCCAGTTTCAATATCACATCCTATACCCCATGATTGAACAAAAGTAGAATCTCGTTCCCCCACTGGGAAAAATGTATCTGCATTCAAAGAAACACGTTTTGTGATTTTCATTCTTCCTCCTACTCCCATGGAATAGAGATCATGCGCATCATCATGGTTTTTTACAAGATTATGGTGAACCCAGGTAGGCATTATTTGCAAAGATAAATTTTGATTGAATTTCCTGGCAATTAACAATTGGGTATCATAGGTGAGTCGATTCACTAATTTATTCGAAAACGAATTTTCTCTTTTTAAAGTTTCGATTTCTATGTCTGCAAAGAGAGCAATGGAAAACGGGAAAACATTACTCTGATTCATTAATTTGATTTTAGAAAAAATGTCATAAGTCTTTTTTAAGCTACTCCGACCGGCGCCAGCCGAGATGCGATCATTGATGCCATATTTTAGATCAAAGCGAATGGCAGCTTCATCCATCCCAAACAGATCATATACTCCATTCTTCATTGAACCAAACCGGTGCAGAATCATGAATTCAAGTGTATTTGGTCGAGCCAATTCTATAGATTGTGAATTAACAATACGAGTTGCTTTAAACGTGGCTGTAACCGGAACAGGCGCGGCAGGTTCTTCATTTATAAGATCCAACAGATCATCTTGAGCCATTAATGAAAAAATGACTCCAAAATAGTAAATAAAATATTTGTTCATTTTTTCTTCAAATTAAGATTAACAGTTACTTCTACAATCTTGGCAATATTCTCCCTTACAATTTTGGGAATCTTAATTTCATAATCTGCCACAATAATATTGAATTTTGCACTCCCCCTAACCTGTTCATCTATCTTTGAAACCATTCCCATGTCTTTGATCTCGTGACTCACCCCATGAATATTCATCATTCCCGTCAATGTTACCTTCTGCGGTTCATTGGATAAGTTGATTGAATCCCAAGCATTGATATTTCCTTTAAAAGATGCATAGGGATATTTTTCTGACTCCAAATAATTTTCATTGAAATGTTCCTGCATCAACCCATTTTTAAAAGTGAACCCAGGGATTGGGACTCGAAATGCTACTTCACCTGTTCCCATATCCAAGACACAGGTAACTTGTTTATTAACTGCTTGAATATCTTCTAATGGCGCAGATGAAAAAAATGAGATTGTTCCTGATCGAGTAAAATAAATATCTTTCGCAAATATAGGACAGACTAGGAAAATGATTAAAACATGGAATTTTACATTTTTCATTCGTTGCATTCCATGTCGAAAAATGTTTGCAAAATATCCAAATTGGCATTCGATAATTTTTGTCCGCCTTGTGGCATAAATCCATTTTCACCACTATTGCGATTTACACGATCCAAAACATTTCCTGATTTGATAGCAGAATAAACACTTGTATACGAGTCCAAGGATAGACCGCCTTGGCCTGGATGGCATCCAACACAATTGGATGATAAAATGGGAGCAACATTTTCATTATAATAAGTCTCAACTGCGGAACAATCCACAGTTTTGATTTCGTGGTCTTCTTCTACATTTTTTTCACATCCGGAAAAACAGATACACAGTAACAATGTTATGGTGATAGTATTCTTCAATTTAAATTCTCTCTTTATAATAACGGGATTTCTAATGAATCTTAGCCAAAATTTAATATGACATGGTCACACGTAGAGAAATGAATTGGAAAATTATTCGTTCCCTTATCCCAATCATCGCCCTGGGTGCATTATATTACTACACCCAATCAATGAAAATTGATTATGAAAAGGAGAAACCTGTTTTAGTGACCACTGCGAAAGATTTAATTTGGCGGTTCCAGGTTGATGCTTCAAAAGATATACTATTTAAAATTGTTCAGGTTGAAGGTGAAGTTACAGGGATGGATTCCCTTTTATTGATCCTGAACCATAAGTTGATTTGTGCACCAGAACCAAATACTGAAATAAAAAGGGTTATAGGAGATTCAATTACAGTTAAAGGTCGTTGCATTGGATATGATGATCTATTGGATGAGGTTCGAATGGATCATGTATTCTGGGTACAGAATTAGTATAATCCCCCAAAAAAAATTGCTTTCATTATCTTAATTTATAGTCTCTTATTTTAAATAAATAATTTTTCTAGAATCAATAAAACTATTTTGGTTTATTTTGATAAAGTAAACTCCTGAGCTCATGTTAAAGGGTGTTAAATCAAAATTGATTTGATGAGAACCAATTGTGGAAAATTCATGAATTGATGTTGAAATTGTCTGCCCCAAAAGAGAAATAAAAGCGATTTCAACAGATTGATTCGGTTTACCAACACTCATCTCAATAGTAATGGATGAATTGAATGGATTTGGAAAAACGCTATGAATAGAAATTTCCGTTGGGGTTATATCACTAACTATAGATAAAATACTATTCTCAGACCCTGGCGTCGGCGTCATATAATCCCAGAGTGATAGTTCTTCCGCAACTCTACCATACGAGATATCTGCATCTTGTTCAGGAAATGTTATAAAATCAAGAATTGTAATGCCATCGGGTGACACTATTGCCAAAAACTCACCTCCTGAAGAAAGTTTAAAATTGGTATGTAAATCGCCCTGTTCATCATCATTATCACACCAAATGACGAGAAAACTATCTGGTTCAATTGAAATATTTGTAAATGGGAAAGGCCACTTGGTTAATTGATTTTGATTATCAGTTAAATAATAGCCATCTAATTCAACTGGTGTTTCCCCATGGTTAATGAGTTCAATCCAATCATCAAATTCCTCATAATCATCACCAAGTGTCAGATCATTAATCGCAAGTAATTCATTTATTTGAATATCATTTATATCATTCGGATTTACAATTGTCAGAGATTTATATCCTTCGATTGGATATCGTTCAACTGCACCATTTTTAATTGCCGTTAAATACCAATCAATCTCACCTTCTGTCTCCATAACAACTGTACCGAACCAGCGATCTTGCTCTTCTACCTTTTTTGAATTTTCAATAGGAGTGTAACTTAATTGACTTGTTTCCCAATCATTTGGGCTTATACGATAATGGAAAATGATATTATCTATTCCATTAGGGCCAAAAGCAGATACGCTTATTGAAAAAGTATCATTTAATAACATAGATTGATGAGATGGAATAACTTCATAAATAAATGGATCTTCGCCAGAGTAGTACAGTTGATCATTTAATGATGAAACACGATCAGAAATAAATCTTTTAATGCCTTGTTTAATATGTTGATTTTGGTAGTTATATCCATAACTTGAATTAAAGTCCGACATATTAAACCCATAATCCAACGTTCGCCATTCATCGTCCTGTGCTGCTGCCATGGAAGCATAGTGCCAAGAATCCAATTGATTGTCCCATTCGGAATTGTTAAAACTTGTGTTAATATAAAATTCTAAAAAATGAGTAAATAAATTTTTGTAACGAACATGGCTGAAGAGATAATCAGTAAGTGGGCGACCATCTCCATCTATCACAGCATAATCGTATGGATTAATGGATGACCAATCAATATCAAACCAATCGACGCTGAATGAATTATCATAATCATAAGGAATCCAATGAATGAGATCATCACTAGGATTGTGATATAAATAAAAGTTATTTCGAAGAAACCTATAATCATCCCAACTTCCCGTTAAAATATTAACTGCAAAATATTGGAGTGTTTCTTTAATATTCAAAACCATTTCTAAGGAATCTGGTGCTTGGTCTATGATCCTGATTAAACGAGCTAATTTAGAATAATCATATTCTTCTTTATTCGTTTTTAATTCATAGGGTCGTGTATCATCATAATATGGATAATAATCTTCTGGGTTATCCCCACGATAAGTCAAATCAGCCGGCCAAATACATTTCCAGAGATTTCCAGAATCATCCTCATAATTTCGTTTTAAAAAAGTATCATCAATTTGTTCAATCGAAATATATAATCCATAATATTCACCATTGATGAATACCTTAGTATGTGATGCTCTTGTTGATGTGACACCTATTTCCTGATAAAAATCCCAACAGAGTTTTGACCGGACAATGGAAGGATCATTATGCTCACCATTGAGATTTATTTTTTCAACATCATAAAAGTCCCTTCCGGAAATAAAATGGTTAAAATCTAATTTAAAGGATTTTTTTTGCGCATTCCTTGATGTGTTCCCACGTAGCCTAAAACCAACTGAATCAATAATCTCATCAATATATCCATTTTGAAAATGGATTGTTGCTGGGTGAAAAGAATCACTGTTAATATTTTCGTAAATCCAGATTAAATCTTCAGGATCCACCGTGATTTCTATAATGGCCATTTCTGAATCATCATAAACTTTCCACGATTCATCGCCGAAAAGAAAACTTAAAAAAATAAGTGAAAAAATAAATCTATTTTTCCGAAAAATAGAAATCATAACTCAATGGATTTATTGTCAGTTTTATCAGTTTATCATTCATTTCATAATGCCCTGGACCAATTAATTTAGTTAAAAGAGTATTCTCAAAAGGGAATTCAATTTCGATGGTTTTAGAATCTTGACTATTGTTGAAAGCTACAAGAATCATTTCATTAAAATATTTTTTCAGGAGGACTAAAATAGGACCCTCATTATACAGAATCATTTGGTCCCCCAAAGCCAAGCTGGAATATTCAGTCCTTAAACCATTTAATAAAGAAAATGTTTTTTTCAATTCCATTTCATTATCTGAAATATTGAATCGCATCATTCGTCGATTTCCCGGGTCTCCTTCTCCCATCAATGCAATTTCTTCTCCATAATAAATAATAGGAATACCCGGTTGCGATATATTAAATGCATGAAAATTTGCCATTTTAGAGTAGGTGGATAGTTGGCGTATCTTTCCAACCGGATCATCAAATGATCTTGCGGTCCCATTATCACTGAATTGAATTTGGCCATCCGCATAACCTGAAAATCGAAGCTGATCGTGGCTACTGGTTATATTACCCATCAAATGAATTGGACCAAATGTACTTCTGTTCTCTGCTATAACATCCCCTAGATCAGAGAAATTTGGCTGATCAGAGCTAAAAACTCCTCGTGAATTAAAGTAAATACTGAAATTGAATTGCGCATCCAATTCTGCGGGATTAACATAGGAAACAATCAATTCGTCCGATCCAAAAGTTTCTCCAATTTGATAAATATTTTTTTCAGGAAATCTTATTTTTGCTGATCTTGTAAGAGATTTCCAAAATGAATGGGGAACATGTTTCACAGCATCCTGCCGAAATCCATCAAGATCATATTCTCCCATCCACCACATTGCATCTTCTACCACTTGATTTATTGCAGCAGGTGCGGATGGAAAATCAAATGAAGGAATGAATTCATCAAACCAAGTTGTAAGGCGAGTGTCCCCATCCCATTGGCGAATATTTAGTCGTCCATCCGGGAGATTAACAGTCCCAAACCAATTCTTATGATCTCTTAAATATGGATGGTCTTGGTGGACGTGGTTTGAAACAAAATCCAAAATAACTTTCGTCCCTGTTTGATGAGCCGCTTTTACAATGCTCTGAAATTCTTCACTTTTTCCAAATCTTGGGTCAATTTTCCTTGGTTCAATCGGCCAATAACCGTGATACCCAGAAAAAGTCCTATTTGGTGGAACCCATTCCACCCAACTGCTGTCCGGTTGTTTTTGGATGGGAGATATCCATAATGTATTCACCCCCAAGTCTTTAAAATATCCTTCATCCAGTTTTTGTTGAATCCCAGCAAAGTCACCACCCATAAAATTGGCCAATTCATGAAGTTTTGGATCATGGATTGGTTTATTATTTGATACATCTCCATCCCTAAACCGATCCACCATTATGTTATAAATAATGGCGAAATGCCAATCATCAGAATTAGATGACAATGGCTCTCCATTTCGAATTATTGTTTGATTCTCAGGAATCATACGTCCTTTGGAATCTCGTCCAAATATTCTCAAGAGCCCTTCCTTAACTCCAGAAATATTAACCTTTACCCCTCCACCAGATAATAGATCAAATATATCGGCATGAAGTTCTTTATTGTCCAACAAAACAATCCAATCCTGGGGTGATGCCCCTTCGTTCGATGGTAAATATTCAAAATGCAGCCAATTCCCTTTATGATGATTTTTTACTAGCATACCCGGTTCTGAAATATTTTCATCTCTTAAATCTAAAATAGAGTTCCAACCACCAATATTATTTGAAATAAAAACAGGATTTTCCGGATCAATTTCTTCGATACCATCTACCACAAATTTATATTCGTGCTTTTTGGGGGACATAAAAACCGTCCGGCTAAATTGATCTCCACGTTTTAGTAATGGCAACGCAGATCGTGACCAATCATTAAATCCACCCATAACAACCACTGTGTTTGCTTTTTCAGATTCAAATGAAAAGGTATGTCGAGCCATAAACTCATATTCAATTAAAATATGAATAGGTTGCCCATCTGCAATTAAGGAAATATTTTCGAACCCGGATGTAACTGAAGAAGCATCTATTATTAACTCGTTACCCAACAATGAAATATGTTGTAAAGACTCATTGAACAAGAGATTGACATTTTCATTCCTAAAATAATTGGAAAGATCAAATGCCTTGTCCTCTCCCATTTTCACTTTCAAAACCGGTATTGGATAAAGAGGATCCATTGCAGTGTGAAATTCACATGAAACAAATATTAAAAGATAAAGTGAGAGAATGTTTTTAACCCGAATCATTAGTTGTAATTTAGTAACTCTATTTAGAGTTGATAAATAATAATCATCCCAATGATATGAATAATTTGATAAAAACCTTCTACACAATTTCGTTAATGATTATGATAAATTCCTGCATGCTACCTGTAACAAAACTTGGCCTGAGCTATGGTGCTTTCCTGAGACCAGGAGGCATTGAATTCAAGATCTATGCACCATCTTCTGATATAGTAAAACTTGTAATCTTTGAAAAGGTAGATGACGAATCTGGCTTTGAATATCCAATGGAAAAATTAAAAAATGGTGATTGGACATACTTTTTAAAGAATGCACCATTGGGCACTATGTATGGTTACCGGCTCGCAGGACCATGGAATGATGAAAATGTAATTGTGGCAGATCCTTATTCTAAAGCAACTGTCACACAAAATAATTGGCGACATGTAGCAAAATCATTGGTTATTGACGCTGCGTTTGATTGGGAAGGTGATACATGGACAAATATCCATCCTCGAGATCTCATAATATATGAAGCTCATGTTCGAGACATGACTGTTCACAAGTCATCCAATGCTACCGCAAAAGGTTCCTATCTCGGATTTATTGAAAAAGATCAAAATGGTGGTATCGAACATTTAAAATCTTTGGGTGTAAATGCAGTTCAATTCCTGCCTCTTTGGGATTTTGCTAATTTTGAAATTCCATATAGACAGGATGCTGATGGGATGTATAATGATTGGAATCCATACGAGAGAAATCACTGGGGTTATATGCCCACATTTTTCATGGCACCAGAAAGTTATTATGCAACCGATGGTACTAATGAACCATTAGCTTGGAATGGGACTGATGGCCGTGCTATTTCGGAGATGAAAAGTATGGTAAAATCCCTACATCAAGAAGGAATGGCAGTTATTTTGGATGTAGTGGTCAACCATATTTCCAATTATGATTGGCACCCGTTGAAATACATAGATAAAACCGTCTATTTTAAATTGGATGAACAAGGTGATTTTCTCAGTCAATGTTGCGGAAATTTATTGGCATCCGATCATCAACCTGTCCGCGATTATATCATTGAAAGCCTGAAATACTGGATGACGGACTACCATATTGATGGTTTCCGCTTTGATCAGGCTCACCTTCTTTCAGCTGAAACAGCAAAATTTATTATAGATGAATTAAAAAAGATCAATCCAAATGTGATCATTTATGGTGAAGCCTGGGATGAAAAAGAAAAGGAATTTTCTGAAATGGGATGGGGTTCCTTTAATGCAAGATTTAGAGATGTCCTTCGTGGCGACCTCCATAATTATGATGAAAAAGGATTTCTATTCGGGAATTTTCGAGATAACGAAACTTTAGAAAACCTTCAAGCCCTTATTCTAGGCACACCCAATATTTATCAATCACCGGCCCATGCGGTCAATTTTCTGGAAGTCCACGATGATTATTGCTTCAACGACTATTTGCGCCTGTCTAGCAGCAGGAATTCAAGAGATGATATCATTGATGATCCCATGAAGCATATTGAACTGGACGATGATCTTTTAAGGAAAAACAAACTGGGCGCGTTGATTCTCCTTACCAGTCAGGGAATCCCTATTATTCATCAAGGTCAGGACTGGGCTCATAGTCAAATCATCGCAGAAACAGATGCGCATGATCCAAATGTGGGGAAAATGGATCGGAACCCATACAATAAAGATAACGAAACCAATTGGGTCAACTGGCTTGAAAAAGAGAAAAATAAGGAATTAGCTGATTATTATAGCGGATTAATTGACCTTCGCAGAACACATACTGAATTCCGCCACACTACTAAAAAGGATTTCAAATTCCAGGGATTAGCAGACCACGCCTTGGGATATGTGATCCGGAACCGAATTGCTGTTTATATAAATGGTGAAAATTCTACTGCTGTTGAAACAGACTTGCCTGAAGGGGAATGGCAATTAATCGTTGACAATGAAGAAGTGAATTTGAACGGGATTCGCCAATTTTCCGGTAAAATCTCTATTCCCCCTACTTCCGGAATGGTACTACAAAAAATGAATTAGCTTTACTGTATCAGTAAAGCTGTTCGCCTCTTTCTTGTTGGGCCTCTTTCTTCCTTTTTTCAATTTCGGATAGTGAATATTGACCTCGAGCACGAATTTTTGAACTTGAAAATACTTTTTTCCATTCTTCCCTAATTACTTCCGGCCTGAATCCATCTAACGCATTTCGTGCAAGATTAGCCTTGGCTGAACGATCATCAGGGTGAGTATCCCAGAACCGCACAACCGCTTCCTTAAAATTTTCGATATCCTTATCAAAATCCTGATCCACATGATATTCAAAAACTGAATCCAACACCGTTTCGCATATTTCTGCAGGACCATCAATATCCTGTACAATAGCAGGAACCCGCCGGTCCAGGGTTTCGCACATGGTATAGCCAAAAGGTTCATAGATCCCGGTAATGCAATTGGCGCCAACGCTATTCCAATAAAAGTGAACCGTTTCCTTATTGGAGCTGAAAGGGATAATGACCAGTTGTTTCGGATGTTTACGACCCATTTCTTCCCAAAATGGATTTCCTGTTTCACCGCGATAATCCACACCCATATTAAAAACCCGAATATCACTTCGGTCTGACCGTTCAACCGCTAAAATGGGTAAATCTGGTCGCTTCCTAGGAACGTGGCGACCAATATAACCAATATCATTTAAAGCATAATTGGGCCGCCACTCAATCTCATCCAATTTGGGTGTATAACTATTATAAATAACAATGGGTTCGGCATCATATTTATCGTATCCGAATGATGTGTAATGCCCCAGTTCAGCCCGGCTGATGAGTACCACTGAATCGGAATATTGAAAGGTGATCTCCTGCTCGTAAAAAGTTTTTGTCGCATCTCCCCCTAGATTGGTCAAATGTTCCATTTTGATCAGGGAATGACACACGGAGATCATTCGTTTTTCTGGATATCTGTCCTTGATGGCTTTGGTCGTATCAAAAGCCACCCACAGATTATTTACGGTTATATCTATATCCTGAAACGTTTTTTCTATATCTTGGGGACCATGGATAATTCTTATTCCAGGATAACGATCAGGAAAATCGGCTGGCGGTTCATCCAAATGTGCTAAAAAAACAGGAATAACTTCAATGTCCGCATTATCTTTAAACATATCCAGAAAATTGAGTATCCAAGTGGCAACCCCACCATAAACAATTGGCGGGATTTCGTTGGTTAAAAGGGCTATTTTCATTTTAAAAGCTAGGGAGAATTAAAATAGAATCCAGATGGAATTATTATTTTATTGCACGAAATCGAATTGCTTGCCCACCATTTGAGGCTATGCGCCGTAGCCCCGCAGGGGGCCTATTGCCATTTCAGCCTTTGTTGGCAGTAGCTTTTATTTTAAATATAATATTTTTTGGTTTTTTATACCCATTTCAGTCCGTAAAGACACAATATAAATGCCTGAAGAAATATTTTGTGGGTGCCACGTAATTTGGTGCACACCTGATTCAATTGAACTCTCTAGAAGAGTTTGAATAAACCTACCATTAATATCATAAATGCTGACTTCTGCATTCATATTCGTTTGAGTAATATTTCGCAGCTCTAATTGAAGGGTGATACTTGGATTGAATGGGTTTGGATATGCAGAAAGGGTTTGAAATTTCCCAGGAATAAATGAAGGTGTATCTACGCCCAATTGATATTGGTTTTTGGAATAAACAACGGCTGAATTTGAAGGAATTAAATATTCACCGTAATTGCCGTCCGCGGTATAAAGGTCATTCCCTGGATCGGTTACGTTATACCAATTCCCGGCGGAAAGAAACGGCACGTCATTGACCGTTTGGTTACTGGATGAAAAATTGGCAATCACAACAACCTGGTCATCACTGTTGCCTTCAGATTCATCTTTATACCCATAAACAATAACTCGTTCTGCATCATATCGCCAAAGATCATAAAAAGTACCTTTGGAAAATGCAGGATTGGTTTTTCGAAATCTGGCCAGTCGTGAATAATGGTTCAGATGAGATTGTCCCTCTTCTGAATCCAGTAATGACCAATCGACAGGTCGATAGCTTAATTTTTCTTCATCCCAATTCCCATTGCCATTATTGTCCAACCATCCCGATTGAAACCCAAATTCCTGGCCTTGCCAAATCATTGGAATGCCTTGAGCTGTAAAGAGTAAAGATGCGTAAAATTTATCTATCTCTCTCGCCTGACTTAATGAAACACCATCAAATTCAACCATTTCCTGAATTAAGGATTGTTCATCGTGAGAAACCATATATTTTACAGATTGAGTCAAATCAGCATAGGGTGTTCCCCAATTAGAATATTCATATAATCCAATTATTTGTCGCATAGCAGTCATTGTACCAATACTACTGAAAATGTGGTCAATCAAACGGTCATGAAAACTATCATGCCAACTGGAAGTCAGCTTTGTGTTGTTCACTAACCATGGATCTGATGGCAAGTGTTCAGCAATTTGGTAAACATTAGAATCCAATTCATCAATGGCACTTGTCCATGCCGGAAGTCCATATTGCGGTTGATTTAAATCCCAACCCACAAATCGCGTAGCATCAAATCGGAACCCATCAATCCTATATTCTTCCAACCAAATCCGATGAACTTCATTAATATATTCAATTGTTTTTTCATTGAAATGATCAAAATCCAACATTCCCCACGTGCCTTCATTTTCATTGGGATTTAAATCATTAGAATTTTTAAAATATGGATTTAAATCATTATTCGGCTGAATTTGCCAGAGAGGAGTAGATGATGTTGCATGATTCCATACCAAATCTAATATAACAGCCATATTACGGGAATGTGCCTCATCCACCAATTGTTTAAAATTTTCAGGTGTGCCGTATGTCCCTTCTACCGATGACATAATTTCCGGATTGTAGCCCCAAGAACGTCCACCGGGGAATTCAGTAATTGGCATGAGTTCAATGGCATTTATCCCCAGTTCTCTCAAGTGATCTAATCGTATTATAACATCATGGAAGGTTCCTTGGCCACTTCCTTGAGCAGCAAAATCATCCACGTGTAACTCATAAATAATCAAAGTGTCTAAACTGGAGCGGATATAATCATTTGATTGCCAGTTATAATCATCTGCTGTGGAAACTCCACCAGCACCAATTTCTACCCGTGTTTTGCCATTACTCAACCTTCTTGTGAATGGATCGGGTAACCTGCTACCATTTATTAATAAATATTCATAATCATATTGCCCAAAGGATAGATCTAATTCTGTCCACCAGATATCCGACTGTTCAGAGTCACGTTTCATAACAATTGCATTTGATACTTCCCCGGTTTCACCCGGTGCAGTGACTATCACTTGCATTACAGGTTGAGCAGGTGCATAAACTGCAAGTATCATTTCATTATTAATCCAATTTGGGCCCAATTTCACATTTTCAGGCAATGGCTCCACTTCAACCGAAATTGTAGGAAAATCTAAAAGGACATATTCGATTTCGTTAATTATTGCTGTGATATTGTAGGCTTCAAAGATACTTTTGGGAGGAGTAAATCCAACATAAAATATATTATCTGCTGACAAATATTCCATTCCATCTGATGAATCTGAACCTGCGATATATTCTAAACCATTAATACTATCATTTGTAAAAATGCCCACACTCATTGCATCAACCATACCATCATCATTCATATGTCTAACAGGTTGAAAAAATAAGGGATCAGTACAATTTAAAATAGAATTGTCATATCCATCCGTTGTTATATTGGGATTTAGCGGATCACTAATCCACTGCCAATCAGTTCCAGATTCATTATAATGATAGTGAATTTTATATAAATGCTGAGAACCAATATTTAAAGAATAAGTTCGTTTATAGGCATCAATAGCTTCATCATAATTCATTAAACTAGGAGCATTGGGACTTATCACTCCATTGGAATTTGGTCCCCAATCTTCATTGTCAGCAGGTGGCATCGTGCCTGGAACAAAAATACGAATAAACTCTTCCCCTGGATGAGTGACATATCTAAATGTTACATCCAAAGATTGTGATAATAATTGTCCGATTAATAGCCCAAATAAAAGGATTTTTTTCATAAACGTACTTCTTTAGATAAGTGCCGGTACCAAAACCAATACAATCCAGCAGAAAGAACAACGAGTAATCCAAAAAGATTAAACACATTTGACCATTGTTTCATAACGATCATCATACCTGTTAAGAACAAAACGACCTGCCACGGGACCGCAAAGAATATTGCAATAATATCACGCCGATTTTCTTCATTTATTTGGTTCAATACATCTGTTGGTAATTCAGTACGGACAGATCCCCAAAAACCAAATGGCCGCGTAACTTTATAAAAATTGGAAAGTACAGCCCTCTCCGTGGGAGGCGTTAAATACGTCCCAAGAATACAACCTACCAGCGATGAACCACTGGCAATTAAAAATGAATTATATTCCGCAATTGGACCACCAAATGTTTTTGTTAGAACTGCAGCAATCATTCCCACAGCTGTTCCTATTGCAAACCCATAGCCATTAAAGCGCCACCAGTACCATCGAATAACTTGTGGAATAAACATGCCTGCACCTATTCCCATCGTAATCCAGCCCCAAATTTCATTGATATTGGAAATTGTTAAACTGAACAATAGTGCTAGTAAAACTATAACCAAGGACGCTAATCGACTTTGAAGAATCAAATCTTTTTCACTGGCATTTGGTCTTAAATATGTTTGATATAAGTCTTTTACCCAGTAGGCAGCACCTGCATTTACTGTGGAGTCAAAGGTAGACATAGCAGCCGCCATGAGCCCGGCAATTAAGAATCCCTTCACACCAACAGGAATATAATTTTTAATAACAGTTGGTAATACAAGTTCGGGATCAGCAATAACCGTTCCTGTCTCTATACCATGATAAATACCCAACATGGCAAAGGATGTAATTAAAGGCCATCTAAATGCTAAAAGACATGTCCAGAAAAGAGAAAGCAACCCTGCTTCTCGATCACTTCTGGCAGCAAAATAGCGTTGTAGCATATAGCCACCAGCACCACTTGCACCTTCAAGTGTTACTTTAAATAGATAGAACATAATAGCTATTCCAAAAAGGTTATAAATTGAAAAAGTGGATCCTTCAGGCATATTCATTTCTTGGGGAGGTGTCATCCGGGACCATTCTGCCAATGTTGTTTTAATAGCTGTAAATGAACCATCCATCATTGGGACAGACACTAGAAATTCATCAGGTAAATCCACCGTTGTCATTGCCAAAACTGATATATAAATAATAACACCAAAAATAAATATTCCTTGAAAAACATCAGTCCAAACTACTCCATATAGACCACTAGCTAATGTATATGTCATCGCAAGAATAATCATTAGGATTGAAGCATAGAGTGGTTCTATACCCAAATAATCTCCTATAAATTTTCCGGCACCAATGACAAAATAAGTAACCATAGCTACTGTCATAATAATGGCAGCAATGGCACTAATTATACGTGCAACATCGCCTTCTTTTTTAGTTCCGAATCGAAAATGCATCCATTCCGCCTGGGTCATCACTTGAGACCTGCGGTTCCATTTTCCCATAAAGACCATGAGAAAAGCCATGATCAATGTAACCCCACCTCTTATTTCAATAAAAAATCCTTTTGTTCCAAGAGCGTAAATAAATGCTGTATTTATCATAGTACCAGCAATATCCGTGTTCGAGGCCATACCAGATGCACCCAATGCCCACCAAGGTAATTTTCGATTTCCTAGAAAATATGAATCAATACCAGCAGACGCTTTTTTTTGCATAACAAGACCAACCACAACAATCGCTGATAAATAGACGACAATAATTATAATATCAATTGTAGCCATATGTTATTTCCCCTGATAATATTTTTGATTGTATTCTTCGATCATTCGGTGTGCTGTAAAATCAACCCCTGTTTTAATCGCTTCTTTCATGATTGATGCCCATTTAACTCTTTCATTATAATACGTAGGAATCACTTGATTCTCTAGCACAGAATATAGATGATTTGCATCTTTCTCATCATCAGGATCTTCAGGGTCCCCTATCGACCAACCATTCACACCATCTCTACAACCTTCTGCCCACCAACCATCCAAAACGGACAGGTTTGGAACACCATTCAGGGTTGCTTTCATGCCACTGGTACCCGATGCTTCATTAGGCCGAAGAGGTGTATTTAACCAAATGTCCACGCCGGAAGTGATCATGCGCCCCAACCACATATTATAATTTTCAAGAAAAATGATTTTTACTTTTCCGATCATAGATTTTGAATTCTCCACAATTTGTCGAATCAATTCTTTGCCATCTTGATCATTGGGATGCGCTTTTCCGGAAAAAACGATTTGTAATTTCCCTTCTCCGAGAGATTGTAACCGTTCCAGGTCATGAAATATTAATTGGGCACGTTTATATGTGGCGGATCTACGAGCAAACCCAATGGTCAGCGTATTTCCATCCAATGCTTTTGAAGCTTGTGAATTGGCATATCCCAATAAATATTTTTTTCTAATTTGGTGAGCTTCTAATAAAATATCATCGGGAATTTTATCTATCTCCAATAAAGCTTCAGGGTTTATTCTCCAATTTGGTAAATATTGATCAAACAATCTTTTGAAAGGACTCCCCATCCAATACGAATGATGAACACCATTTGTAATGTATCCAATATTTTTCCAAGGAAATTGATCCTGAGCTACTTGACCATGTAACTGCGAGACTCCATTCGCCGATCGACTAAAGTATAATCCAAGTTCAGTCATATGAAGACGGCCATTTTGAACAAGTGATGGCAATTCCAAATTTTCAGGCAACAATCCACGTAATAATTTTTTAGCGCGTGATTCCGCAAAGTGATCATGCCCAGCAGGAACTGGTGTGTGTGTTGTAAAGTGACATAGAGATTTTACTTTTTCAACATTACCATCAAATTTCCCCATAAGATCCAAGACTAAAAATGAACAATGCCCTTCATTCATATGGTACGTTTTAATCTCATTTTGTCCTAATTCTTCCAGAAGTTTAGCTCCACCAAAGCCAAGAATTGCTTCCTGAAGAATTCTGTGATCTTTATCTCCAGAATACAAACGTAAAGTGATATTTCTATCATCATCAGAATTCCCTTCTACATCTGTATCCAAAAAATAAAGTGGAATTGTGTGATCGCCATGCCCCACATAATCAAATTGATAAGCTTGAACCCATACATTCCTTTCCCGAAGGCAGAGTGTGAATTTTACATCCAATTTTTTTAACAATGGATGTGGATCAAATCGAGGGTAGGTTTCAGTCTGAATACCGTCTTCATCTATGCGTTGTTTAAAATATCCTTCTCTGTAGAGAAGTGTAATTGCACACATATTTAACCCAATATCACCCGATGCTTTAATATGATCTCCTGCTAAAACACCTAATCCGCCACTATAAGTTGGCAAACTAGATGATATCCCAATTTCAGCTGAAAAATAAGCTATGTCATATTTCTTATTCATGTTCTATTAGAGTTATCCGTTAATTGTCGTAATTGTTGCTTTATTTCTTGAGTTAACATGTCAGGAGACATACGCCATTCCCAATTCCCACCAACTGTTCCAGGTGTATTCATTCGTGCTGATGAATCTAATCCCAATACATCTTGCATAGGAATTATAGATGTATTTGCATTTGCATTAAGTGTGAATTCTACCATTTTCCAATTCACATCATGTCCATCTAAGTTTAAAACGTTTTTTGCATGCTGTCGTTCGTTTAAAAATTCCTGTTCAGATTGGGTTGATCCATTTTCAAATTCAGCATTATACCAACCAATGGATGTATCATTATCGTGTGTACCTGTATAAACAACTGTATTTTTACTCATTGAATCAAACGGATGTCCATTCCCAAATGACATTTGAAGAATCTTTATCCCAGGTATACCGAATTTCCCCCTTAATACAGCAGCATCTTTGGACGCTTCACCTAAATCTTCTGCTAAGATTGGTTTTCTCCCAATTTGGTTCGTGATAGCATTAAATAGAGTTTCTCCCGGCCCCTTTACCCAATAACCCCGAGCACCATTATCATCATCTGCAGGGACTTCCCAAAATTTTGCAAATCCATTAAAATGGTCAATTCGAACAATATCAACTCTTTGGAATAAATGGGCGATTCTGGAGGTCCACCATTCATAATTATTTTTCCTATGCTCTGCCCAATCATAAATTGGATGACCCCATTTTTGACCTGTTTCTACAAAATAATCTGGCGGGGTTCCTGATTGGACTATCATATCGCCCTTATTAGACAATTTAAATAATGATTGATTGGCCCACACATCTGCACTATTTAATGAAATATAAATGGGTATATCACCAATTATTTGAATCCCTTTTGAATTGGCATAGGATTTTAGCTCTGACCATTGGCAATCAAATAAATATTGAAGAATCTTTATATCATCTAATTCTTGAGGTTGGTTCTCTTGGATTTGCTTGAGTATATCTTTAGAAAAGATTTTATAATTTGAATTCCAATTAATCCAATTTTCACTATTATGGATTTTTTCTAAAACACTAAATACAGAATAACTTTGCAACCAATATTCACTTTGATTACAATAATCTAAAAACTGTTTAAATTGTAATTCTGATCTATTAATCCGAAAGGAATTAGCAGCTTTCGCCATTAAATCCAAACGCCATTTTTTAATTAAATCAAATTCAACTAGATCAGAATTAAAGTCTGGTGCCATTCCCAAATCATCTTCACTGAGCCATCCATCTCGAACTAATAATTCCAAACTAATAAGTAGTGGATTATTTGCAAAAGCAGATTTAGCACTATATGGACAATTATACTCATCGGGTGGATTTGAAGGTAAAATTTGCCAAAGACTCTGCCCCATTTCAGATAAATCATCGATAAACTGAAATGCTGATGGACCAATTTCACCAATCCCATATTTTCCAGGAAGAGATGTAATATGTAATAAAATACCGCTTTTTCTATCCATTGTTAGTAAGGATGGTTTGCTCTTAATATTATTTATAACAAAAAATTAGTAACTCATCTGTGAGTAACTAATAAAATTGCTAAAAAGAATCATAGGAGTCAAGGTCGAATCAAGAGTGATTTGTTAGGATTTGATCAAACGATCAAGATCGAGGTCCGGACGTTTCATAATCCGTTTTACAATAGGGTTCGGATCAAAGCCAAGTCTTTGCCCTGCAAGTGTAATATCCAAAATAATATGATTAGCAGCAATTTCAATAATAGCTTCATTTTTAGTGTAGATAGAGCGACTTTCATCGGTTTCCCTTGCACTTCCCATAATGGTAGAAGAATGATCCACAACCAGAATTATCTTAGGGGTCCATATCTTTCTCAATTTTTCTTCGTCTAATTCATATGATATAGTTTTTCCAATCTGTTTCTCCAAACTGCAAAATGAAAAAAGTGTGATTTCTATACCTCGTTCTTTTGCTGTGTTTAAATCTTTCTGAATTGCTTTAATTTCACGAGGCCAGCCACTCATAAATATTTTAACTTCTGCATTTTTAATGATTTCTCGCATCTTCAAAATAAGATTTCGATATCCATGTAAATGCCAAAAATCAAATGCATCATCATCCAGATCAATTTTTCCAATGGTCTCCTTTAACTGATCTAATCGATCCTGATGAGAATGGTCAAAATGTTCTAATAATGATGAAGGTGCTAAGGGTATGAATTTTTTCGGTGATTCGCCAACAGAATTCACAATTCCAATTGCTTCCAAGCGATTCAATATCGAATAAATCGCAGATCTAGGAATACCTGATTGAGAACTAATTTCGTATCCGGTTGCCGGGTTATATTTCAACAATGCCAGGTAGGCTTTTGCTGCATTTGCTGATAATCCAAAATGCTGTAATAATTCTATTAATTTTGACATAATGCTGAAAAGTTCATTCTTTAATTTAAGTGTAACTCTGCCATGAGTTACCAATTTATTTAAAATGAATTTCTTCAATATTGTGAAAACCGATTTTTGTATTGATTAATAATTCACATTATTCTTGTTTTTGAAAATGGAATATTGGCATTACATTCCACTCCGCAATTTCGTCACTACTAAATGAGTTACTACCAAAATTTAAAAACAAAACTGCTATGCAGTGTATTTATTTTATTCTCTTCCATATTAGTCGGTGGAACGACCGGGAAAATAACAGGTAAAGTCACTGACCTTCAAACGAACGAACCCATGATCGGTTGTAATATTATTGTTGAAGGAATGTCAATCGGTGCGGCTACAACTTTGGATGGAACTTATTTCATTCTTAATGTACCACCCGGTAGATATACATTAAGAGCTTCTATGATCGGATACGGGTCCGTTCAGATGAATGATTTACAAGTTATTGTAGACCTTACTGCAAAAGCTGATTTCTTCTTGAACTCAAAAGTGATTGAAGGAGAACAAGTTGTTGTCACCGCCCAAAAACCAACTGTACGATTAGATCAAACATCCATGTCTGCTGTTATTGGGGCAGAAGATATTGAAAATCTACCAGTCTCAGATATTGGAGATATCATTGAATTGCAGGCCGGTATCGTTCGTGATCCTGGCGGAGGTTTCCATGTCCGCGGTGGACGCAGCAGCGAAGTGTCTTTTTGGGTTGATGGTGTATCTACAACCGATTCCTACGATGGCAGTTCAGGATTGGAAGTAGAAAATTCGGGAATCCAGGAAATACAAGTAATCTCTGGTACATTCAATGCCGAATACGGACAAGCCATGTCTGGAATTATCAATGTTGTTACCAAAGATGGCGGGCAAGAATATAGCGGTAATCTTGATATCTACGTTGGTGGCTACCATACCTATCACTCGGACCTTTTTTCATTGGCATCCCCATTTTCCAACTGGCAGTCTTTTTCCGATAATAATAACAATGGCAATTGGGACTACGGTGAAATTCTATATGATTTAAATGAAAATGGAATGTGGGATGATGGTGAAGTATTTTGGGATAAAAATGGAAATCAGCAGTGGGATGGTGACATTGAAACAGAATCACTGAATAGTGATGTCGGCTACGATGGTTACATGGGCGATTACTATGATTATAACGGTGATGGCAAGACCACTCAGCCAAGCCCCGGTGAGGGCAATGGCAGGAAAGATTGGGGAGAGCATGAATTTGTAATGGATCAGGACGGATATACTAAATATCTAAATATCGTAGAAAATTTGTTCCAGCAAACCAATTTTTCGGGAAGTTTAAGCGGACCCTTACCTGGCCTGGGTGATAAACTCACATTTTATTCGACGCTCCGCTTTTACAATTCAGCCGGTAGGTATTATGGAAAAAGGCTCTTTGAACCTACTGGATTATTCGGCGATGAAAAGATACTGCCACTATCACCTTTTTCAAAATTCTCAGGACAATTTAAACTGACTTATAAAATCACAAGTGCAATGAAGATGAATTTTACAAGTTTCCGTACGGAGAAAGCTTATCGGAATTATGATAGTTACTATAAATACAATCCTGATGGATTGCAATGGAACTATGAAACAGATGAATCTCATATGCTGACACTGACCCACAGCCTTAGCCAGAGAACTTTTTACGAATTAAAATTCTTAGACTTTAACAGTGGCTACAACCAAAAACTATATAAAAGCATAAACGACGTCCCTTACCCTGTGTCTATTATATCTGAGTCAGAACTTGATAATCTAAACCTTGAAGAACGAGTTCCACTACATACAGGTTATGAAGTTATAGATTCTACTTTACGGTTTCAGGTTACTGAGCTTAATAACAATACATACCGTGTTATTGATAGACTAGACCAGACAGGGTATATGGCCAGTGATGCATTTCAAACTCCAGCATGGTCTTTTGGCGTAGGTGGTACTCAGAATGGCAGGTTCAGCCGAAATACTTCTTTCCAGCAGATAAAACTTGATATTACCAGCCAGGTAAATCCAGTTCACTTCATCAAGGCAGGTTTGCTATATAAAAGATATGACATGTGGGCAGATGAAAAATCGCTGAATTACAAAACTGTCGGTGAGTGGTCCTTTACACAAAATGGCGATTCCCTAGGTTATAACCCATTGGCAGGTGCTCGCTTGAGCCCCTTTACACCAACCATTAACCCTACCTATACATCAGATCATAATTATTTCAGGGTAAAGCCCCAAGAGGTTGCCTTATACGTGCAGGATAAAATTGAACTCGATGAATTAATTATCAATGCCGGCATCCGCTTTGATTTCTTTGATCCGAAGTGGAAAATTTTAGCCAATGACCGCTTCCCTGGCAATCGTAAATATTACTTGGTAAAAACACCTAATGATACGGCAGTATTCTGGGAATATGATTATTCTGAACGGCACACCGATTTGATTATATTGGACTCTCTCAATGAACAGGGAGCGGTTGCCATGGAAAATCTTTTTGCTGCCGGTATTGATTTTGATTCTACCCAGAACACATATTCTGAAGCATTTCGGGAAGCGTTCGATAATTCCCGAAACACTTATCGATGGGAATATGGATACTCTGATGTAAAACCATCTTATCAAATTAGCCCTCGAATTGGCATCGCCTATCCCATTACAGACCGTGGAGTGATCCATGTTTCTTATGGTCACTTTTTCCAGATACCTAATTTTAGCTTTTTATACGCCAACCCAGAATTTGAAATACTGAATAGCAATAATGGCGGTATTTTAGGCAATGCTGCATTAGCACCGGAAAAAACAGTGATGTAC
>Ga0209091_10000466_pt1 | contig 38925 bp, 41 predicted proteins | sample ArcticOcean_MG_C_6_FD_187438 | JGI IMG/M metagenome (GOLD analysis project Ga0209091, IMG submission 187438) | Marine microbial communities from western Arctic Ocean - ArcticOcean_MG_CB8_128 (SPAdes) (version 2) | ecosystem: Environmental > Aquatic > Marine > Oceanic | place: Arctic Ocean...
CCGAACTATCAATAACAAGTTTAATTGTTAAAGAGCCAATTGGAGTTATAGCAGGAATTGTTCCTTGGAATTTTCCATTAATGATGGCAGTTTGGAAGATGGCACCAGCTTTAGCTGCAGGCTGTTCTGTAATTATCAAGCCAGCTGAGGATACACCTCTAACTGCAATAAGTGTTGCAAAAATTGCTCAAGAAGCGGGTATACCAGATGGAGTTTTAAATGTTCTCCCAGGATATGGCGATGTAGGAGAAGCATTAGGTCGACACAATGATGTTGATGCAATTTCTTTTACAGGATCAACTGAAGTAGGGGGTTACTTTATGAAATATTCTGGAGAGAGTAATTTAAAAGCAATTGCTCTTGAGATGGGAGGAAAGAGTCCTTTTATCATTTTAGAAGATGCTAAAATTAATGATGACTTAATTGATAATGCAATTAATTCAGCTTTTTGGAATGGTGGGCAAAACTGTTCTGCAAATATGAGGCAGATAGTTCACAAAAAAGTTAAAGATGAATTTTTAGATAAAATTTCCAAAAGAGTTAAAAAGTTGAAAGTTGGTGACCCCTTAGATTTAAAATCCAATATGGGTTCGATGATTTCAAAAGGTCATCTTGAAACTGTAGATGGGTATATAAAAAAAGGAATTGATGAAGGTGCCAAATTATTATTAGGTGGAGTTTCTGAAAATAATCAAAAAGGTTTTTATGCAAAACCAACTTTATTTGATGGATTAAAAGAAAACATGACGATTGCCCAAGAAGAAATTTTTGGCCCAGTTCTAGGTGTGTTGACTGTTAAAGATGATGAAGAGGCTTTAAAAGTGGCCAGTAATTCAAAATATGGTTTACATGCGAGTGTGTTTACTCAAAACATAGATAAGGCATTTCATTTAGCTAAAAGTTTACCTTGTGGAACGGTGTCTGTTAATACTTTTTCAGAAGGGGATATAAAAACTCCATTTGGTGGTTACAAACAATCGGGATCTCTTTCAAGAGATCAAGGCACAGAAGCCTTAAACTCTTTTCTTCAAACAAAAACTATTTGGATTAGCCATTCTTAATTAGATTAGATGGAATATCTAATATTAGGTTTGTTTACAGGGCTAAGTCTTATTTTAGCTATTGGGGCTCAAAATATATTTGTAATAGAACAGGGCTTAAAAAAACAATATATATTTCTTGTTTGTCTAATATGTTCAATATCAGACCTCATATTGATTTTTCTGGGAATTTTTCTTTTTCAATATTTGGGTAATTTTTTTAATTCAACAATAGAACTAATCTTAAATATTCTTTTGTTTGTATTCTTAATTCACTTTATTTATGGAAAAATATCTATTCAAAATAAAAAAATTAGTTTTAATGAAAAGATTAAAAATGTCCCAGTAACAAATATAATAACTAAAACTCTTGCTTTTACTTATCTTAATCCCCATGTTTATTCTGATACAGTTTTTTTCTTAGGAAATTTTTCTAAAAATCTTTTTATAATTGACAAGTACTACTTTGGTATTGGAGCCTCTATATCTTCTTTATTGTTTTTTTTTACAATAGGATATTTATCAAAACTATTATCAAAATACCTTCAGAGTGATATGGTTTGGAAAAGGATTAACTTATTTATAATAACATTCATGAGCATGCTTGCCCTTTATGTTTTTATTGAAATTATTAATTTTTTTTAAATTAAATTTTACAGCTCATATCCTGGCCACAACATAATGGAGATTTAATTTTTCCATGATCATTTGGACATTTTGATATTTGCACTTCATTGCCATCATCTAATTTAAGCATGTCATTTACTAAAGGTTCATTACATTTTCCACATGTAGCATTAACTGACATTCCGCATTTTGAACATTCATATGTAGTCATTTAAATTCCTTTTTATTTTAATTAGAAAAACCATATTTTCTAAGTCTTACATCAGCAGTTCTAGCATGAGCCTCCATACCTTCGTATCTAGAAATTCTAGCACATGCAGCACCTACGGTTTTTGTAGATTCTTTTGTCATTCTTTGGAAGCTTAAAGTCTTAATAAATTTACCAACAAACAATCCACCTGTATATCTGCCTGCACCTTTTGTAGGTAGTATATGGTTTGTACCAGAACACTTATCACCATAAGCGACTGTAGTTTCTTCTCCAATAAATAGTGAACCATAGTTTTTTAATCTTTTGTGAAACCACTCTAAATTTTCAGTTTGCACTTCTAGATGCTCAGGTGCATATTCATCACTGATTGTTGCCATTTCCTCATCTGTGTCACAAAGAATAACCTCTCCATAATCTCTCCAGGCAGCTTCAGCACTAGTTTTAGGAATTTCGGGTAAATCAGCAATTAATTCTGGAACTCTTTTCATAACTTCATTAGCAACTCTTTTACTTGTCGTATACAGCCATGCAGGAGAATTATAACCATGTTCTGCTTGTCCGACTAAATCAACAGCTACCATTTCAGCATCAGCTTTATCATCTGCAATGACCGCTATTTCAGTAGGACCTGCAAATAAATCTATTCCAACTTTACCAAATAAAATTCTTTTAGCTTCAGCAACAAACTGATTTCCAGGACCAACTATAATATCTGCTGGAGGATTATTAAATAATCCATTAGTCATTGAGGCAATCCCGGGAACACCACCTAAATTTAATATAACATCAGCACCACATAGATCAGCTGTATAAACTATTGTTGGATGGGCACCCACACCTTCCTTAGGAGGACTACATGCAATTACATTTTTTACACCAGCAACTTTTGCTGTTGTTACACTCATAACCGCTGAAGCAATATGAGCATATCTACCACCAGGTATATAACAACCAGCTGTATTGACCGGAATTAATTTTTGACCAGCAAAAAGTCCAGGAGAAAGCTCTATTTCAAAATCTTGACCATAATTTTTTAATTGTGCTTCAGCAAACTTTCTAACTCTATCGTAAGAAAATTGAATATCATCTTTTGTTTTTTGATCTAGACTTTTTTTAATTTCTTCAATCTTTTCTTTAGAGACTATGATGTCCCCATCATATTTATCAAATTTTTTTGTTAAATCGATACAAGCTTGTTCCTTTTTTTCCTCAATATCTTTTAATAAACCCTTAACTATTTCAGTAGTCTTTGTATCATCAGTTGATGATGTTTTAGGTGATTTCTTTAAATATTTAATAGGCATAAATTTTCTCTTCTTTATTTAGAATTCTTTTAAAGCATAAAGATTTTATTTTCAATAAATTAAAAATACATTCTGTATGCAATATTTACACTAGTGATACAAAGAATAATTACTAAAAAATATAAACTTACATAATTAAAAGGTTTCATAAAATTAACTTAGAATTAATCCAAAGCAACTACAGCAGCTGCAATGGAAGCTAATCTTGCTTGGGCTTCATCCGAACGGCTTGTTATAACTACTGGAATTTTTCCACCAACAACCACACCTGCTGCGCATGCACCACAAAAGTAAATCATCATCTTTACTAAGCTATTCCCTGTTTCAACATTTGGAACTAACAAAACATCTGCCATTCCCACAACACCATTTTTAATACCTTTAATTGCTGCAGACTTTTTTGAAATACTATTGTCAAAAGCGAGAGGACCAAAGACATCGGCATCTAAGTTTTCTTCCTTAGCTAGTTTAGTTAATTCTTCAGCATCTTTAGAGCTTGGAACACTATCTAAAACCTCTTCTGTTGCAGAAAGAATAGCAACTTTTGGTCTATCAATACCAATCCTATTTGAAAAATTAATAACATTTCTTAAAATATGCATCTTAGTTTTAACACTGGGTAAAACATTTAAGGCACCATCAGTTATAATTAATGGTTTATCTTCTTTTCCAATAGTCATGTGCCAAATATGACTTAATCTAGTTTTTCCCAGTAAATCATACTCTCTTTTTAAAACCTCCTTCATAAGAACATCTGTATGAATGTGTCCTTTAACAATAATTCTAATCTTTTTTTCACTAGCTATTTTTGCGGCAATGGCAGCTGTATTGTTTTCTACAGGTTCATGGATAATTTCATAATTTGAAATATCCCATTTTAAATATTCAGCACATTTTAATATTTCTTTTTCATCACCAATAAAAATTGGTTCAATTAAATTTTCATTTACAGCATCCTGGACAGACAACATTGGTAGAGGTTTACCAGCGTTAACTATACCAGCTTTAACACCTTTTTTTTTATGAGCTACATTTAAAAGGTTTACTGGACAAACAATTTCTTTATTTGAAAGCATAAACTATAATTATAAATAATTTTTAAAAAGTATATAGTCCATTTTATGGCAATTTATAGTATTTAATATGATTGAAAAATTTAAGATCGATATTTCTAAAGAAAAAATTTCAAAAATTTATGATAAAGTTAAAAATTACCCTTGGAACTTAATATCAGACTTACCTAATTGGGAGCATGGAACAAATTTAGCTTATCTAAAAGAAATATGTAATTATTGGATTAAAGATTTTGATTGGGAAATTTATGAAAAAAAGATCAATAGTTTTCAAAATTTTAAAACTAAAGTAGATGGAATTGATATCCACTTCATCAAAGAAGAGGGGAGTGGCTTTAATCCAAAAACACTTTTACTAATGCATGGTTGGCCTGGCTCTGTTTTTGAATTTATAGAAATTATTAATCAATTGGCCCATCCAGAAAATTATGGTGGTAACAAAGAAGAAGGTATGACAGTGATAGCTCCCTCACTACCAGGATTTGGTTTTTCTGGATCGCCGAGCAAACCATATGGTCCAAGAAAAATTGCCGAAGTATTAAATAAGATGATGACAGTTAATTTAAAATACAAAATGTATGTTACACAAGGTGGTGATTGGGGTGCTACTATTGCTAATTGGCTTGGTTATGATCATTCAGCTTATTGTAAGGCTATTCATATCAATTGTTTAACTATGAGGCTTCCCGATGGTCCAAAAACTGAAGAAGAAGAAAAGTGGTTAGAAAAATTTGATCAAGATCAAATAATGCAAGATGGATACAGAACTCAGCAAGCAACTAAACCTCAAACATTAAGCTATGCTATGATGGATAGTCCAGTTGGAGTTGCGGCGTGGATTTTAGAAAAAATGCATGGTTGGTCTGATCTAAAAGATCAAGATATCGAAAGTGTCTATTCTAAGGATAAATTATTAACCAACATTATGATTTATCTTTGCACTGATACATTTAGTACCTCGACATGGATATATTCTGGTAGAAGAGAAGAAGGGGGAAGATTTTTTCCAAAAGATTTTAAAAGAATAGAGACACCAACTGGGATAGCTATTTTTCCTAAAGAAATGTCAGAATGGCCTCCTAAAAGTTATATTGATAGAATTTTCAATATACAACACTGGACTAAAATGGATAGTGGTGGACATTTTGCTGCTTTAGAAAAACCAAAGCTTTTAACAAAAGATATTTTAGATTTTTTTAAATCAATTAAGATTTAAAATTTAAAATTTCTAAATCTTTTTTAATTATCTCAGTAATATTAATTTCTTTTTTAGAGTTTTCTTTAAATCTTTTAAATTTATTTTGACCAGGATACATAATCTCTTTTATCCCTTTAATTTTAGGTAATCGTTTTATTGTTTTGATGTTATCCTTAATTCTTTGATTATAGTTTTTCTGAAATAGATTTGCTTTAAAAGTGATAAATAAATGACCAATATTTTGAGGACCTGAAAAATCATTAAAAGGATCTTTAACTTTTCCAGCATGATTTCCGCCGGTCAAAACCCCACTTAAGATATCAACCATCCAAGCAAGACCGGAGCCTCTAAAACCTGCTATAGGCAACTGAACACCTTCCAATGCTTTTTTAGCATCAATAGTTGGATTTCCAAATTTATCTAACGCAACACCCCAGGGTATTTTTTGATTGTTGCGAGCAGCTACTCGAATTTTTCCTCTATTAATGATTGAGATAGAAGTATCTAGAATAAATGGAATTTTAGAACCTGTTGGCGCTCCAAAGCAAATTGGATTTGTTCCAAATAAACTTTTTAAAGCACCATGAGGTGCAACAGCAGGTGGCGCATTAGTATAAATCATTGTGATCAAATTTTTTTGGACTGCTTTTTCTGCGTAATATCCAGATAAACCATAATGTCCACTATTTTTAACAGCAACCATTCCAATACCGGTTTTTTGTGCATGTTTAATGGCAGTTTTAATTCCAAGGTCTGCTGCAACAAAACCAATGCTATTGTTTGCATCTATGTGAGAAATTGATTGAGAAATTTTTTTGATCTTAATCTTAGGTTTAGGATTGATTACTTTTTTTTGAATTCGATCGCAATACATTTTAAGCCTTGATAAACCATGTCCATAAGCCCCAACTAATTCAGCATTAATTAGCGCGTCAGCACATATCTTTGCATGGTTTGTATTTAAACCATATTTACTGAATATCTTTAATAATTTTTTATTAAGTATATTTCTTTTCATTTCATTTATTTTGATTAAATTATTATATTATCTATTCTTTATATATAAATAAATTAATTTATGAAATTGTTTGATTGCACAACTTATTATGATGAAGAGTTAATCCTAGATTTGAGGTTTAATATGCTGAATCAATATGTGGATAAATTTATTGTCTGCGAGGCAAAATTTTCACACTCAGGGAGAAAAAAAGAATTAAATTTTGATATAAATAAATTTTCTAAATTTAAAGATAAAATAATCTATTTAGTTGTTGAGAATGAACCTGAAGATCTTATTTATGAAGATAAAAAGAATAAACTTGAATCAGATTCAGATTTGAGAATTAATTCAGCTAAAAGAATTGCATTCCAAAGAAATAAATTATTAGAAGTTGTTAATAGTGTAGCAGAGCCTAATGATTATATCTTTTATAGTGATAACGATGAAATACCAGATTTAAGCCTATTTAATCCAAAAAAAAATAAAAACAAAATTGTTATTTTTGAACAGGAACTATTTTATTTTAAATTTAATTTATTATGCAATAGAATTAAATGGCATGGAACAAAGGCAATCAAAAAAAAAGATTTAATTAATTTTGAGTGGTTGAGACAAATCAAACCTAAAAAATATCCTTTTTATAGACTTGATACGTTACTAAAAAAAGATCGTTATATGGATGTAAATATCATTAAAAATGGTGGTTGGCATTTTACTAGGATTATAAGTCCTGAAGAAATTCATAATAAGGAATTAGATACAGAACATCATGATGAGTATCGTGTTTCTAAAAAAACACCTGAAAAAATAAAAGATTTAATAAAAAGAAGAATGATTGACCACGACCATTTAGCAGACTCCCGAGAAAATAAATTTGGTAAAGAATTCCCTTTAATTCAACTTGATATAGATAAAATGCCAAAATATATTAAAGAAAACCAAAATAAATTTAGAAGTTGGTTGGATTTGGATTAAATTATATAAATGTTAACAACAAAATTCAGCAAATTTTAATGAAAAAAAAAACAATTATAGTTACAGGTGGTGCTGGTTTTGTGGGTGCAAATTTAATTGAACTTTTACTAAAAAAAACCAAATATAAAATCATTAGCTTAGATAATTACTCCTCTGGTACTAAAAAAAATCACATTAAAAATAAAAGAGTTAGATACATTAAGGGTCATACAAAAAACATTAGCAATCTCATTAAAGATATAAGGAATATTAATTGTGTTTTTCATTTTGGTGAGTTTGCAAGAATTTATCAAAGCTTTTTAAACATGAGTGAGTGTATTGAGTCCAATACAGTAGGTACAAATTCAGTCTTTAATTTTTGTTTAGAAAATAAAATTAAATTAATTTATTCAGCAACTTCAGCAACTTTAGGAAATCAAGGAAATGATAAAAACTTATCACCATATGCTTTTACAAAATCTAAAAATCTCGAATTGCTAGAGAATCTTAAAAAATGGTTTAAATTTAAATATGAAGTAATTTATTTTTATAATGTGTATGGCCCAAGACAAATATCAAAAGGAAAAATGTCTACTGTTATTGGTATCTTTGAAGAAGCTTTTAAAAAAAATAAACCACTATCTGTAGTTAGACCAGGCTCTCAAACTCGAAGATTTACCCATATTTATGATACAGTAGAAGTATGTTACCAGGCATGGAAAAAAAACCTTTGTAGACATTATAGTATTGCTAGTAAAGAAAGTTTTTCAATTTTAGAAGTAGCAAAATTATTTGATCATAAGATTATATACTTAAGAAAAAGAGCTGGTGAAAGATATGCATCAGCTTTAACAAACATGAATTTGTCCAACAAAGTTTATAAATATTTTGGAAAAATAAAATTAAAAAATTATATAAATAGAATTATTAGTAGCTCTTAAATACACTTAACCTTTTCCTCGCCAAGGAATTGTTTTATCTATTATCTTTCGTAGTGTAACATCAAATAAAAGACCCAACATTCCCATAACAAAAATAGTGATCCAGATTACCTCATATTGGAAATATTTTTTAGCAACATTTTCAACAAACCCTATACCTGTCGTACCTGCTAAAAACTCTGCAGCAACTAATGTTCCCCAACACATTCCTACTGCAACCCTAACTCCAGTTAAAATTTCAGGTAACGAATTAGGAAATATTACATATCTTAAAATTTGCCATTTAGAAGCACCTAAAGAGTGTGATGCATGAATTTTTGATAACTGAGTTCCTGATGCACCAGCTCTTGCTGAAATAATCATAATTGAAAAAGATACCATGAATAGCAAGAATACTTTTCCTACGTTATCAATTCCTAGAACAGAGATGATAAGTGGAGCCCAAGCAAGTGGTGGTACAGGTCTGTATAGTTCAATTAGCGGATCAAAAAATCCTTTAGCAAATCTATTAAGTCCCATAAATAATCCAAGGGGTACTCCAAATATTATTCCAAGTAGTAATCCTAAAAGCACCCTTAAAAAAGAGTCCCATATATGACCCATAGGAACTGGAATTTTAAATAGTTTAAATTCTCCAGTGACCACACTTAAAACTTTACTTTTAAAGTTTGATTCAACAAATCCACTTTGATTGTGAACTGGATATTTACCTGGAACAATATCAGCAATCCAGTCTGGTAAAATAAAACCAACTATCTTACTAACATCCATCATTTCATACCAAAGTAATGGAATATTTTTAAACCCAACACTAGGCTTTGATAAAAGAATAAATTTATTTAATGTGTCTGATGGTTTAGGTAGCCATCTCCCAGAACCTTGCTCTGAACAATTAGGACCACTTGAAACTATTGTACCAGCAGGAAATAAAAATAAATCAACATAATGCAAAGAACCTTTTTCTTTTTTTTGAATTTTATCAAACGATATGATTGATTTTTGCATTTCATTTAAAGTATTTGGTGGATAAATACTTGCATATTCAATTCGTCTTGCAATTTTAAGAACATCTTTTGCCAAGGCTGATGCAATTTCTCGTGCATCATTAGCTTCACCTCTAAATTTCTTAACCTCATCTTTAATTTCCTTGATTGCAGATTTGTATTGGAAATTATGATTTCTTAATTTAAAGAATTCATCACTAATTATCTTTAATTCCTGAGCAGCTGTATCAAATTTCAATCCCTTATCTGTTTTAGGAATAATGGGAACCTCAACTGTATTCTCTACAGCTGTTCCAGAGGCGCCCCAACCACCTTCTTCATTGGCTTCTTTTAATCTTTTATTTTTTTGATCTAAAGTTTCATAGGGATAGTCGTTTTCTTGAAATTTAACTGACAGTTGATTAATTTTTTCAGTTAACTTCGATATTTCTGCCTTCGTTTGATTTTCTAATAAGTTTTCATTAGTTAATAAGGGTATAGTGTTTTTAGTTTTCTGTAATAATCCTAACAATATTCTTCTATCTTGGTCACTAATTCCTTTAGAATTTTTTATTTCATTTGAAAGTTTAATTATGTTTTTGTTTTCACTCTTTATTCTTGAAGTACTTTTGAACTCTCTTTCTTCAATTGGAAATAAATACTTTAACCCAAGCAGCGAGTCGTTAACTTTTCCAACCTGACATAATTCATTAGCTGATTGAGGGTAAAAAGATTTTGCAATATCCCAAGAAAAATAAAGCCAAGTTAATAAAATAACACTACTTCCAACTATAACCCAGTGAGCTCCACCTTTAGCTCTTTCTGGGTTTCCGAAAACAGCATCAATTTTTTCAGTTCTGATAATTTTTCGGCCATACATGATACAGCCAATTATTGATACAATAATTAGAAAAGTTACAATTTGAGTGAACATACTAAATATCCTTACCCATTATTTCTTCTTCCATATCCCAAATCATGGTTAAGATCTCTTCTCTCTTACTTGTAAAATCTTTTAAATTTTTTATATCTCTTAAATCCTCTTTTAACCCCATTGAAGCAAAAGGTAGATTGTACTCTTTATGTATACGTCCAGGTCTTGGAGCCATGACGTAAAGCCTTTCACCGAGTAATAAAGCTTCTTCAACTGAGTGAGTAATCAAGATAATAGTTTTTCCTGTTTCTTTCCAAATTTTTAAAACTAATGACTGCATTTTTTCTCTAGTTAAAGCATCTAAAGCTCCTAACGGCTCATCCATTAAAATTAAATCTGGGTCATTGATTAAACATCTGGCTAATGCAACCCTTTGCTGCATTCCACCCGATAGTTGATAGGTAGGTGTGTTACCAAATCCCTGTAGACCAACAATATCCAACCATTCTTCAACTTTTTTTGCAGTTTTAATTGGGTCCTCTTTTTTCATTCTTAATCCAAAATCTACATTTTCAGCAACTGTTAACCATTCAAACAGTGCACCTTGTTGAAAAACCATTCCTCTTTCAACGCCAGGTCCATTGATTTCATTTCCACTTAATATAATTTTGCCAGATGTAGGCCTGAGAAATCCAGCGGTAATATTTAGTAAAGTTGTTTTTCCACATCCAGATGGACCAAGAACTGTTAAAAGTTCTCCTTTTTTAAGAGTAAAATTTACATCTTTTAAAGCATGAACTGTTTCTCCTTTAGGAGTTTTAAAAATCATGTTTAGATTTTGAGAAACTAAATCACTCATAAGAATAACTTTATATTAGAATTTTTACTAAAAAAATAGGCACCAACTTTTCTAATTGGCGCCTATTTAAATTTATTTTATGCTCTGATTAAAGAGGTAAAAAACTTGTATCAACTGCTCCTCTAGGAGTGTTCATTCCTTTCAAAAAACCATCAAGATTTCCTGAAGTCATAGATTTTTCAGTTTCAGCTGGTGAAAGAAATTTAAATCCACCAATAGTTTCTTTCATATCAGCAACTTTCATTTCAGCATCTTTAGCTATTACGTTCATATCAGATTTACCTGCAGCGTATCTAGCGTTCGCTTCGTGAGTTACTTCAATAAAAGTTCTTAACATCCCTGGATTTTCTTTCATGAATTTGTCAGTTACAGATGTAATATCTATACCTAAGATTCCAGCATCTCTAGCTTCTTGAACAGTTAGAAGTCTTGTTCCAACTGCTGTTGCTGCTTTGATAGAGTTACCACCAAACAAACATGCCATTACAACATCACCACTTACTAATGCAGCAGCTCCTTCTTCAGGATCCATTTGAATAACATCCATTTTGCCTTTATCAGCTCCGACAACTTTCATACTTTCATCAAAAACATACTCAGCCATAGTTCCTAGTGGAACAGCAACTTTTTTGCCTTCTAATTCTGAAGCATTTGCTTTTGTAATTCCAGAAGCTTTAGATGTAACACAAGTAGTTCCACCCATTCCGTATTCCATAGCAATATCAACAAGCTTTAAAGGTGCTTTAGATTTTACAGCGTTTATGAAGGGTACTAAACCTTGAGAGTAAGAAATATCAATATCTCCTGCTAGCATAGCGTCAGTCATTGCACCACCATTTGAAAAGTTAGTCCATTTTACTGGAACACCTAGCGCTTTTTCGTATAAACCTTTAACTTTGTCTTCTTGGTTTGGCGTTGGCCATTCTAGAAAGAAGGCAACTCTTACTTCTTTAGCAGCTGAATTTGCAACTGAAATAGAAAGGTTAAGAGCAACTATCGAACCAAGAATAAAACTAATTATTTTTTTCATTATTATCCTCTTGTTAATTTAATTAAATTAGCGACATTAAAATTCAATTTTAAGGATATGTAAAACAAAAAAACTATTATACAATCTTAGGTTGTAGCCTTGTAAGCTAGACGTAACTAGTAAAAAAATAGTGGCAAACAAATTAATTTAGTCTAATAGTTTTTAATAATTATTTTAACAAATAAAGAGAAATATTTATGAGCTCAGAAAATAGAACGTCAGTCCCTAATTCATTAAATGAACATTGGATGCCATTTACATCTAATAAAGATTTTAAAGCAAACCCAAGGTTAATTACAGAAGCTAAAGGAGTTTATTTAAAAACTCATCATGGGAAAACACAAATAGATGCGAGCTCAGGTTTATTTTGCAATCCACTTGGTCATGGAAGAAGAGAAATTACAGAAGCTGTTACAAAGCAACTAGAAACATTGGATTATGCTCAACCTTTTCAGCAAGGTTTTGGGGGTTCATTTGAACTTGCTTCAAGAATTGCAAAACATACACCGGGCGATTTAAATAAAATGTTTTACACAATTTGTGGATCTACAGCTGTAGAAACTGCAATTAAAATTGCTATCGCTTACCATAGAGCAAAAGGTCATGGAGAAAGATATAGATTTGTCGGACGTGAACGTGGATATCATGGAATGAACATTGGCTGCATCTCAGTAGGTGGAATGGTTAATAATATTAAAACGTTTGCTAGCGTTCTAATGCCAGGTGTCCAACATATTAGACATACTCATTTACCAGAACATAAGTTTGTTAGTGGTCAGCCTGAGACAGGTGATTATTTGGCAAATGATTTAGAGACTATTTGTGCAAACTTTGGTGGTGAAAATATTGCCGCTTGCATTGTTGAACCAATTGCTGGATCAACTGGAACATTAGTTCCGCCAAAAGGATATTTGCAAAAACTTAGAGAGATTTGCGACAAGCATGGAATACTTTTAATTTTTGATGAAGTGATAACAGGTTGGGGTAGAACAGGATCAAAGTTTGGTGCTGATGAATTTGGAGTAACACCCGACATTATGACTATGGCAAAAGCTACAACTAATGGAGTTGTACCAATGGGTGTTGTTGCCTGTAATGATTTTATTTACGATGCAGTAATGGATGCTTCACCAACAGGTGCTGTTGAGTTATTTCATGGCTATACTTATTCAGGAATCCCTGTTGCAGTTGCAGCAGCTCTAGCTGTACAAGATATTTTTGAAAAAGATGATATTTTTAATAGAGCAAAAAATTTAGCTCCTTACTTCCAAAAAGGTTTATTTTCTCTTCAAGACTTAGAGTCAGTTGATAATATTAGAGGCTATGGAATGATGGGTGGAATTGACATGAAATTAAATACAAAACCAGGTAAAGCTGGGTTGGAATGTTTTAAAGCTTGTTATGAAGCTGGAGTTAATTTTAAAGCGACCGGTGATTGTTTAATTATTGCTCCTCAATTTATTTGTGAAGAAAAACATATTGATGAGATTATTGATAAGTTAAGAACAGGTATTACCAATTATCAAAAAAATCAAAAGAACTAGTTTATAAAATTATTTATTCAAAGAAGTGTAGTTAAATATGAAAATAGGTGTACCTAAAGAAATAAAGCCACAAGAAAACAGAATAGGATTAACTCCCGAAAGTGTAAAAATTTTAGTATCAGAAGGCCACGAAGTTTTAGTTGAGAATAATGGTGGATTTGAAGCTGGGTTTGAAAACGATCAATATATTAAAGCTGGTGCAAAGATTGTAAACAAAGTTGAAGACATTTTTAATGATGCTGAGATAATTGTTAAAGTAAAAGAGCCTCAAAAGGCTGAAGTAGACATGATTAGAGAAAATCAAATTGTATACACTTATCTTCATTTAGCTGCAGCCAAAGAATTAACTGAAGGATTAATTAAATCCAAAAGTATAAATATTGCTTATGAAACAGTAACAGATGATAATGGTAGATTGCCCCTGCTTGCGCCTATGAGTGCAGTTGCGGGTCGTATGTCAGTGCAAGCTGGAGCACATTGTTTGGAAAAAAATCAAAAAGGAAGAGGTTTGTTGTTAGGCGGCGCACCTGGAGTTGCAGGTGGAACAGTTGTAATTTTAGGTGGTGGAGTTGTTGGGGAAAATGCAGCTGTAATAGCAACTGGAATGCAGGCAAAAGTTCACATTGTAGATAAATCTGAAGCAAGACTTAAACAATTAGTTCAAATGTTTGGAGACAAAATTATTCCAGAACAAAGTGATAAAATAGATTTAAATAAGTTAGTTGCTGAAGCTGATTTATTAATTGGTGGGGTTTTAATCCCTGGAGCTGAAGCACCAAAATTAGTAACTAAAGATATGTTAAAATTAATGAAAAGAGGTTCGGTAATTGTTGATGTTGCGATTGATCAAGGAGGATGTGTTGAAACTAGCAAGCCAACAACCCATGGTGATCCAACTTATATAGTTGATGGTGTAGTCCATTATTGCGTAGCTAATATGCCAGGTGGTGTTCCAAGAACTTCAACAATAGCATTAAATAATGCAACTTTACCTTACTTAGTTAAGCTTGCAAACAAAGGTTATCAAAAAGCTTTAGGTGAAGATAAAAACTTTTTAGCAGGACTTAATATTCACAAAGGCCAAGTAACCTATAAAGCTGTGGCAGATGTATTTGGTCACGAGTTTGTTGACCCTTCGTCAGCACTTTAGTTGTAATAATCTAAATACCAATTGATAAATTTCTTAATTCCAGTTCTATAATTAGTTTTGGGATTATATCCTGTAATTCTTTTTAACAATGAGCTGTCAGATAAAGTAGAATGAACATCACCTTTTTGCATAGGCATATAATTTCTTTTAATCTTTTTATTTAATTCTTTTTCCAAGGTATTGATAAAATCTAGTAAATATATTTTTTTTGTATTACCAATATTTAAAATTCTAAATGGAGCAACAGGAGACAAGCTATCATTTTTAAATTTTCTCTTTGAATTTAATGAAGGGATTTTACTTGATAAATTATAAATACCATCAACAATATCATCTACATAAGTATAATCTCTATACATTTTACCCTTGTTATAAATATCAATTTTTTTCCCCTCTAATATGTTTTTAGTGAATTTAAAATAAGCCATATCAGGTCTACCTAATGGTCCATAAACAGTAAAAAATCTTAACATTGTGATAGGAAGTTTCCACAGACTTGAATAAGAATGAGCTAAACTTTCAGTAGACTTTTTTGTTGCAGCGTAAAAACTAACTTGGTGATCTGTTTTATCAATTTCTTGAAAGGGAATCTTTTTGTTAGCTCCATAAACTGAAGAGCTTGATCCAATTATTAAATGTTTTACATTAATCTTATTAGCAATCTTTATTACATTAAACGTACCCAGTATATTTGAATTTAAATAAACATCTGGATTATCTATGCTATATCTAACACCAGCTTGTGCAGCTAAATGAATAATTATAGATGGTTTAAATTTTAATACTGACTGATTTAATAATTTTTGTTTTTCAAGCAAACCCTTAGTGAAAGAAAAATTCTTATATTTTTTTAGAATATTTAGTCTAGATTTCTTTAAATTTACGTCATAATAATCATTTATTGAGTCAAACCCATGAACCTTAATTCCTTTATCTAAAAATTTTTTTGCAGCATGAAATCCAATAAAACCAGCAGCACCTGTAATATATATTTTAGATTTCATTATTTATTCTTATTTAATATAACAAAGTTGTGAATAAAGAAATTCCTAAAAAAACTAAAGTTGTAGTAATCGGTGGTGGCGTTGCGGGTTGTTCTGTCGCTTATCATTTGGCAGTAAATGGCTGGAAAGATACAATACTTTTAGAAAGAGATCAGTTAACTTCAGGTACAACTTGGCATGCAGCAGGATTAGTTGGTCAATTAGGGGCCACAGCAACTATTACAAAACTTAGAAAATATTCTTTAAATTTATACAAAGAACTAGAAAAGAAAACTGAACTTTCAACAGGATTAAAACAAAATGGTGCCATTACAATCGCAAGTACTAAAGAAAGATTACAGGAATTATTAAGACAAGCAACTGCAGCACAATTATTTGATGTTAATGTTGAAGTTTTAGATAAAAAAAAAGTTAAGGACTTATATCCAGTTATTCATGATGAAGATGTTTATGGTGGCGTATATATGCCAGAGGATGGTCAAGCAGATCCAGTAGGTGTTACCAATGTTTTAGCTAAAGCTGCAAGAATGGAGGGAGTTAAAATTTTTGAAAAAACTCCTGTTGAAAAAATTTTAATTAAAGATGGCAAGATCACTGGAGTTCAAACAAAATTTGGTAAAATAGATTGTGAGTATGTAGCCTTAGCAACTGGAATGTGGTCAAGACAAATTGGAGAAGATATTGGTGTAAGTATACCATTATACCCTAATGAACATTTTTATATCATTACCGAACCGATGAATGATTTACCAAAAAATCTTCCTGTATTAAGAGATTATGATAATTGTCTTTATCTTAAGGAAGATGCTGGAAAAATGCTTGTAGGAATATTTGAACCCAACGCAAAAAATGCTTTTAGAGAAAAAGGCAAAGTACCAAATGATTTTTCTTTTGGAGAGTTTCCAGATGACTTTGATCACTTTGAACCTTATTTAGAAAAATCCTTTCATCGTTTACCAATGTTAGAAAACGCTGGCATTAGAAAGTTTTTTTCAGGACCTGAGTCTTTTACCCCTGATACACAATATCTTTTAGGTGAAACTGCTGAAGTAAAAAATTTATTCACTTGTTGTGGCTTTAATAGTATTGGAATTGCAAGCTCTGGTGGAGCAGGGCGTGTAACTGCAGAGTGGATGATTAATGGGTATATGACTGAAGATCTATATTCGCTTGATATAAAAAGATTTCAAAAATTTCATTCATCTAAAAAGTTTATTATGGAAAGAGTAACTGAAACGCTAGGAGATTTATATGGCATGCATTGGCCATATAAACAACATCATACCTCAAGAGATCAAAGACTACTTCCATATCATGAAGAGTTAAAAAAAGCAGGAGCATGTTTTGGTCAATCAGGTGAGTATGAAAGGCCTATGTGGTTTGCTTTAAATAGTTCAAGGCCTGAGTATCAATACAGTTTTAATAAGCAGAACTGGTATCCATCAGTTGAATTTGAATGCAAAAACACCTTAGAGAATGTTGGTTTATTTGAGTTATCACCTTTCTCTAAATATGAAATCAAAGGTGTTAAGGCATACGAAGAACTTCAAAGATTATGTACAGCAAATATTAAAAATGAAATTGGTAAATGCACTTATACCCATATGCTTAATGAGGCAGGGGGTATTGAAACGGATTTAACTATTGTTTGTATAGATAAAGATCATTTTAGAGTAATTAGCTCTGCAGCTGTTAGAACGCATGATAAAGCTCATATTTTAAAACATATTTCTTCAGATATTGATTTCAAAGATGTAACTGACGACTTGGTTTGTCTTGGTTTATTTGGTCCAAAAAGTAGAGATTTAATGTCTAAATTATCAAAAGATGATTTTTCAAATTCTAAATTTAAATTTGGTACATCAAAGAGTATAAAAATTAATGGCAAAATAGTTTGGACTCAAAGATTGTCTTATGTAGGTGAGTTAGGTTATGAACTTTATATCAAAACCAATGAAGCCAAGGAGATTTACAGTTTGATTGTTGAAATAGGAAAAAAATTTAATCTTTCTCATTGTGGCGCACATTCTATGGATACAATGAGAATGGAAAGTGGTTTTTTACACTGGGGACATGATATTTCACCTGAAGAAAATCAATATCAAGCTGGTTTAAATTTTACAATTAGCTTTAAAAAAAATGTAGACTTTATAGGTAAAAAAGCTGTCGAAAAAATTAAAATGCAAAAGCTAAACAGAAGATTTGCTATGTTTGTCCTTAAAAATAATGAACTGGGTAACCCTTTATTATTACATGAAGAGCCTATTTATTTGGAAGGGAAGATAATTGGCAAAACCAGTTCAGGAAATTATTCATTTAATTTTAATAAAAATCTTACATTCGGTTATATAAAAACTGATTTATCTAATGAGGAATTAGTTAATAAAAAATTGTTTGTTGAGGTCGAAAAGCAAAGGCACCCAATGGCAATTCAATTAAAGCCATTAAAACAGACTGATTTTAAAAATTTATAATTAAGATTGTTTTTTTAAAATAAGAACAAAAATTACTGAAGTTGTCATCATGACTAAGGCGTAAGCAGCGGAAGGAACCATATAAACAATATTATCAAAAATTTGAGTTCCAACAAAAACTGCCAAAGTCCCATTTTGCAAGCCGCACTCAAGAGCAATACATCTTTGTTGAGCTACACCAGATGCAAAAAATTTAGCTACATAAAAACCTATAATCATCATAGTTACATTTAAAATTAAAGCTATTATACCCGCACGAGTGATGAAACTAATAATATTATTCCATTCTTCAATATAGATTGTAGCGAAAACAAATAAAAATAATGCAATAGAAAATCTTTGAATTATTTTTAAATTTTTGATAATTAAATCACCAGCAAAGTGCCTAGTAATCATTCCAATTATCACTGGAATTGTGACAACAAAAAACATTTTTAAAGAAATTCCTAACATTGATAGGTTCTTGTCAACATATGAGATCTCAAATAAATTTATTGAACTAAACACAATAAATGGAACAGTAATTATACTAAATAAACTAATAACCGCTGTCAGAGATATTGAAAGAGCCACATCACCATTTGCAAATTTTGTTAAAATATTTGATGTTACACCACCTGGTGCTGCTGCAATCAACATTACTCCTAACGCCATTTCAATAGGAATCTTGAGTATTATAATTAGCAAATAAGCAACAACAGGAAGAACAAATAATTGACAAACAAAACCTATCAAGAAATCTCTTGGATTTTTTATTACTCTTGAAAAATCACTTATTGTAAGAGATGCACCTAGCCCCAACATAATGATTGCTAAAGCAATTGGAGCGATAGTAGTTACGGTGCTCATAGTATTTATTATATAGAGTTAATATTAAAAAAACTATAGATTATGTGATTAAACAAAGATTTAAAATTTTTCTTATAAATTCTGCTTTATATTTAAAAACTTTTTTTTGAGTGGGGCTCAACTTTTCTAGATTCAATCCTGTTAGTATGTATTGTTTTCTATCATTTAATGATAAATAATTATTTTTCACCAAAAATTTACATTTTCTAACAACAGTTGCACGTGGGATACCAGTCATATCAGAAATCGACATTGCGCTTACCCCACTACTTTGCTTATCTTGATTAAGAAAACCTTCGTTAAAAATAATATAATCTGCTGTGCTTGAGTGAACATTTAATTCTCTAAGTTTTTTTGAATAATTAAAAGCCTGGTTCATAACAACTGTTCCCCAAATATGAAATACGGTTATATCCATAAAGTACTGTCCGTATCCTATGATCATCGGTATTTGCATTTTAAAATACCAATCCCAACACAAAGTAAAATTTTTTTTAATTGTATCTTCAATAAATTTTCTATCTAGCTTTTTTGAAAAAACTTTTTCTTTATTTAATTTTTTAGAAAGTAAATATATATATCTTGATGTATAATAAATCTGATTTACAGGTTTGATAAGAGGAAAAGCAGATCTATCAACTATAATATTTTTTTTTACTCGTTTTAAAACATTCAATTTTTCAAGCTCTAAAACTTTTCGTCTAACAGTTTCTTTAGGTAAATCTAGATTTTCACAAAGTTCTGAGATACTAAATTTTTCAATTTGAAGATTTATTTTCGAGTAATATTGATCGAAAGTAAAAGAAATATTTACCTGATTATAAAAATTTAAAGTTTTTTCAATTAAAGAAATTAGAATTAAATATTTATAATGATCTTTAAAAGGCCAGTAAACAGCATTCATCCAATTCCATTGGTGAGCAATCCAATCTTTTCCTAAATCAGTATAGTTAGCTAAGATGCAATCATAAACCTGAACATCATTAACAATTTCTGAAAAATTTATTTGTTTGGTGCTCATAATTTTAAAAACTGGATATAAAACCCAAATTGGACACAAGTCAAACAAATAAAGACCCAAATTGAACTTTAAGTGAATTGTCATTTTATTTTTAATATGATGAAATAACTAATGACTAATAATAGCTTAGAAACAGAAATTATTTTAGAAGAGATCCCAAATTTTAAAGTTACTGAAGATAAGCCTTTAAAATCAAAAGAAAATCACATTAAAAAAGTTGATATTAATGTTCTTAAAGCCAGAGCAGCAGATATTCAAAAAAAAGAAAGCAGAAAAAATATTTCTATCTTTATTTTTATTTTAATAACCTTTTGTTTAACTGGAATTTATCTTTCAACATAAATAATTTGTAAATGTATGATAATGATGATTAAATAAAGTAATGAAAAATTTGGTTTCATCGATAAAAAATAAAATTTTATCAAGATACGCATTAAGCGATGAAAGTTTATACCAAACTAAAACTGCTGATATAAATGTTTTATTAAACAGAGTTAAGTTAGATAAAATAAAAGAGGGCAGAAAAAAAATATTATTTACAGCTGCCGCATCAGCGAGTGTTGTTTTATTTGGTTTTTTAGTATTTTAAATCAATTACTTATTTAACTTAATATTGATTTCACTTTTTTAATTAAAGTAATTAAAGATTTTTTCTCTAATTCTAGAGAATATTGTTTTGCTAATTTATTTCTTTCTTTGTAATTTTTTCTAATCCAAGAATTTTTATAATTATTTACTTCTTTTAAGATTTTTTGGCCAAAATCAGCTATTTCCCCGTTTTCAACTTTTTTAAAAATTTGCCCTTTCCAATATTCCATTCCACCAGCGCCCGTGTACCCTATAACTTTATTTCCAGATAAAGCAGCCTCAATAGGAGGGATACCTATTCCTTCAAGATTAGAAAAAGATAAAAAAATTTTTGATTCTCCCAATAAATGAACTAATTTTTTTTCACTTAAATTATTCAATGCTAAAATCCTCCAATTTTTTGGAAGTAAATTTTTTAGGTAGAATAATAAAAGGCTTGAATGATTACTTAATTTTCTTGGCATATAAGTAATTAAGTTAGATTTTCTAATAATCTTAAACTTTTTATTATTTATAGAAAAATGCATCCTAAGAATTTTATTTTTAAACTCAGGGAACATTTCTTTTAAACACTTTATAGTATATTTAGAGTCAGATAATATTAATTTTGCACCTTCATAAGATCTTTTTAATTTATAAAAATCATTTGTTGATTCCATGTGAAAAAAACCTTGGACAAAAATTGCATAATTTATTTTTTTTTTCTTTAAATTTAAATCGTCCGCAAAATGTGCCCAAATTTCTGGAATTATTAAAAAATCATTCTGATTATTAAAATTTAATGATTTTCCCAAAACAAGTTTATTTGTTACCCATTTATGATTAGGAGAAAAATTTCTTGAAATTTTCATTTTTTTTCCTTCCCAACCAGAGTAGTTTTGTTCAAAAATTTTGAACTTTTTTGATAGAGAGGTTTTAATTTTGTAACTAATCTTTTTTTTTAAATGATTAATACTTGATGAAACACTTTTATCTAAATTATTCAAAATTGAAGAATGTTTATAAATAACTTTTGCACCACCTGAAGCACCTTTTATTTCTGGTAGCAAATAGATAATATTAATGTTTTTCATAAAATTATTTCTTGCTTTCAATCTTTTTTTTTAAAAGAGAGATAATATATTCATTGTCATTCATGGCTATAATTTTTTTTATATCATTTTTTTCTAGTAATGATTTATGTATTGCTTTTATACTGACAATTATTTGTTTAATTTCTAAAAGTTTACAAAGAGCAAATCTGTGGGTGCCTCCAAATTTATCTTCAAGTTTTATTATTTCTGAATTACTACCTATCACCACTCCAATTTCATCATTTTTTTTGTTATTATTAAGCTCAAGTTGGCTTTTATATCCAAATTGATTTAAAGAATTCTTAAGTTTGTCTAATGATTTAAAATAATCATTTAATTCAATTAAACTTACGCCTCTACCAGATTTTTTTCCATTTAATATTAACTTTGATTTTATCTTATATTCTTCACATTCACTATAATCTTTATTTTCTTTATAGATTTCGTGTATTGAGTTGTAACTAGCACTATATTTTCTGTATTCTGAAATACTTATCTTTTTTTTATCCCAATCGCCATCCCATATAAAATTTTTTTTATCTATAGTGTTTTTGAGTTCTAAAAAATATTCAATTTCATTTTTATCAATTTTTAAATTGAAGATATGATCTTTTGATGAAATTTTATTAAAAAAAAAATAGTCTAATTTTTTGGGTAAGCTTTTTATATAACTAATCATCTTCCTATTAAATATATAACGTTATATCCCATCAAGTGATCTGATTTTTTTTTATAAAAATAATTTTCAAATTTTGATACAAAACTCCATGGTATAATTGAGCTTTTATCTTTATGAGTTAATAATCCTACAGATTTATATTTATAAATTTTTAAATTATTAATTTTAACTAAATCGACAATCTCTTTATGACTCATACCAAAACCATTATTTCTTAAAGTTAATCTTGAAAAGAAGAATGGTATAGACCAAAAGTTATAATGATTATTAATAATTAATATTCCATTATCTTTTAAATGTTGTGAAATAAATTTCATTGCTTTTTCCCTTAAAAAAAATTCTGCGTTTGGAAAAAATCTAAATGCTGTGATTAAATTAAATTTTTTGTTTAAATTTATTTTTGTAAAATCTTCTTCAATAAATGTACATTTATCTGAATTAAGTATCTTTTTAGCATATTCTAACATTTTTTTTGAAGAATCGAGTAAATATTGTTCTTTGCTTTTTTCTTCTAAAAGTTTAGCAATTCTTCCTGTACCGGTAGCAAAGTCTAAATGACTACTAATTTCTTTATTTTTTATAAAATCACTGATTATTTGTTTTTCTAAATCCCACATAATTTTTCTTCCTGGGAGTTTTTCAAATTTTATATGATAATCCTCACCCTTATTAAAATGTGAAGTTGTGTAATCCTTTTTATCTATATATTCTTTTTTTAAAGGCTTAAGTAAAAAAATTGCATAAAATTTTGTATTTTTTAAGTAATTTTTTATAAAGTTATTTAATAATTTTAAGTTCATGTTGATTTTAAAAAATTATTTATATCAATTAAAATTCCAATTTCACTATAGAAAATCTTGTTTGTAACAAAAAAATAAGGTGGTATAAACTGCTGATAATCAAGTGGCGGGGTAGCTCAGTCGGTTAGAGCGCAGGACTCATAAGCCTGAGGTCAGTGGTTCGATTCCCATCACCATTATCATTTAATCTAATAACTCACACTTTTCTTCGTTGTCATAACCTGTAATTTTTTGGTTAATAATATTAAACATACATTTTAATTCAACAGTGTGACACCAGTGTGACAAGCATGAGTCGATATGACTCTGTCTAAATAACTGATGTTCTATAAATGTTTGGTCAATGTTCTATAGCGCACTTTGTGATAACAGGTTATAATCACTTAAAGATAACAAGAGAATTACTCTTAATCCTCTCTCAAAACATTAAAGGTTACTTAACACAGTATTGTTTACATATTGTTTATCACTTAATTAACAACACTAAAGATTACTCAACACTATATTGTTTACATATTGTTAACCCTCAGACAACAACACTAAATACATTGGTAACAAACAATAAGTTGCTAAATGTAAACTAGTAAAACATCATCTAATAAGTACTATTATTTATTGTTACTAATAAATTAGTTTATGAACTTTGGTGTTGCAGTAGTTTGCATTGTTTGTTGGCTTCAAGAACAGAAGGTATTAAATAATCTAACTTCCAATTATTATTAGATATGTCAAAGTATTTAGAAGCTTTAAAATCTAAACCATCAACAATTTCAATTTCATATTTTTGAAACTCTTCATAAAATACCTTAAGAAATTGGGTGTACTCTTTGATAGGGAAACTACCAAGGCTAAAAGAAACCCTGTAACCCATTAAAAAAGGATTAACTGTAATTACTTTAGCTGATACATCTACACCATTAATTTTGATTGGAACATTTTTGTGTAATAGTTGTTTAATGTCACCTGGTTTTTCGTAGGTATAGAAGGAAAACGTATTCCAAACTTTTTCACAATTGTCTTCAGACCTAACATAAAAGTTTAAAGTATCTCCATGTGTGACTTCACCAGATACAGTTGCATATACAAGATTATCAAATTTAGTAATGGTCCACTCTTCTTCTGCGTGTGCACTTGAGAAGGTTATAAGGGTTAATGTTAACAAGCGCAGAAGTAAGAGTGAATTCCAATGCATGATTCTAGTTAAATCAAAGTTTTCAGGCTCTATTCAGTCAAAATATTGTTTTCAAAAAGGCATGTTAATAAGTAGATTGTGTGCCATGTGTGTGCACAAATAATCTTAACACCAATCAGCATTATAAATTCAGCATAGTAAGAGAGTTGTAAGGGGCGTTTTGTTACCCGGTGTCCCAGACCGTGCTTCTATAATCCTTATTTATCAACGAAGGTGCTTGAGCAAATAGTAGAAGTTTCAATAAAAGTGTAACTCTAGTGTGATTCATTTTTCTGTGTTAGCCTAACAGTATGAATAACATTAAAGAGGCATTAGATTCATTCATAAGGCAGTCTAAAACTGATAATCTTAAATGGTCAGCTTATCCTAAAGAATATTTAGATTTAAATATGAAGGTATCTTTTGGACAGGGAGTACCTGCTAGAGTTAGCTGGATATCTTTTCTGGCACCTGAAATGCAAACAAGCAATGGATTTTATCCTGTTTATTTATTTTATAAAAAAGAAAATAAGTTAATTCTAGCTTATGGAATAAGTGAAACTTCAGAGTATCCACAAACATGGCCAGACGAAATTGTTAGTAATCATAAAAAAATAAGTGAACATATTGATAATCCAGCAAGATATGGAGATTCCTTTTTGTTTAAATCTTATGTGCCAAATATTAATTCTGATAACGTTGAATTTGCTAGTGAAGATAATCAGAAGATTTCTATAAAAGTTATTGAAAATGATTTGCAGCAAATAATTAATTCATACAAAAAATTTGTTTCAATAGAGATTAAAAATGAAGAGTCACCTATTAGCCAAGGCCTTTTCTATATGGAAAAACAATTAGAAGATTTTATAATAGCCAACTGGGAAAATACTGAATTTGGTAGAAAATACGATTTAATATATGAGGAAGGAGTTCTAAAGAGCCAACAATATCCGACCTCCATAGGTAGAATAGACATCCTTGCTACAGATAAAAAAACTAAAAACTACGTCGTTATTGAACTTAAAAAAAATCAAACGAGTGATGACACTATAGGTCAACTTTCAAGATATATGGGGTGGGTTAAAAAACACAAAAAAGATGATGGTGTTAAAGGTATTATTATTGCTGGCAAATTTGATGAAAAATTAAAATATGCAAAAACAATGGTACCTAATTCAGAAGCATTTTTGTACGAAGTAGATTTTAAAATAAAAGAATATAAATGAAGAAACTATTTCTATACATGTTTCTGGGTTTGCTGTGGTGCAACAGCAGTAATGCTGGGACTCTAGAAGAAGACTGGGCAAGAGATGTCGTAATATCCCAAGAAGGTAGAATGAAATGTGCGGATTATGCACATCAATCAGGCAGTTTTATTAGTGAAGATTTTACAATTTGTATGACTCAATTTAGAGAGATGGATAATGCTAGGATTGAAAGACGTGAAGCTACTAGAAATCAGAAATGCAAAGCAGCCAGAGAAAAAAATTCAAGTACATCAGGAAGTGCAGCATTATCAAATGTTGAAAATTTTTTATTAGGTGCTATGGGACAGTTAAGCGAAGATATAGCTTGTGGCTATTAAATTAGTAGCAACGAGTATTACCATAAGCATCTGTAGAACATGTTTCTGTATTGCCTTGGCTATCATAAGTTCTTGTATTCCCGTAGGCATCTTGCGTAGTTGTTGAGTTATACCCACTGTCATCTCCGGTGCCATAACATCTTGTATTTCCATAAGCATCAGTGCTGCACGTCTTTCCAGCTTCAGAATTTTCAGGGAAAAACAAAACAAAGAATGCAAATACAATGCTTGTTAATAATATTTTTTTCACAATATAAAGGTAGCATAGATATACTGTCAATAATATGACTAATCTGTATGAAACTAAGGGAAAAATTAAGTCCTAATAAACTATCATTCTAGTTTACATTCCAATTCTCTTCATTTTATATAGGTAGTATATACATACCCCATACCCCCCCACTGGCATATCATATACCCTTCGCTAATTAAGCTTATCAATTAAATTATTTATCTTAAGGTGAGTATACCTCATCAATTGTCTGACATCTTTATGACCTGAAATTAAACTAACCTCTGGTATAGATAATCCTTTTTCAAAGAACCTTGATATTGCTTCATGTCTTAAGTCATGGAAATGTAAATCAACAATACCAGCTCTCTTAATCATCCTATACCAACTAAGTCTTACAGCATTAGAGCTGATAGAGTAGGGAAGCACTGACTTGTCTATTATTTGTTTCACCTTATTAGTTAATGGTATTTTTCTAGGTGAACCATTCTTAGTGTCAGCTAAATAAATGTGGTTATCCTTAACATCATCCTTAGTAATAGATAATATTTCACCTTTTCTCATACCTGTTTCAAGAGCAAGCTCTATTACATGTTCCATATTATTATTCTTAAACTTATGATTAAGAATATAATTAAGTTCATTATCATTTAACCTTCTTTCTCTGGGTGGATTACATTTAGGTTTTTGGATATTGGATATTGGATTGTGTGCTATTGGATAACACCACTGCTTGATAGCTGTATTATATATATGATGTAACAACACTAAATCATAAGCACATGTTCTGTTACCATCTTTTATTCTTTTGTTTTTAAATTTAACAAAGTCTTTAGTCTTAAGTAGGTAAACTTTGTTGTTAGTGATGGGTTCTTTTAATAACCTTAACAGTCTTATTCTCTCTTGTATAAAGCCTTTCTTATTAGGTGTTATCTCTAATAGGTATCTATTAATTAGATAATTAAGAGTTAGGTTTTTATTCAACACTTCTAAATCAACACCAAGGTTAATCTTACTTTCATAAAACATACCCCATTTCTTAGCATCTTTAAGTTGTGTGAATGTTTTGCTTATTTGTTGTCCTTGTATTCGTATTTGTACTTGATACTTGCTTCTACGTTTTCTTATTGAAGGCATGTTTTACTCCTGTCTGTGTGACAGGCTTGTGACAACATTGAGCTACATAGTGTTATTAGACAAATACTTGATTGCACTAAAAATTAAATCTATTATAAATCAACGATAATAAGTGGCGGGGTAGCTCAGTCGGTTAGAGCGCAGGACTCATAAGCCTGAGGTCAGTGGTTTTTATTCTTGTTCCGTGTACCTTATTTAACGTGTCATCATAAATGCTCCACTCATGCTCCATAGAGGAGATAAAAATGGCTACGTTTAGAAAAAGATTGGGCAAGTGGGAAGTCCGAGTTAGAAAATTAAATAACAAAACTATTTCCAAAACATTCATAGAAAAAGCTGATGCTAACAGGTGGGCGCAGGAAGTTGAGACAAAAATAGAAAAGGGATTGTATGAAGATTTATCCCAAGCAAATCAAATAACACTGAGGGAATTGTTGCAACAATATTCCAAAGAAGTGAGCTCACAAAAGATAGGCTACCCGCAGGAGAAATATAAGATTGCTAAGCTATGCAAAAATCCTATTGCTAGTTTGAAGTTGGCTAGAGTCACACCGTTGCAGTTAAGGAAGTTCCAAGATTCTTGTTGCTTGATCTATAATCCAAGTACCACGAATAAATATATAACGTTGATATCTGTATCAATAAAGTTTGCTAGACAGATGTTGGGAATATTCCTGCCAAACAATCCTTGTGATTTTGTAAAGAGATTAAAAGAGCCTGAGTTTGAGGGGCAGATAATTGAGCCAGAAGAGGAGCAACTGCTGTTGCAGGAGTCTGTTAGTTCAAAAGCTAATTGGTTGAAGTTAGCAATTATATTGGGCTTAGATTGTGGAATGAGACGTGGAGAAATAATTAAGCTCCGTAGAGAAGATGTTGATTTTATTAATGCCACTGCAAAACTTAGAGATACAAAAAACGGTACTACTAGAAATGTTGGACTATCTCCAAGAGCTATTGAAGAGATGAGAAAGCTACCTATCAATATTGACGGTAGAGTTATCAACTGTACTAATGGAGAAAACTTTTTGCATTTTTATCAACAGTTACAAAAATGGACGGGAGTTAAAAAAACATTCCATACAACTAGACACACGTTTGCATCACGTTGTGCAATGAACGGTTGGAGTATTGCAGAAATATCAGCGCAAGGTGGTTGGAAAAATCTAAGCGTTTTAAAAAGATATACACATATTAAAGCTACTCACTTATCTAAAAAATTAGGTAGCTAAACACAAAATTAACCCTCGTTATTTGTAGCCATTTAACGGGGGCTAATGCCACTCAACACATTTTAGACACTATGATTATATGGGATAAAAAATGAGAGACAGGCTTTTTCAATTCTTATATAACGCTATCAGAAGTCATGAAAGAGTTAGTCAGAAAAGACTATAAAAAATCAGCTTTAAAAAGAATAGCTTATTACTTCATCAAAAATTTCTAAAACAATAAACCTTGCAGGGTTTTAATAGATGATGATGAAAATATATTTATACAGAATTAATGTTATCGATAACATCAGAAGCCATATTACTTTCAATGATGAGCTTCTTCTTTCTCTTAAAAATTTATTCAGAATTCACTATCATCTACCTGCAATAAGATTGTGATTATTTGTGGTGCTCCTAACGGGGCACTACATACAAAGCAATCAGAAAAGTAGATAAGATGAAAAAAACAAAACAAGGATTAGAAAATCATAATCCAATTCAAGAAATACTAGCAACGCTTAAATGGAGACTACATTGGTTATTTAGAACATCGCCAAATGGGTGGCTATATAATCTAGTTAGCTTTTATAGAAGTTATGAACCTCAATGGTTAGCAAAAATAACATGTTCATCATATGCGTTTCAGTTAAAATTAGATGAAGTAGTTAATGCGTATCTAAAAGAAACTAAAACAAAAGTTTATCAAGAAACTTATTGTGATCCTGGCCAAACAACTGACGGTACATTCATAGTTAAAAAAAATGGTTGGTCTGAAAAAACGGATAAGTATGGTTGGACTGAACAAGATATATGGAAGAGAGATTTTAAAAGAGCTGTTTTTGATATTTGGGGTTTATCTAAATATCCAAACGCATGGAAGCAACACTCTCGTCATTTTGCTCAATGGGATAGGCTTGGTTGGGAGTATCACTACTGCAATAGTTTTATAAAAAATTTTTATGGAGATTATTGCGAGTTCACAGACAAGAAACCAGAGGAGGAATACAATGCCTAAAATAGAAAATAAAACAGGTAGAAACTTTGCTAGAAACTCTAACGTTGATTATAAAAAAGTTAGACGTGATGTATTTGAATTAGTAGAGCAATTAATTTGTTCTAATACAATTCTTACAGCATCGCTCCAACACAACGAAGTGCTACAGAGAAAATGTTTAGCTACAATACAAGACATGAAAGCTAAAATTAATAACCTAGAAATAGAAAACAAGTCATTAGACAGTGTGATTAAAACACAAGACGATCAAATATCAGTGCTTGATCATAAAATAGATCAACAAAATGATCTCATAGAAAACATGAGTGCAGATGTTATTAAAGAGGCGGGCGACAAAGCTTTCGGCAAAAAGGAGGCTAATTAAATGGAAAACAGACAGATAGCACAAGAGTTAATTGATAACGGTACATTTATTATTCCGTTGTTTCCTAACTCTAAAAAAAATGGAGATATTGATATATTAGACAGAATATATCCTGCAACAGATGTTGGAGAGCAAGATAACGTTGGTATTAATTTAGGTTTATCTAAAAATTATGCTTTAGATATGGACACAAAAACTGCCATACATTTTGCTATGAAGTGGTTGACTCAAAATACTACAAAACATACGAGAGTTTATCCTAATGGTAGGAGTGAGACTGTTCATTACTTATTTAAATCAAACGGTAGTGTTACAGAAAATAATCCTTTAGGAAAACCTGCATCAAATCATTGTGAGTTATTTGTTAAGGGAAATTTAGTAGCGTATGGCACAACAATTCATAAGGAGACTCAGGAGCCAATGAAGAGGTTAATTGACTCTAAACACGCTCTAATGACCTTTGATGAGTCCATTTTTGATACATATAAGCTCATTTGTTTCGCTAGTACTATTGCTGAGCATTTAACGTCAGCCAACACAGGTGCTATTGCATTGGATAGTTGTTTTTTTAGATATTGTAAAACTTGGTCTGATGAAAAAAGAGAAAATATTTTAATGGATATTTTTTCTTACTGTTGCCCTGATGACAAGGACACTAATAGAAAAAAGATGCAACGTATCATTAAGATGAATAACGATACTTCTAGCAATAACGGTGGCTATGTATTTCTTGCAGATTATTTAGGTCTAAAAAAGAAAGACACTAGAAAATGGTTGAGTTGGATTGGTGCTGTAGATGAAGAGAAAGCTACAAGGACTCATAGAGACTTTACTAACGGTGTTGATATGAGGGCGCTTAGAACAAAAGATATTCCACCATTAAAATTTGCAATAGATCAAATTTTGCCTGAGGGATTAGTTTTGTTTTGTGGAAGAGCTAAATCAATGAAGTCTTGGACTATGTTATTGATTTGTTATTTAGTTCAAAACGGTATGGACGCTTTAGGTCGTGAAACTACTCAAGGAGATTGTCTATATTTAGGATTAGAAGATTCTGAACGTAGGCTTAAAGATCGTGAACATAAGTTAGGAATAGATAATATTACTCCACCTTATGTTGATGTTGATTCACCTTATCTTAAAATGGGATTGGAAGAGTCATTACAACAATGGATTGATGACGTTGCTAATCCTAGATTAATTGTCATTGATACACTTGCTAGAGTTAAACAAGCAATGGGTAGAAGAAGTGGTACTGCATATGATCATGATAATGAAACATTGAGAGATATACAAAAACTTGCAGTTAAAAACGGTGTTACTATTGTTTTAGTTTCACACTTAAATAAAGCTCCACAAGATTATGCTTTTGATAAAATAACGGGATCTACGGGTTTGCAGGGTATGTGTGATGCAATGTGGTTATGTGAGCGTGGAGAAAATGGAGCTCAATCAACACTCATTGGTAGAGGTCGTGACATACATGACTTTGAATATTCATTAACGTGGAATGAAGAAACATGGCGTTATGATTATGTTGGGAACTTGGGAGAAGTCACTCTTAATGAAAATAGAAAAGAAATAATTAACGCTATGAAACAATTAGAAGCAGAGGGTGTTGCTCATATTAGACCTCGTGATGTTATTAAACATTGTGGCTACCCAGCCAATTCTAAAGAGGCGGGTGGTATTTCTAAAACAATGCAACGTATGAAAAATGATTACGAATTAATTGCAGGGTTTAAATATGGAACGTACCGACTACCCGTGGAAGATATTAATAGTATCAACGCAGAACAAACGGACATTGAAATGAAAAAGAAATTTAGTTGCTTATAAGACCTGATGTCTTAGTAGTCTTTCTGTCTTTTTAAGAAAGACAACTAGGACGTTGTTAGTATAGAGACCCGTTTATTTGAAAAAGTTTTCAGCGTCTCCGAGAGGCTGTGTTACCTTGGAATTGTTACCCCCACGCTACCTTGAAAATAACTCTAAATAACGCGTTTATGTTTATTTAATTCGCATAAAGACTCAAAATTTTTAAAGTTATAAATATATTTTTTCAGAGTAACAAATGCTCACGGAGGTAACATGATTATTGGTCCATGTTCCATGTTGCTCGTTGCTTGAAACGTGGTGCCAGAAACATTAATTAGAATCTTTTTGATTCAGAAAATGTTAAAATGGTTGCATGAAAATAAAAGAATACAATGAGATGATGGCTTATTTAACACGACCAGGACAGCCTACTAAAAAGCCCAAAGAAGAGAAACCCTACTACATGACTAATCTTGCAACGGGTGGTTTAGACAATGTTAATGCTACTCCTAAAAGAGATATTTTGGATTATATTAATCAAGTTCAAAACACTTATGACGGTGTTCCGTTAAGTGAAAAAAATAAAAAAATTAATGCTATGGCTAAAGGTGGTGTTATTAAAAATAAAACCCCGTTAGCAACTGAAAAAAATAAAATTGTTATTGCTATGAGTGAAACTCCAGAGGAGGAGTACGAGTTGCAATTAGGTATTGAATTAAAAGAGTTTGAAGAGTGGCAAAAAAATAATAAAGGTGGGACTTATGAAGAGTTTTTAGAGTCCAGAAAAATAAAAGATGAAAAATCTAAAGTAGCGTTCTTAACTGATGAACAAAAAAAGGACCCAAAGATTATAGATTTAGAACCTTATCTACCCTCGTTTGAGGATATAATAAAAGAATATGAAGAAGAGCAAGAGCAGAAAAAAGAAACACTAGAGCAGTTTATAAACAGACGTTCAAAAGAAATGATGTTAGCCGAGTCTGATAGTGGCGGTGTATCAACGTTATTAAGACTTAAAAAAAGAGTTTAATATTCAGCTATCTGTGGTCCCTTGCATACCGAATAACATTTCCTGCAAATAGGTCCCGTATTAATATTCCATCACCCAATACATCCAATGACTTTGTATTAAATATGGGTTAAGCTAAATTATGAAAAAAGTGTTGCTAATAATATTTAGTTTGTTTTTAGGTGGCTGTTATTCTCAAGGTGTAGTTAACAATCAATCTATGATCAAAAGCTCTTCTGGTTCTAATGCCATCTTGAACTTTGTTGTGAAACAAACTCCAAATGATATCCACATGTTATTATACAGATCAAAAGCTTCAATTTTTATTGATGGAAAGAAAATTGCAAAAATAGATAAAAATGAGACTACCCAAGCACTTATAAGTCCTGGTAATCATAAAATTTCAACTAAATTTGAAATAGGTAAAAGACACTTCACATATAATTTTGAAGCAAATAAGATTTATTATTTTGCAGTTGGAATTGCTCCTGTAAAAGGATTTCAATACGGAGACAAAGCATCTCTTACACAATTAAGTAAGGACGAATGGGAAAGTTACAATTAATATTACTTAAATCATTATTAATTAGCTTACTTGTCTCTAACGTTTTTGCTGAAGGCTTTATAATAGATTTAAGAGAGAACAATCCTACTTTTCAAAAAACGTTTGATAAATTTGAATTAAGTTTTGATTTTAAAAAAAATACTTCGACCAGAACTGTAAAGGTTGCTGAAAAATACAGAAAAAATATTAATGATTTTTCCGAAATGAATATGGTTTATAATATCGCCAAAGTTGATGATAATGGCATCACACTTGAAATGAGTTATAGAGAACTTCTTCAATGGGCTCATAGATTTTATCTAGATGATGATTATCTTGTTGGCAGTAAATATTATAATAAAAAATATAAAAAAATTGTCGATCAAAGTGGGGGGCTAGATTCTCCTGCAAAAAGAGTAGAGTTTAATGTAAATAATTTAAGTTTTACAGAAACTGATAATCCATTATCCAAAAAACCAAAATCTTATTCTGAAAGTTTTGTTTATGACCCAGAAGCTATAAGAAAAAAAGGTGATGCTGATAAATTTGTTAAAGCTGCGGTGTTTATAGTTACGGTAGCATTAATTATTAATCACCTAGATGAAATTAATAAGATAAAAGAAAAAAGTATAAATACCACAAGTACAACTGGCTCTACAGGTTCAGCATACAGTCCAGTTCAAGGAGGATATAATCCTAAATGGGCTCAACCTGGCTATACTTATTCTTATGGTGGCTCTAATGCAAAACAGCTTTCAACATATTTAAAATTTAGAAGATTTTAACTAATTCACTCACCTAGACACCTGATTAGGGGTTTGGTAGGGTTCATTATTAACAATGGAGGAATATGGATAAATACATGAAGTTTGTTTTAACAATAATTGCAGTAGGAATAATTGGAATTAATTTTCAGTTGTTGGGTGGAGATATAATTTCAAAGGCAAATGCAGTAAGTAATGAAGTACATAAAATTGCATTATGTAATAAACAAGGTTCTAAATGTGTTGATATTGGAACGAGAGAACATTTTGGAAAAGATTGGAATACTTTAATGATTGGTAATTTAGGTAATTAATCATTCTACATAGTCTAGTTGCAAATAGTTATTTTAAATTAACAGAACAATAGGAGTGAATATGAAAACAGTCAAATATGAAATTAAATTAGAAAAATCAGTTAAAGTTATTTTAGGAGCTTTTGCTTTCGGAATAATCTTAAATGCATTTGTAACGCCTATAGGTCAGGAGTTATTCGGAATTAAAGATGCTAACGCAGCAGGACAAACTAATAAAATTGCAATATGCAATGAGAGTGGAACAACATGTGCGAACGTAGACCATCGTGGTTTGTGGTTATATAACTAATTCTGACTCAAAATTGAGTAGGAAATAAGATTAAAAAGTAGATATTATAAATATAAATGAAAAAACTTTTAGGGATCATGGTTCTGGGTTTATCTTTAGTTTCTTGATCCTTGTTTAAGTTAATATGATTTTATGCCGTTCGAACCATTAAAACAAAAACCAGATTTTAAAAGACAGGATCCAAAAGATCCAATTCATAAATGGGTAATCCTTTTTATAATATTCCTTGTCGTAGTGTCTTTTTTCAATCCTTGATTAGAATTCAGCGATCCTTGGTGCTCGATGCAGGATATAACACTTCCTACAAATAGGCCCAGTATTGTAATTACCCTCTCCAAATTCCATAGTGATTGTAGCTTGTACTTGTTCATGGTCACCACAGTTGATGCAACGATCAATAGTTGGTGCTGTTGAATTTTCAGTTAGTGATGAATGACCTTTTGCCCACGACATAATATTTTTTAAAAAAAAATTTTATAATATTTTTCAAATAAAAGATTCATTTAATTAATCTTATCCACGGAAAAGTTTTGAGTGAAACGGACTGACTGAAACAGACTATATATAGTCATATTATAAGATACATTCCTTAGATGTTGGATCGAGTCCCAATAAAAGTTTTAAATTTAGCAACACGTTTGGTACCTCTATTGTTAGAGGTTGCGAGTCCAACAGGACGAGCACTGACTCATTTTGGTAGCAGGAACCTGTCCCAACATTCCTGCTGACTCGATTTTAAATGCTCCACTGATGCTCCAATGCTCCAATTGAAGTTGACGAGAATCTAGTATAAGTGTATTTTAAATTTAGAAAGAAAAGAGCAGAGTCAAAGGAGTTTTGACTGTGAAATTAAGTGGCGGGGTAGCTCAGTCGGTTAGAGCGCAGGACTCATAAGCCTGAGGTCAGTGGTTCGATTCCACTTCCCGCTACCAATATTTATTAAAATATAATGAAAATAATAAAATCTTTTAGGTCATCTCCAAAATACTCAATCAAATGGGACAATTATTTTAATATTTATGACAATATTTTTAAAAAGTTTGTTAACAAAAAAATAACTTTTGTAGAAGTTGGCATCGGCAATGGTGGGTCGCTATTTATGTGGAGGAAGTTTTTTGGAAAAAAAGCCAAAATAATAGGTATAGAGTTAAATCCTGAAGCAAAAAAACTTGAAAAATTTGGTTTTCAAATTAGCATTGGCGATCAATCGGACCCTCGGTTTTGGAAATCTTTTTATAAAAAAAATGGAAAAATAGACATTCTCCTTGATGATGGTGGTCATAGGAACATTCAGCAAATAACAACATTTATGGAGTCATACGACCATATAAAGCCAAATGGTATAATAGTTGTAGAAGACACGCATACTAGTTACATGAAAAAAAAGGGTTTTAAGAATCCTTCAAACTATTCTTTTATTAATTTTAGTAAACTTGTTGTAGAAAATATGCACAGAAGAAATCCATTGATAGCTAAAAATTTAAATAAATTGTCAAAAAAAATAGAGTCAATTTTTTACTACGACTCAATTGTGTCAATTAATTTTAGTTCTAAAAATCAATTAAAAAAAACAATATTGTTAGAAAACGATTCAAGAAAGAGAGATTATTTTGTTGATTTTAGACATAATGGTAGTTTTATAAATACCCTTCATAAATTTGAAAAATTATTTGGAAAGATAAATGAAGAAACAATAATTTTTAAAATTATTAGAAAATTATTTCATAGAAACTTATTTATAACTTTAAATGAAAAAATTAAGATCAAAAAATATATGAGATTACTAAAATCTTAATTAATCTTTTTTAAAATTTCTTTTACACTGCTGCAAATTTTTTTAACCTCTGAAACCTTAAGTTCTGGATATAAGGGTAGTGAAAAAATTTCCTTAGAATACTTAATTGTATTTTTTAATTCTTTATTATTAAAATTAAATTTTTTATAACCATTCATATTATTTATTGGAAAAGGGTATATAATCCGAGTACCAATTTTTTTTTTATTTAACATTTTGATAATAAAGTTTCTTTTTGAATGTCTAACAGTAAATAAATGATAAACATGTTGATTAGTTTTGTTTGTTTTTGGAAGTTTTAGACTAGTTTCTTTTAAATACTTTAGATAAAGATTTGCAAGTTTATTTCTTTGAGAAATAAAGTTATTAACATATTTCATCTTTAAATTTAATATAGAACTTTGAATTTCATCTAACCTGGAATTTAAACCATTTTCGTTTGCATAATATTTGTTATAATAAATATTTCTTTTATTTGAAGTTTCAATCCCATAAAATCTCAATCTTTTTATCTTTTCATAATCTTTAAAATTTTTTGCAATAACAAAACCACCATCACCATATGTACCTAAAATTTTTGTTGGATAAAACGAAAAACATCCAAAATCACCAAAATTACCTACAAATTTATTTTTATATTTTGCCCCCTGAGCTTGAGCACAATCTTCTATAATTTTTAAATTATGTTTTATTGCAATTTTTTTAATTTTATCCATGTCACACGATTGACCATATAAATGAACTGGGATAATTGCTTTTGTCTTTTTGTTAATTTGTTTTTCAATCTTTAATGTGTCTATTAAATAATCCTCCCCCACATCAACTAATTTTGGTATTGCACCTGAGTTAACTATTGCTGATATTGTGGGTATAGCCGTATTTGCAGCAGTTATTACTTCATCACCATTTTTAATATTTAAAGCCTTTAATGAAATGTATAATGCATCTGTCCCACTTCCAACAGCAATACCATAGCTAGATTTGTATTTTGATAGAAAATTTTTTTCAAACTTCTTTAATTCTGATCCAAAAAAAATATTACCTGTTAATAAAACTTTATCTAACTTACTTAAAATCTTTTTATTAAATTTCTTATATTCTCTTTTGTAAGACCAAAAACTAATCATTTAAAATCTTATTTGTTTTTTTTAAATTCATAGAATGATTTAAAGGGATTTTTTTGTTTAATAACTTTAAAGTTGTAATACCTTTAATATCTTTTTTTGTTTTCTTTGCAAAATTATAGACAGACATTGCTTTACCACCAAAATTAATTATCCCTTTATGTTTAATTAGTTTAGGAATTATCTTTACAAAATCTTCTTGAAAAATAAAGTTTGTTATTAAGTCTTTAAATGCAAAATTGTGTACGAATGGCTTTTCTGTCATGCAGAGTCTAATGATTAAAGAATTTTTGTACATATGAACCGCAGATTCACCTCCTAGTTTTGACCAAGAATAATTATTATAAGGTAAAAGGGGATCGTTCTCTTTATAATTTCCTTTAACTCCTGGGTAAACGTAATTTGTTGATAAATAAATAATCTTTATTTTTAGATTGTTACAGATTTTTACCAAATTACATGTTCCTATAATATTTTTATCTATACTAAGATTAATATCTTTCTCATGCATATCCATTGGTCTCGATAATCCAGCAGCATGAATGACTATCCTGGGCTTTTTTTTAGATAAATATTTTTTGATTGAGGAGGTTTTTAAAATATCTAGCTCTTTACTTTTTGGATAAAATACATTTTTTAACTTTGTTTTTGATCTAAAAATTTTTCCAAATCTACCACTACCACCTGTAAAAACTATTTTCATTTAAATATTTATATGGGCAAACCACTTATTCTTATTTCTTAATATTTTTTCTTTTTTAAGGATTTCCCTTTTATGATTCCAGGCAAATAAAAAAATTCGATCTGGAATATTTTTCTTAAAATGGCTCATTGATACAATTGGTATATGTGTTCCTGGTGAAAACTTTCCGATTTTTTCTTTTGTTGTATCACATATGTAATCTATATAGTTAGTACCAATATTACAGTAGTTAAGAATAGTAGTACTTTTTGATGCCGCAGCATATCCCGCTATTGTGTATTTTCTTTTTTTAAAGAAACTCAACTTATTTAATAATTTTTTTTTAGAAATCTCACATTTTTTTTTAAAATTCAAACAACCTTTAATATTATCAATATTTTTATTTTTTTCTTTTCTAAGTATTTTTTTTACATTTTTACTAATTTTAGATAAGTTTTTTCTTCCAACCACGTACCTCATCGAACCACCGTGAGTTTTTTGTGGTATAATATCTATTAGTTCAAAATTATATTTAGTAAATACTTTTTTGATAGAACTGGCAGAGAACATAAAAATATGTTCGTCATAAATTTGA